>Ga0265294_10007088_pt1 | contig 13357 bp, 9 predicted proteins | sample MunlanPumphouse3_FD_192504 | JGI IMG/M metagenome (GOLD analysis project Ga0265294, IMG submission 192504) | Groundwater microbial communities from a municipal landfill in Southern Ontario, Canada - Pumphouse #3 | ecosystem: Environmental > Aquatic > Deep subsurface > Groundwater | place... | reverse complement strand
AAGTTCTCAATGGGCTGCCATGAAGTCGTGTATTTGATATAGCGGATTTGGTTATAGGAAGCAGAGTCTGGATGCTTACCAGTCCACACAATGTGAATGTTGTTGTTGCTGTCTATGGCAATGGAAGAGCTGAATTGCCCATACTCTTCGCTGGTCAGATTTTCTATACTTTGCCAAAAACCAGTATTTTTAATATAGCGGATTTGGCCGATGGTTGAGCCTGAATATGTGCCAGACCACACAATGTGAACATAACCATTACTGTCAATGGCGATTGAAGGGTAGTATTGATGATAATTCCCGATAGTTAAGTTTTCTATGTTTTGCCATGAAGTCGTGTATTTGATATAGCGGATTTGGTTATAGGAAGCAGAGTCTGGATGCTTACCATGCCAAGCAATATGGAGATAGTTATTGTTATCTATGGCAATAAAGGAATACTGTTGATCATAATTTTCACTCGTCAAGTTCTCAATGGGCTGCCATGAAGTCGTGTATTTGATATAGCGGATTTGGTTATAGGAAGCAGAGTCTGGATGCTTACCAGTCCACACAATGTGAATGTTGTTGTTGCTGTCTATGGCAATGGAAGGCCATTGTTGATTATAAATCTCACTCGTCAAGTTCTCAATGGGCTGCCATGAAGTCGTGTATTTGATATAGCGGATTTGCGACCAAGAATTAACAAAGCCAGCCCACACAATGTGAATGTTGTTGTTGCTGTCTATGGCAATGGACGGAAAATTTTGATTATTCTCACCCGTCGTCAGAGCAATTTCGTTCCAGTTCTCTCCGCCATCAATGGATTTAGCGTAATAAATTTGATTATAACTTCCTCTTTTGTCAGTCCAAACGCAATGCAAATTTCCATCAAAATCTCTTACCACTTTGCGCCCATTTATAGGACCAGTTGCTCCAGAATAACCAACTCCCGCTTTAATCGTATAGCCCCCTCCTGCGACTTTTATCCAGCCGTCAGAAGTTTCTCCCGCGCCCAGCCCTTCAACGCTGGCTAGCTGGACAACGCTTTTGTTAATATTTTGATCCACGCAGAAATATCCGCCTTTTGTTTCGCTTTTGGCACAGAGGGTATAAGTATCGGAGGTGGAGGCTTGGTAGTAATAAGAATATGCTTCTCCGGAATCGTCCGTTTGCGGATACAAAGGATCTTCCGGAATTCTGTCTATATATTGAGAATTCAAGATTTGCTGGAAGTCCGTATTTTCTTCAGTAGAAAACCAATTACCGCTTTCGTCCAAGGCGATATATGAATCGTTGTAAGTATAATAGACCTGTAAAGCCACTTTTAGCTTTTCAAGGTCGGCTCTTCTTTGGCTGTCTCTAGAGTTCATCAAAAAGCTGTTGATTGCCGGAACAACAGCCGCGGCCATTATCAAAATAATACCCACCACCGTAAGGATTTCCACGAGAGTGAAGGCTTTTTTCCGCGGTTTTTGAAAAAAAGAAAGAAATTTTGCTTTGTCCATAAAAATTTATTTTTTGAAAACTTTAATTACAAAGTCCGCCGCCTATATAATCATGATAAGAAATTTCTGAATTTGCTTTTTCGTCCACGCAAGCGCAGGGATAATCGCTTTTTTCTTCCATTTTAGAGCAAATCGTATAAGAGCTTTTATCTACCCTGTCCACTCTGTAAACATAAAGAACCTCATCTCCAATTTTAGAATATAAAGGATCTGCTGGAAGCTTCCCGATATATTTCGGAACCAAAGCTTCAGCAAAATCTTTGCTCCAATGGCCGTTTCCGCCGATTTTCACCCTTGGAGGATTGCCATCGGAAACGGGATATTTGTCGTTTTCCATATAATAAATATTCAAAGCCGTTTTAATGATAGCCAAATCACTGATTCTTTTATCGTCGCGGCTGCTTGCTTTAATTTTTTCAAATCCAATGACAGCTCCCGAAGACAGCACTCCGAGAACGGTAACGACAACCAAAAGCTCCATTAAAGTAAAGCCCCTTCGGCTTTTTTTAAATTTTTGCGCTAAATTTCCCATAAAATTAATTGAAATTTTATATATATTGCATTATACCTCCTTTTTTAAGAATTTAAACGATTCTTAGCTTGGGCCGGCAAAAACGCGTCTTAACGACGCGCTTTTGAAGATCGGTTATTGGCTCCACTCGCCCAATGTAATATCCGCCAGGAATTGCTTTCCGCTCCTTAGTATCTTCAGGGTAATCTTATCATTAGGCAGGTATTCGGCAATCATTTTGGCTAGAGTGTTTTCTTGGTCTATTTTTCGCCCGTTAAATTCTAAAATAATATCCCCTTCTTTTAATCCCGCTTTTGCCGCCGGCGATCCAACCACTATTGCCGCGCTGCCGTCAGACCCCCTGCTTATCAATGCTCCGTAATCAACGGACAAATTTTGATTTTCAGCTATTTCAGAAGTGATTAAAAGATATCTTACTCCTAAAAAAGGATAAGAAATTTTATTGATTGTTTTAACTTGTTCTATGTCGCGTTTTGCCAAATCAATAGGCAAGGCAAATCCGATGCCCTGCGCCTGCGAAGCCACAGCGGTATTAATACCGACAACTTCTCCGGAAAGATTTAAAAGCGGACCTCCTGAATTGCCTGAGTTAATAGCCGCGTCCGTTTGGATGACATTTTCCAAAGTTTCTTTCATTTGGCCGTCGGAAGCGATAATTGAACGGGAAAGACCGGAAATTACGCCGACGGAAACAGTGTTCTGAAACTCTCCTAAGGCGTTGCCAATGGCAATAACTGTCTGTCCTATTTGCAAGTCATTGGATTCTCCAAGCTTTAAAGCTTTAAAGCCGCTGCCTTCAATCTTCAAGATCGCCAAATCTTGAGCGGGATCGCGGGCTAAGACTTTAGCGTCATATTCTTTATTGTCATTGGTAATTATTTTATATTCCGCGGTTGTGTCTTCCACTACGTGCTTGTTAGTCAAAATTAATCCGTCTTCGGATACAATGAACCCCGATCCGGCTCCGACTTCCTGTTTTTCATATCCTTTAACTTGAGGGACGACATATCCGCCAAAAGGATTGCCGAAGAAATCATCAAATAAATTCTGCTGATAATTATATTGGTAAACCGGCATATTTTTATATACCGCAACGCTAACAACAGAAGGAGAAACTTCCTCTACCGTTTTAATGACTTTTTCCTCCCTGGTGTCCTGAAAAATCTGTTTTTCTATAATAGTTTCCGTGCTGGTCGTTGGCGCAAAAGGATTAAACGTTTTTAAAGCGCTTTCAGCCGGAGGCATGCCCAAGTCCTGTCTGATTTTAGAATAAAAATAATATCCGGAAACGGATCCGCCGATTAATCCGACAAGCAGAGCCAAGACCAAAACCAGACCTAAAGAAAGATGCTTCTTGCCGGCTTGTTTTTCTTCTTGTATAATCTCCTCTTTTTTTTCTTCTCCTGCAGAAGGAGGAACTAAAATCGGCTCCGAATTTTCTTTAGCCGGAAGCAAAGAACTTTCAGGCTGTCCGCCGTTTAAAGAGCCAAGAGAAGCATTGATGTCAATAGACGGAATTCCCGGCTCTATTGCCGGATTTTCTTCTTTCTTGGCATCATTTTCCCTGTTGCTTTTTTCTTTTTTTGAAAAATTAAATTTGGGCAATTCATACATAGACATAAGCCGAAAAATTTAACCTTTAATTATTTAATAATATACAAAAAATTTAAAGTTTTTGGCGCAAAATTTCCTATACGGAAACTGTCAGCCATTCAAACTTGCCTATTAATAGACAGGTTTTCTATATAATAGCAAATTAAAGCCGATTTAATAAATAGTCAATAGCTGAAGCAGAAAAACCCTCTCCATAACCTCCCAATCCGCAACAAACAGATCGCAAAAACTAGCACAGAAATTACACAGGTGCCACCTGTGCAGAAATCTGCACAGGTGGCACCTGTGTAATTTTTGTGCGAGGATCTGCGCGGGTTTGCTTGCGCGAATTTGGCCGATACAAGGCTACGCGACGCTAATCTTCCAATAATAAAGAGTCTATTTCCAGCAATTTTTGCTGGGAATCAAAATTTCTCAATATCATTCCTTCCACGTTATTTTTAATATTTTCTTCAGAAGAAGAGCCTTCGCTAAAAGACATTGAAAGAAAATCTCTTTGCGTTACTGAAGGAAAATTTTTGAAGCCTATTGAATCCAAGTAGCTTGACCAACGGTAAGAATTCAAAAAATCAACGGTTCTTCCAAAATCAGAAACTCCTTTTTTCTTCCATTCAGGATCCAATATGCCTGCCGGATTCGCAAAAACATAGCTTGCAAGATTTAAAAATTGATCGTTGCTCTCCACAAGAACCGCTTTAAATTGACCCTGAAAAAGAGATCCCAGCCCTTTTCTTTTATGTTTTTCATTGAAATATCCGACATAGCTATTCCCAAGTTTTTTCATAAAAAGAGTAATCCCTCCTTCGTCCAACTGCCTAATAATCAGGTGGTAATGATTCGGCATCAAGCAAAAAGCCAAAAGTTCAATTATCTTCTCCCTCTCAATTTCCAAGCAATCATCTATGCCTTCCTCCTCACAATCCGCACAGGTGGCACCTGTGCGAGAATCTGCACAGGTGGCACCTGTGCGAGTTTTTGCACAGGTGGCACCTGTGTAATTTTTAATTTTCTTTGCGTTTCTTTTTATTCTTTCTGAAATTCTGTCTCTCATTTTTACCATTTTTCTATCATTAAGCTCAAACAAGGAGGAAACAAAACGATAACGATCTGCGTCATTTTTAAAAATATCCCTCTTTTCAACTCCGCGATTATATATATGGTATATTTCTCCGTTAATAAATTCCGGTTTTTTATAGGCCATATCTGTAATTATAATTTTTTTATCAAAGTTTGCACAGCCCAAATTTACACAGGTTTACACAGGTGGCACCTGTGCGAGAATCTGCACAGGTGGCACCTGTGCGAGTTTTTGCACAGGTGGCACCTGTGCAATTTTTCTTGTGTAATTTTTGGGCTGATTGTTAGAAGAGGGTTTTTGCTTTGTTCCAAAAGCTTGGATCGTTTTGCTCGGTTTTCATCCAATACATCCATTCCGTTCCCCAAAGATAGAAATGGCTTAAACCTGTTTGTTCGGCAAACTTAATATTTTTTTGAAATTTTTCCAAATCCATAGTCTTTTTCTGCTCCTCCGCGGAACAATCATATAAAAGATCCGGACACCAAGGCTCTGCCTGCAATTCAACGGACCAAACTTCCTTATTGAAAAAATATTTAATCAATTGGGCTTTGCGATAATAAAAAACAGGAGGAATAGGATATTCAAAATAAGAGTTAAACTGGTGTATCCAAACTTTTTTGTAAGTAGTAATGCCCACGATATCTCCTATTTTAGCCGCTTCAATCCAAAAAGAGCCTTCCCCGCTGTCAGAAATAATCACTTTGTGGCCGGGATCCATCTGGCTTACAAGGGCTTTTTCTTTTTTCAAAAATTCTTTATCCGTCCACGGACATTCGCCAAAAGGAAAAAGTGCTTCGTTTTCAACCTGCCAAGCGTAAATATTCGGATAATTTTTGTAGCGGACGACCAGCTTGCTCAAAAGCTCAAGAATCTGCTCCTGCTGTTCTTCTCTCTCCAGCCCCTTAGCCCATTCGGGAATGTGGCATTCCGGCCAGCGGCTGGTCTTCATTCCTATAACCAAAATCAAATCTGCCTGCCTTTTTTGGGCCTCTTTGACCTGCCATTCCAAGTCCATTAAATAATATTCGTTTTTATTCGGCTCAATCAAGTCCCAATGAACGGCCACTTTTAATTTTTTAGCTCCTAAATCGTCTAAGGCGGCGGAATAAGCCTCTTTCCAATTAAGCCCAAGGTCTTTAGCGTGTTTTTGAGAAAAATTAGCCCCCCAAACAATGTTTTGAGGTTTTGGCGCCCAGCCCGCAAAAAAATATATGGAAACAATGGAAATCAAAAACGCCAAAACACAAAGGATATATTTAAATATTAATTTCATTGCCATTATTTTAACTATTTATTTTATTTAGCTTATTTGACGAAGGCTAATATCAATAAGCCGCAAACAATCAGAATTAGAGCCAATATTCTTTGCCAAACAGCTCTTCTTGAAAAATTCTCTTTAAAAACTTTCACTTTCATTGAAAGAGAATAGGAAAAAAAGAATAAAAAAAGATACTGCGCTCCCTGCAGAACCACGACGAAAGGAAGAAAAGCGGCGGAAACAAGAGAAATAGCCAAGCTCTCCAAGAGAAATCCTGCTCCTCCGGCAGTCTGGGCCAAAACAAAAAAACCGGTATTATTTTTATTAAAGGCCGGCTTGGAAGAAAAAGCCTCCGGCAAAGCAAAACGAGCAAAAATTGCAAAACCTGCCAAAAAGGAGGCTATTCTCATCAGAATAAATCCGGATAAAAACGGATAGCCGGAAAAAACAACTTTGGAAAAATTATAATTTGCGGCAAAAAAGAAAGCGGCAAGGATTACTATCTTAAAATTTTGCTTTGCAAGAGAAGATCCTCTTTTCCAAACGGCCGCCATGCTCCCCCCGAAAAGAAAGGTAAAGGCGATTATATTCCTTAAAGAAAAGAAGTCTCCTGTTTTAAAAAGAAGGGAAGAGATTATCAGCGTAAAAACGGCCAAAAACCCTCCCAAGGCAGGCATAATCTTTGAAACTTCTCCGGCTTCCAGCGCGCTATACAAAAAATAAAGGCCGAGGATATAAGAAGTTCCAGCTATAATAATAGCGGCTAGGACAGCAGAGCTTGGAACAAAAAAAACCGCAAACGGAACCAGCAAAAGAGACACCAGCCCTCCGGCGGCCACCCAAAAAGTATAGCCTTGAGGCTTTGGCGGACCGGCAAGAACGAATTTGTCTCCCAAGTTCCCTAAAGCAAAAAAAAGATAGGCCGAAAGAGCTGTTATTAGCCAAAGCATTTCTTAATCTCTTCTTTAATTTTTAAAGCGCCCAGCTGTTCGCCTTCAACAAAAGCCTCCATTGCCGCTTCAGCCAAATACCCCTGTTCCAGCCAATCAAAAAGCCACTGCCCAAGATATCTTGGATCTTCTTGATTCGCTCCAAATCCCGATTTCAAAATCCATCTTTGGTTAAAGTTTTCCTGCGATCCTATGGGGGGAGCAACGATAATAGGCAGCCCCAAAGCAGAATAGAAAGAAAGCTCGCTCGGCTTGGTCCATAGAATATCGGTTTTTCTTATAGCGGCGTTAAACTTGGAGAAATAGTCTTGTATGTTTTTCTCAAAAATTATTTCAATGTTTCCTTTTAATTCGTTGGACAGCCCTATTCTTTCGGCTTCTTCTTCAAAATAAATTTTTGTTGATTCTCTGTTCCCGACCGATAAAATTACTTTTGTTTCTCCAAAAATAATTTTGTCTTTAAGATTTTTTAATATTTCCAGCCCTATCTCTTTTTGGGCTCCGGCTCCGCCGATTGAAAACATTATCGTCAAAGGATGGCTCGGCTGGAGAGGAAGCCTTCCCAAATGACGATCAATCAAGGAATGGTAGCGTTCGCGATAGCTGTTTTTGGGATCTAAATTCAAAAGGCGATACCTTAAATCTTCCTTAAGGATTTCCATTCTTTCGTCTCCTATATTTTCCAAAGGCAAAGGAAAGCCGCTAAAAATTATATTTGACCGATTAATGCCGTAGCTTTCCAGCCTTTGAGCGGTCCTTTTATTCGGGACAAAATATTTTATGCGGGTAATATGAGGATTGAGAGGAGCCCATGCCCTGGCAACATCAGCGTCGCATATAACGCAAAAAATATCTCCGGGATAACCGAAAAATTCGGCCATAAAAGCCACATTAAAAAACGTTGTGATAAAAGGAAGCCCCGGATGTTTTTTGCTAAGCTTGCTTATTAAATGGCTTCCCCATCCTCTTCTTAAAAGGCTGTAAACTTGTTCTACGCTGAAATTTGATTCTGAAAGATCCCTCTTGGGATAATAGCTCAAAATTTTCTGAAAACGCTCCAAAACGGAAAAACAGGCATCGCCTATCAACGGAGCATTTTTTAAACGGGAGATAAATTCATAAACATGACGGCTGCTTTCCCAAATCATTTTGTCCTTCTCGGGAATTCCTGAATAATTATTGGCATTTATCACTTTTTCTTCCGGCGCCAAAAAACGCAAAGGAAAGGCTGTCCTTTGATGGCCGTAGCCCATATTTACTCCAACGATCCAAGCCTTGTATCCGGCATTCGGAACAAAAGGAACTTCAACTTCCGGAATAGAGGCTTTTGAAGAAGCTTTTTTTGTTTTTGTTCTTTTAGAAGCGGTCTTGGCAGCAGTTTTTTTCTTTGCAGGCTTTTTGACTCGCTTAACTGCTATCTTTTTTACGGCCATAACAATTTTATTGTATCAGAATCAAATAAAAATAACAGCCGGCATTATCTTAATTTTAAAAATGCTCATAAATATCCTTCGCTTAAAAATTCCTTTTTTCTCTTTTTGATAATCACAGCCAAAAGAAAAACATAAAAAACGGCAAGCCAACCCCAAGAAAGGCTCAAAGCAAAAGACGCAAAAGGAAGAGAAGCGCACATATCAATAATTTTTACGGCAATCGCCAGCAGAAAAAAAACGGGCCATGACAATATCCAGCCAAGCCAAGGACAAATCAGCCCCGCCAAAACAAAAACAAAGCCGAGAGCCATTATCAAGGGAATGGCCGGCACTATTAAAATATTAGACAAGGGCGAAACCAGCGAGACGCATCCGAAATTATAAACTATAAGCGGCAAAGTCGCGGCTTGAGCCGCCAAAGTTTGCGCCAATATTTCTTTGATATTCAAAAATTTTTCTTCCGGAACAAACTTTATGCTTTCTTTAATTATGGGCGATAAAAATATCAGCCCTCCAACGGCTAAAAAAGATAGCTGAAAGCCGGCATCATAACGCAGAAGCAAAGGATTCAAAGAAAGCATAATCGCCGCCGCCAAAATCATAGCGCGCCAAGAAGTATTTTGTCTGCCCAAATATTGGGCGAACAAAAGCAAGCTCGCCATAATGCCCGCCCTGACAGCCGAAGAGGGAAGGCCGACTAAAATAACAAAAACCCATATGAAAAACAGGGTCAGCCAAAAAGCTTGCTGCCGCCATAAGCCTGCCCCCACCAAAAAAGCCATCAATATGCTGGCTAAAATAATCACGTTAGATCCTGAAACCGCGGCGATATGGCTTAGCCCGGTTTCGTTCATCTTCTCCTTGAACTCGTCGGACATCAAGCTTCTGTCTCCAAAAATCAGACCGGACAAAAGAGCCCCTTCGTTTAAAGAAAGATTCCTATAAATTACTTCTTCCATCTCTTTTTTAACGGACAATATTTTTGAATATATCCATGGCCAGCCAAAAACAGGCCGGCTTTTTTCCAGCAATTCCGCTTTTGGCCAAGAAATTTGCCATACCGCTCCCTCTTTTGCTAAATAACCCGGCCAATTGAAAGAGTCTCCCCTTTTCGGAATTTTCAATTCTCCTTCCATTCTTATCCGGTCATTGTATGAAAATTCCGGATAGTTCTCCACTGCTGCCCAGACTACCGCCCCGGCCGAATTAACCGCATTTTTCTCTTCTTCGCCGTCTAAGAAACGGATTTCTTCTATCTCAACTTTTAAGTTTGTATAGCTTTGCCTTCTGTCCGGCTCAAATATTATTCTGCCGGTTATCTCCGCTTTCCGTCCGGAATCCCCCAGTTCTTCCCTTTGCTTCAAGATCGCTGATTCAAAAGATTGGAAGTGCCAAGCGCCAAGGACATAAAAAATCAGGCAAAAGCCGGTAACGGCCATTTTGGGACGGCTCCATGTTATCCCAATTAAAAACAGCCCGGCGATTGAAATAAAAAATCCTGCGGCCAAAGATAGTTTGAAGAAAGAAGCGGTTAAAATCCCCGCCAAAAAACAAGAGCAAGAAAAGATAAAAGCTAAAGAAAGAGACATTTTTATCGGATTCTATCTGCGGCAAGCCAAGCAAGCCGGCTTCTAATATTTTTTAAAAGCTTTTGCCAAAAAAAAGCCTGTCAAAAATCCGCCTATATGGCCCCAATAAGCCACCATATTTGATCCGGAAAACAAGGAAAAAAACTGCAAAAAAAACCAAGCCGAGATAAAAAAGACGGCCGGCACCGATATAATTGTCCAAATGAATATTAAAGGCACCAGGGTCTTAATTTTGTTGCGAGGGAAAAAAACCAAATAAGCGCCCAGCACTCCGCCTACGGCGCCCGAAGCTCCGATTACAGGGATTTCTTTGCTTACCGCGGCAAAAGAAAATAAAACAGCCGAACCTAATCCGCAAAAAAGATAAAAGAATAAAAATTTAAGGCTGCCGACTTTTCTTTCAACATTTTTGCCGAATATCCACAAAAACCACATATTGCCCAATAAATGTAAAAAATCGGCGTGCAGAAAAAGAGAAGAAATAACTGTAAAATTATTGCGACCGGATAAAAAATCAGCCGGCACCAATCCGTAAGAATCTACAAAAGCTTCCAGCTCTTTAAACGAAACCAAAAAAACAATTGCATTCAAAGCAATTAAAAGAAGGACGGCCCAAGCTTTCCTGTTTTTAAAATGAGACTCATCGTAAAGGGGCAGCATTGCGAGAAACTAGTAGAAGTTAGAGAGAGCGGATTCGGCAGTCTTCAAAAAAAGGAGCGATAACCTGCTGGACTTCCGTCAAATATTCCAAAGGATAAGGAGCAATTTTTTCAAATTCCGGATCAATCGTTTTTTCAGGACGGAAATTCTGCAAATAATATTTCTTGGCCGGAGATATCCATCGCGCGATATTTAAAATATCTTCGCGGGAATGGATGCTGGGCACGACAGTAGTCCGAAATTCGTAATCCACTTTCTCGGATTTTATAATATTGATGCTTTTTTGGATATCAAAAGCCTTATTTTGCCCATGGCAAACTTCCGCATAACGCTCAAAAGGCAGTTTGACGTCCATGGCGATATAATCCAGCAGCCTATCGCTTATCAGCTCGTCCAACAGCTTCGGATTGGATCCGTTTGTGTCAAGCTTAACCTCAAATCCAAGCGTTTTTATCTTTCGGCAAAACAAAGGAAGATCTTCATTCAAAGTGGGCTCTCCGCCGCAAATCACTACCCCTTCAAGAAGCCCTCTTCTCTGTTCTAAAAAATCCAAAAACTCTTTTTCTGTTGTTTTGGAAAGCTTTTTTATCGCTTTCGGCTCCACCAGCTCTCCGGAATGGCACCAAGGACAGTAAAAGTTACAGCCGGCCAAAAAAACAGTGCAAGCAATTTTGCCCGGAAAATCAATCAAAGTCGTTTTTTGGATTCCTCCTATTTGCATAATAAAAAATCAAATGATTTATTTCTTGGCAAGATTTTTAGGAGTTTTAAAAACCTTTCTTTGGCTAAATTCCTGCTGTTTGCCGTTATTCCACTGCCCTACCGGACGGTAATAGCCCACTATCCTGGAATAAACTTCGCATGGCTGCTTGATGGTGCATTTTGGACATTCAAAATGTTCTCCCTCCAAATAGCCGTGAGTCGGACAAATTGAAAAAGTGGGAGAAAAGGTGATATAAGGAAGCTTGAATTTCTCAAAAACTTTTTTGATTAAAGCTTTTACCGTTTGGATATCGGAAATTTGTTCTCCTAAAAACAAATGCATTACGGTGCCGCCGTTATACTTGCATTGCAAGCTGTCCTGCAATTTTAAAGCTTCAAAAATGTCGTTGGTATAATTTACCGGCAACTGGGAGCTGTTCGTGTAATAAGGAACTTTTTTCGTTCCGGCGCAGACAATATCCGGATATTTTTCTCTGTCTTTCTGCGCCAAGCGATAAGATGTGGATTCGGCCGGAGTAGCTTCCAAGTTATAGATGTTTCCGGTTTCTCTTTGGATTTTGACCAATTCCTCGCGCATAAAGTCCATAACTTCCAAAGCAAAATGCTGGCCTTTTCTTGTCGTAATATCTTCGCCGATAAAATTCAAAGCCGCTTCATTCATTCCGCTAATGCCGATGGTTGAAAAGTGATTGGCAAAATAAGCGCCTCTGGCTTTTTTGACTCCATCCAAATAAAATTTGCTGTAAGGATAGAGGCCTTTTTCTATAAAATGCTCTACTGTTTTGCGCTTGATTTCCAAAGACTCTTTTCCGAGCCGGATAAGCCTGCCCAACTTTTCAAAGAACTCCTTTTTGGTTTTAGAAGTATAAGCAATCCTCGGCAAGTTAACGGTAACCACTCCGATGCTTCCCGTTTTGCTTCCCGACCCGAACAATCCTCCTCCTCCGCGGTTATATAATTCTTTCAAATCAAGCCTTAAGCGGCAACACATTGAACGGACGTCTTCCGGACTCATATCTGAATTTATATAATTGGCAAAATAATTGGTGCCGTATTTCGCGGACGCCTTGAAAATGCCGTCAAAAGCCGGCTCGTCCCAAGGAAAATCTTTGGTAATGTTGATGGTCGGTATCGGAAAATGGAACGGCCTGCCTTGACGGTCTCCTTCCAGCATAGCTTCAAAAAAAGCCTTGTTAAAAATCTTCATTTCTTCGGCAAAATCGCCGTAATTTTCGTCTTGCGGTTCTCCTCCGATTAAAACCGGCTGGCCGGCATAGACCGAAGACGGCCTTAAATCCAAAGTGATATTGGTAAAAGGACAATTTCCGGTTATGAAAACCTTGCCGTTTCTCCGAGCTATCACTGTTCCGTTTTCCGTATTGGGGCACCAAATTATGCCTTCGTAATTTACTTTCTTTATTTCGGAAATGTAAGTTTCCGGATGATCAATCAGTCTTAGGATATAAAGATCTTTTTTCCCTACGCCTGTCGGATTTCTTTTTAACACGGTAAAACCGTATCCTGCATTAACGATAATAGCCTCCAAATCAGAAACTATCCCTTTATCTGTTGTGGCTATTTTACAGCCCTCCTTGCCGTCGGCTTTGATATAAGTTTCTAAGAAAATCCTGGATTGCCTTCGGCTTAAATTCAATAAATAATCGGGAATAAAATGGACAGCTTCATTGGTTCCGAACCAATCATGGATTTTTTTGGAATCCTCGGCATTCATTCTTATCTGTTGAACTTCTTCCCCCAAAGAAGCGGAAGAATGGGCTGAATAAGCCAACTTAAAATGCTTCAGCAATCCGACTATCTCCTCATAGTTGTCTTTATTCTTGATTTTGGATTGATAAATACTGACTCTGTGGCAACACCTATGCTTGCCCGGCCTTTCAACGCTCCCTTCGCTTATTATCCAAGCCATTAATTTTATTTGTTCATCGGAAATTTTGGCTTCAGGGGCTGTATTTTTACCGGCTATCGGAACAATAAGCGGAGATTTTAATTTCGCCACATCCTCAATCGGCTCC
>Ga0265294_10007086_pt1 | contig 13358 bp, 10 predicted proteins | sample MunlanPumphouse3_FD_192504 | JGI IMG/M metagenome (GOLD analysis project Ga0265294, IMG submission 192504) | Groundwater microbial communities from a municipal landfill in Southern Ontario, Canada - Pumphouse #3 | ecosystem: Environmental > Aquatic > Deep subsurface > Groundwater | place... | reverse complement strand
GACCCGTCCGTATTCACTCACCTCCGAAGGAGAAGAGTCCTTAACTTGCAAAAAGCAAGGCCTATCTATCCCTATGATAGGGATAGGTTTAATACGGACGTGGGCGTCCGCAATCCCAGTGTCTTTCTCTTCCCGCAGGAAGAGAAAACTGTAGAGACACAGCATCTTCTCTTTAATTTAAGACCACACCCCGCCGAAATTCGGCACCCCTCTCCATACAATTCGCGTTGCGAATGAAGAGGTGAATTACAAGGTTGCGTATCCGTCTTAACTCGTGCAAAAACTCTTCATTTCAAAAAGGGCGGAAGATTTTCCGCCCTTACATATCTTTCTTAAATTGCTAATTTCTCATTGCTAATTGCTAATTGTTTTTCCATTCTTCTCTCATTCTTTCCCACATCTTATCACGGTAGAGCTCAATAGTCTTGATATCATGCTCATTAAGATGTTTGAATCTTCCCTGCTTCTTAATATATTCAGAGATAAGGGTGAAAACTTTAGGGTTATGATTAAGGGTAAACTTATGGTTTTCATATTCAGCTAAGAACCAGAGTCCGTTATCTACAGCTTCTTTCATAATCTCGACAGATGTTTCGGTAGGAGTTCCCCACCCGGTAGGACAACTGCACGCAACATGAATAAAAGTAGCTCCTTTAATAGATGCAGCTTTCTGTACCTTATTAATGTAGTCTTGATAGTAGCCAATAGAAGCTGTTGCTGCATACTTAATGTCATGAGCAGCAATAATCTCAAAGAGTCGCTTCTTATTAGTTTGGGTTCCATGAATATGTTCACCGGCTGGAGTAGTGGTAGTTTTCGCTCCAAAAGGAGTTAGGCCACTCTTCTGAATACCGGTATTCATATAAGCTTCATTATCATAGCAAATATATAGCACATCATCATCTCTATCTATCATCCCGGAAAGAGCTTGCAATCCGATATCAGCAGTTCCGCCATCTCCGGCAAAGACAACTGTTTTGGTACCTTCTCTTTTTAGGGCTTTATTACCGGCAGCAACACCTGCAGCGAGGGAAGCAGCACCGGGGAAAGTAGAGATCATAGAGTTATTAACAAAAGCCATTTGCGGATAGATGAACCCTACAGCAGACATACAACCTGCAGGCAGAATACTAAACGCGCCATCGCCAATCACTTTGAGAGCGAGCCTAACAGCTAAAGCACAGCCACAACCGGCACAAGCTTTATGTCCGTAAAAGTATTCTTTAGCATCTATATTTCGAGGGGTAATTCTTTCTAAGTTTTGCATTGGGATCTCCTTATTCAACTTCACTAACGGAAGTATTAAGATTAATGAAGTTCACAGCAGGAACATCTTTTCCCTTAGTAGAATCTTCTAAAAGTTTATACATCTCTTTAATATCGTTTTTAGAAATATTGCGACCACCCATGCCACAGATGAAGTTGTGTTTTTTAATCGCAACAGAAGATTTGGCTAAAGCAGAATTGACATTAGTGAAGATTGTACCTTCGTGTCCAAAGGAGATATCTTTATCAATCACACCAATTGCTTTCGCATCGCCAATTGCTTCTAACAGTGCTTCTTCCGGCATGGGACGTAGATAACGAAGCTTAATTAAGCCAACTTTCTTACCTTCTTCCCTTAAAGTATTCACCACAACGCGGGTTGTACCTGTGATACTTCCTACTGTAATCATCACGAAGTCTGCATCATCAGTTTGGTAAGTTTCCAGAACTCCACCATAGTAGCGTCCGAATCTATCGCCAAATTCATCATCCACTTCCTCTATAATAGGAAGAGCATTTAGCAGAGCTTGATGTTGTTGATACTTGAACTCCAGATTATCAGCAGGAGTGGAAGAAAAGCCGAGATTCATTGGGTTTTCCAGACTCATCTTATTAGGGGTAGTGAAGGGAGGCAGGAAGTCATCAACTTGAGATTGCTTCGGAATATCCACTAATTCGTAGGTATGGGTCAGAATAAAGCCATCTAAATTAACCATAAAAGGGGTTAAAATTTGTGAATTCTCAGCTATTTTATAAGCTTGAATCATCATGTCGAGAGCTTCTTGAGCATCTTCAACATAGCATTGAATCCAGCCAGAACCGAGGAGAAGTAAAGAGTCTGATTGATCTCCGAAAATACTCCAAGGAAGAGCTAAAGCACGGTTGGCGTTCATCATCACAACAGGGAAACGACCGCCACTGCAATAACTTAACACTTCTGCCATATAAAGCAAACCTTGTGAAGAAGTAGCAGTAAAAGCACGCGCTCCCACAGCTGAAGCACCCATCGCGGCAGAAAGAGCTGAATGTTCTGATTCTACATGCATAAAATCAGCATCTAAACTTCTATCTTCTACCATTTCGGAAAGTCTTTCCACAACAACAGTTTGCGGCGTGATAGGGTAAGCCGAGATCACATGTGGACGAGCTAAACGAACTCCCAGAGCTACAGCTTCATCACCGGAAACAAATAGTTTTTTTGAATTATCTAATTTCATAGTAGCCTCCTAATCCAATGTTTCTTTAATCATAGTGATAGCTTTAACCGGGCATTCATTTGCACACACACCACAGCCTTTGCAATAATCATAATCTACAGCCACGCCTTTTGTCCCTATTTTGAAGATAACTCCATCAGGGCAAACCATATAGCATTTATAACAACTTATACATTTCTTTAAATCTATTATCGGTCTGAATGCTCTCCAACCGGCATTTATATCAGCCAGATGTCCGGCAGTAAATCCCGGTCCTGTGGGGTATTCAGAGATATGAGCTCTTTTAACAAACTCCTGTTTTACCGGTCTTGTACCATCTTCTGATAACATATCTTTAGTCTTTTTCATAATTATCTCCGATACTCCTGCACTTCATTAAATGCTTTTTCAATAACTAATTTATTCTTCTCTGCAATTGCAGGAGGAAGTTCTTTATCAATACTATTATAGCACGCTTCTAAATCTGTAACTTCTGAAACTTTAACTAATGCTCCTAACATGGTAGTATTAGTGATTGGACGTTTCAGAATATCTAAAGCAATTTGAGTAGCATCAATATGGAATATTTTATTCTTAAGAGGAAAAACGTCATTGTATCTTTCAGGATTTTGAGTATTGATAATTATCACAGAATCATTCTTAAGCCCTTTTGTCATTGAGGCGTTAATTAAAGTTTCATCCATAATAACTACATAATCGCAAAACTCCACTTCACTGCGGTCGTCTATTTTATATTCATCAATTTTAGTAAAAGCTAAAACCGGAGCTCCTCTTCTTTCGGGTCCGAATGCAGGAAAAGCGATTGCATGCTTCCCATTGAAAAGAGTGGCTGCCATTCCTAAAAGACGAGAGACGGTAAAGCTACCTTGACCTCCGCGTCCGTGCCATCTGATTTCTATCATAAATGACTCCTTCTTGTGTTATTTATATTATATAGACCACAATATTAGAAGAGGTATTTATAGCAAAGAATATTTGAAGAAATTAATAATTAATAGTTAATGATTAATAATGAGAAAGAAAGACTTTCACACAAATTAACACGAATTAAGACCAATTAACACGAATTAATTGCATGTTGAATTGTTGATTTGTTTAATTGTTTAATCGATTCATATCGGTTAATACCATTCGCCAGAGCTCTTAAATTCCCTTAAGAAATTATAGTTTATTTGGAGCCTCTTAAAGCCCTGAAAGGGTGATATTTGTCAGCAAGGGGTGAAGCCCCTTGTAGAATTGTAGAGATAAAAAATAGCCCTACAGGGGCGGCATAGATTGAAATAAAAAAAACGGTCAATTTATTTAGGACTGGACAGAGAAGATGGAAACACCGATAGAAATGAAAAGTAGGGGCAAAACATCTTTCGCCCTCTTTGCTCACCACAGAGACACAGAGGACACAGAGAAAAAAAGAAAAGATAAAAATGAAAAATGAAAAGTTTTTGCCATACACATCTATTTCTTCTCAGTGCTTTCGGTGTTTTCAGTGGCTAATATCTTTCTTTCCTAAACTCTAAACCCTAAACTCTAAACCCTAAACTCTTAACTCTTAACTCTTAACCTAATCACTGCTTTCGTGTATCGAACTTCAATCCTACTTTAAACCCCATGTGAACTTCAATATCTTCCGTACTATTAGTAGTATATGTCAGCTGTTTCTCAGCACCAACATTTATAGCAGCATACAAAGTTCCGAAATCTATATTATAAAGTATTTCAGCTCCTAGGCTTTGGGGATGTTTCTTTTGGGGTACTCCCGGGATTGTCAGTTTTCGGTTAGTGTGAGCAGAAGTATGATAGAAAGCTAAAGTAGGATAGCTACTTCTTTTTTCATTATTGGGATGAATACCTATGAGAATCGCAGCTTTGGTTTCAAATGAATTAGCATCATAAGCTGCAGCCTTCCCTTCACTATCAAAAACAAGGTAAGCGCCACTAAGAAACATGGAGATTTTAGTGGAGTTTTCCCAATCGCTTAGCAATCTTTTGTAGCCAACTTTAATACCTGTGTATTTGGTGGTACACTTAAACTCTTTCTCTGTAGTAGTTCCATTAATAGTTGTACTGTATTTATAGGTGTTAGCTTCACCTTCTTTACCCCTAACAAAACCGAGTGCTAGTTCATTGCGAGCAGATAAACCAAGTCTTAATTTGGCATCCAAAACCGGGATTGACTCCGACCCATGTGCTTCTGATAAATAAATAATATTTTCACCAGAACCATCATAAGAATTATATTCTGTATAATGAATATTGTCGAGAACCCTTGCTGTCTGGAATGAAGCTTCTATAGCAAACTTGTGAGGTTCTAAAGGTAAAGCTTCTTCTCCCAAGCCACTGGTTTTTAATACCGAACTGCTTGATCTCTCTACAATACTACAACCGCTAATTAGAATTAATCCGGCTACTGCTAAAATCAATAAACATAAACTTTTTCTCATGGGGTGTCTCCTTTAATTATCATAATACAGGTTTTGTTTAAATTATAAACTGTGTCAAGCGGAAATAATATTCTGTGTCTTTAATTCTTCTTCTGTTTAAAATGGAATCCTACTTTCGCTCCAAAATAACGTCTAATCTCATCAGTTGCTTTATTTCCTATCTCTTTTTCTACTCCGAAAGCCAAGTTTGTGTACATTACGCCATAAGCAAGATTAAGATTAGCTTCAGCACCAATTGCTTGGGAATTCTTATTAGCAGGAATGCCCCTAAGCGTTTTATCTCTGTTGGTATTAGCAAGGCTATAGTAGAAAGAGAAGCTGGGGAAGTTTCGGGAAGCAGGATCTTTTAGATAACCGAAAAGAAGAGCAGGTTTTAGTTCTATGGTTCTGCCATCGTAGTCCCAAGCTAATCCATCACTGTAGGTAATAAAGTACTTTCCATCTAAATATAAAGAGATGCGACCCGGATTAGCATAATCTGTGAGTAAATGCTTGATGCCGAACTGCCCACCTACAAAATCACTGTTAAACTTTGTCTTGCGGATTAGATAATTACCATCTTCATCAATAGCATTAATCTCTTCATTACCATTGGTGATGCTTCCTTTCAGAAATCCTAACTTTATTTCGGTGTGCTTTTTAAGTCCAAATCGGAGGTTTAAACCATAATGTCTGCAATGATGACTAACTTTTCCTCCTGACATAGCGTGAATATTTTCCAGATCTTGCCAATCAAAAGGATTAGTTGCCGAAATTACATCAATAGTAGTAGATTTATCGTTAAATAACTCAATAGCAAAGCTATCTTTCTCTATCGGTACCGCACTTTCACCTATTCCCATGGTTCTTATCATGGCACTACTGGAGACTCTAGTTGTGGCGCATCCCGTAAATAATACAACACTAAAAATTGCTAACAAGAACAGAGCATTAAGCGTTTTCATCTTTTCCTCTCAATTGTTATTTTACTTAATTCCAAATTAGTGCTAAATGGTTTCTAATGTCAATAACTAAAATACAAATTTATACTTTTGTTGATGAATAGCAGATAATCATAGCCCATATACAGTACAACATGATGGAATACAAACCTCTATTTAATAATTAATGACAGGAACATAAAAGACCCCTTCGTGTGAAAGTCTTTCTTGTCCTGTCCTAAATAGTTTGACTGTTTTATTCATCGGTTCTCCTCTGACGAGTCGAACCTCTTTTAATTAAAATCCTTTGGAGTGTCTTCGAACACTCCCTATTATATTGTCATCCATCCTGGATTTAAGATTTTCATTGCTTTTGCAATGATGCACTCAAGGATACATCGTACGAAGCTTTTAGCGAAGTAGGATGAGTGCGTTCCCAGTAGAAGAGGTTGCGGTCTGCTAATTCGTGTTAATTCGTGTTAATTCGTCTTAATTCGCGTTAATTCGTGTGAAAGTTTTTCTTTTCTTTCAATTATTAATTATTCATTATTAATTATTAATTAATATTATACTCTCAGTTTAATAAAATAAGTCTTGACATTAAATATAACATACTCAAGTTATGATTATATAAAATAATTGGAGGAGATATGGAATTAGGAAAAATAGCAATTGATTATGCTCTCTCACTCGGGGCTGATTTTGCTGATATTAGAATCCAACGAACCAAGCGCGAATTTATCTTTGTGCGTGACCTTAATGTCAAGATGTTCAACAATGATGACAGTTACGGTTACGGCATAAGAGTCTTTAAGAGTGGTGCTTGGGGATTTGCTCACAACAAGATATTTACAAAAGATGCAATAATAGAGACTGTTAAATCAGCCTATAATATTGCCTTGGCATCTGCTGAGATTAATAAAAACTTCAAATTAACACTCACTCCAGAACGAGGATATATTGATACCTACAAGACTCCTCTCTGTATTGACCCCTTCTCAATTAGTCCTAAAGAAAAGATCGATATGCTCTTAGAGATTAACAGAACTCTGCTCAGCTACACTGATATTAAGCAAGCACGAGCTTCTATAATCTCCCAAAATGATGATAAAATTCTGATCAACAGTGATGGTTCTCATCTTCACATAAACACAACTTATGTCTATCCTTCCTACACAGCTGTGGCAATTAATAAGGAAGACAGTCAATCGCGTTCTTACAATCCTGGTGCTACTGCTGCCGGTTGGGAACATATTCTTGATCTCAGACTTTTAGAGAATGCTGATAGAGTTGCCAGAGAAGCAATTATGAAGCTAAATGCTGATTCACTTCCTGAAACTAAGCGTCGTGATTTAGTCTTAAACCCTGACCACTTGGCTTTGACTATGCATGAATCTGTCGGACATCCAACTGAACTAGATAGAGTTCTTGGCTGGGAAGCTGACTTTGCCGGAATCTCTTTTGCTACTCCGGAAAAGCTTAAGAACTACCAGTATGGTTCTAAAATTGTTAACTTCACTGCTAATAACAACTTAGTTGGCGGAATGGCAACTGCCGGTTATGATGATGATGGTGTGCCAAATCAAGAGTGGCAAATTATTAAAGATGGTATTCTTAATGAATACGGAACCACCCGCGACACTGCTTCTTTTATTAATCAGAAGCTTAGCCGTGGTTGTAACAGAGCAACAAACTATTTTGATATGCCAATCAACAGAATCCCTAACTTATATATGGAGCCGGGTAAAGAAGAGTGTAGTCCTAACGACTTAATCTCTGCTGTTGAAGATGGTGTAATGATTGAAGGACAAGGTACTTTCTCTATTGACCAACACAGAATTAATTTCCAATTTGGTGGAGATATGTTCTGGGAAATCAAAAATGGTAAGAGAACAAGACCATTAAAAAAGATTATTTACAGATCAAACAATCCTGAATTCTGGAACAGTGTGGAAGCTATTGCTGACAAACGCTTCTGGAAATCATGGGGTGTTAATAATTGTGGCAAAGGACAACCTTCTCAAACAGGCAGAATGACTCACGGAGCATCTCCAACCCTGTTTAGGAATATCATGGTAGGAGGTTCCAAATGATAAACAAACTTGAAACTACTCTTAACTTTATTGCGAAACATAATGATGCAGATGATTATTCTATCACAGTCAGAATTAAAGATTCATTGGATACTCGTTTTGCTCAAAATAGAATTACCCAAAACATCTCCGGTGTAAAGTTCTCTATTGATGTGGCTCTCTATTATGGGAAAAAGTGCGGAACTGTCTCTATTGATCAGTTAGATGAAGCATTTATTTTAGAAAGATTAGCTGTTGCGAAAACTATTGCTCTGCACTCTTCTGAAGATAAAGAACATATCCCTACTGAAGAAGCTAAAGAGTATTTAGATTATAATAATCATGATATCGAAATCGAAAACTTAACCGTAGAAGATCATCTTAAGATTATCAAGAGATGTATAGATAATGCTTTAGAACAAGATGCTGTTGTTTCAGGAATGGTTTCTCGTCATGTAATTCATTCCCACCTAATTACCAAGAATGGCTTTGTAGGCGGCGACAGAAGTACTATTTTTGAACACTCAATGACTATTAAGAAAGATCAAAGAGAGACAAGGGTTTCGGCTTCTGTAATCAAGAAAAGCTTACATAATTTAGAAGCAATGATAACAGAGCTAAATAAGAACTTCCAAGCTATTGATAAGCCTAATGAGATGTTACCACAGAAGATTGCTGTAATTCTCAGACCTCAAGCTGTGATAGACATCTTCTCATTTATGAGCTGGTTTATGGATAGAAGAGGTGCTGATTTGGGCATGACTCCTTTCTCAGGTCAAATAGGAAAACCCTTCTTTGGTAAGAATTTCAATATGTGTTCTACTTTAGAAGATAGTAGAATCATGAGATCTGCTTTCGATGGTAATGGTATTCTTAATCAAAATACAGAATGGTCAAAAGATGGCGTCGTAATGAATTTACCTACTGATAAAGCTTATGCCAAACTACATAATCTGCAGCATGTCAACGGTCCTTTTAATGTCGTCATTGCCGGCGGTGATAAGAGCGAAGAAGAGATGATGAAATTAGTTGATGAAGGCTTGATTATCAATAGATTCTGGTATATCAGAGTTATTGATGGTAAGAGTGGTGAATTAACCGGACTTACCCGCGATGGTGTGCTCTACTTCAAGAATGGTAAAATCCAGAAGTCAGTGAATAACTTCCGCTGGAATGATATTCCTCATGATATGACTCGTCGTATTCTTGCTTTAGGTGAACAAGTGGTTAATAGCACTCGTTCTATTGTGCCTACCATGCTGATTAAAGATTTCCATTTAGTGGATAATACTAGATTCTAAAACTATAAACATAAACTAAATTATACAAGGGCGAATTTACTTCGCCCTTTTATATTGTTGTAAAAAACAACTTGACATCCTCCGGCAAGTACAATTAACTGTACTTATTGGAGGAAATAATGATTATTACTCATATTGATTTATTAGATAAACTTAGAGATTTCGCTTCTCCTAAAGCCAAGATTACGAGATTATTACAGACTGAAGAGTTAATTCAGCTAAGACGAGGATTATATTTGGATAGCAAGTTACAAGAATACTCTCTCTTCGAGATTGCTAATACTATCTACGGTCCGTCTTATATATCTTTTGAGAGTGCTTTATCCTATTATGGATTGATCCCTGAAAAAGCTCATCTCATAATGAGTGCTTCATTTCAGAAGAATAAGACAAAAACTTATAATACTAAGATTGGTGATTTCCATTATTACCATGTTCCTGATTTAGTATTTCCTTGGGGAGTAGATAAATTAACTGATAATAACCACTCTTTTCTAATTGCTACTCCGGAAAAAGCTTTACTTGATACTCTCTATAGAATTTCCAAGTATGAAAATGGGTTTGAAGCACTGCTTTATGATGATTTAAGAATAGATGAGGAGCTTCTCCATGATTTAGAGCTACATATCATTCAGAAGATAGCTCCTGATTATAGACGCAAGATTTGCCAAGAATTTGCTATCTGGTTAGAAAAGGAGTCTTTATAATGATTAATCCAATTCAAATAATGTTGAAAAAGTATGAAACTACTACTATTGAAGAGAAGAAAAACGCTTTAAAAGAGATAGTTCAAGAAATTGCCTTATTAGGTCTTTTTAGAGGAAACTTCTACACTAAAGCTGCTTTCTATGGTGGCACTGCTTTAAGAATCTTCTATGGTTTAGATAGATTCTCAGAAGATTTAGATTTTTCCTTATATGAACCTGACTCTAATTTTGATCTGAATAGATATTTAAAGTTTATTGAAACAGAATTAGGAGCTTATGGATTTGAAATGAAAGCTGAACAAAAAAAGAAAACTAATGATAGCGAAATCATGTCTGCATTTATCAAAGGAAATACCGTAACAAATATGCTGAAAATCACTCCTGATAAATTTAACAGATTACCTATCAATCGTAATGAACAGTTGAAAATAAAGTTAGAAGTTGATATTAATCCTCCCAAATATGGTGAATATGAAGTTAAATATTTACTAAATCCTATCCCCTTTTCAGTAAAACTCTTTTCTGAATCATCACTTTTTGCCGGCAAACTTCACGCCTTACTTTGTAGAGCCTGGAAAACAAGAGTTAAGGGTAGAGATTTGTATGATTATGTTTGGTATCTTTCAAAATCTGCACCACTAAATCTAAAACACCTTGAGGCGCGCATGCAACAATCAGGACATCTTAAAGAAAACATTAACCTAACTAAAGAATTATTAAGCTCTATGCTACAAGAAAGATTTTCTGAGATTGATTATTCTCAAGCAAAACAAGATGTCATTCCTTTTATTAAAGATAGTGAAAAATTGCAACTTTGGTCTGAGGAGTTCTTTCAAAATATTACGGATGTCTATTTAAAAATTTAGCTACGAAGCTCCCTATTTATTTGCCGTAGAGACGCAACATTTTGCGTCTCCTCCGATAAATAGGCAGAGCTTTTGAGACTCAAAATGTTGCGTCTCTACAAAACACTTGAAGAGGTTAACAGGTTGAGTATCATCTTCCAATCCTGAAAGGATTATATAGATTAGCCCAGGGTTTCATTTTGTCTTCAAGCAAAATTGACCCTGGGTAATGTCCCAAATGAAAATAACCCTGTAAGGGTGACATATATCAGCAAGGAATAGGGACTTTTAAAAAGAAGCCCCTAAATCCCCTTGAATCTTCGCTAAAAGCTTCGCCTTTACAAGAAAGGAGATTTTTTAAGAACCACACCCCACCGGAAATACCGGCATCCCTCTTGAGGCGTCGCTAATTCATCTTACATAGCTTTTTTAGCAAAGTAAGAAGCTATGCCCTCACAGGCCTGAGACCTTTCTTTGAAAGGGAAGAGGGGAGTTTAAGAAGCCAGTTTATAAGTTCCTCAGAGTGTTGATAAACACTAGTAGTTAAAGATATTAAGAAATAAGATGCGAACATTTCTGCCCGCATCTTAAATTCAAAATAACATTCTTGATTTTACTGTTTTATCACTATTTCATCAAGATTATTTTCTTGGTTATGGACTCTTTATTAGCACTGTTTATTCTATAGAAATAAACACCACTTGAGACTTGTTTTTCACTACTATCTGTTCCGTTCCAGACAACCTTATGAACACCTTGAGTCAAATTATCTTCTAATAATTTCTTAACAAGTTGTCCCTTTAAGTTGTAGATATTAACATTAACTTCACCCTGTACCGGATTATTAAATTCTATTGTGGTCTCCGGGTTGAAAGGATTTGGGTAGTTATAAGATGTTAAAAGGTGAGTGATTTCAGTAATGTTATTACCTACAGTATAGCCTTGATATTCATAACAACCGATATCCACTCTACTCCCAAATAAACGGGGATTGCCATACAGATCAAATCTTTCCTCTTCATACCAATCTGGCATAAAACTAAAATCCCTACTCCCGGCATCAATAGCAGAAGAATACCCATTTATATCATCTCCGGCTAACATGTAATAAGTTGGATTAGCCGGATCTGTGCCGGCAAAAAGAGGGTTAGCACCATAAATATTATTCTCGCCAAAAGTAACATCAGTAGAAATTGGGCTACTGGCAATATTGTCTGTATTACTAAACAGACAGTTATCCACAATGAGTGATTCACCATAACTAATAGGAGTAGATTGCCCATTATTGGCAATAATAGTGTTATATATTTTAGCTAAATATGCTGCTACTGTCACAGAGATAGAATGCCCCCCGCTATTATTGGCAAAAGTACTATTATTTACAAAAACTTCATTCCCGGCAATAAAGAAATTATAAGACGTAGCCCCATTAGTGTTATTTGCAAATAGACTATTATCAATCGTAATTGAAGTTTCTTCCAAATAACCGGGATAATGCATGAAACGAAAATTTGACCCTGCCGGGTTTTCCACTACGCTATCATTATTAATAAACTTGGAATTTTTGATAACAAGACTTTCTGATACATAAATATCTAATATGCCTACTATGCTGTCACCATCGTTTCCAAGGTTAATGTTATTTTCAACAGTTACATTATCAAAAACTATCTTTTTTGCATAAAGCGAGCCTGCAGCCGGATGCACAGTTTGGGATGCGTTACCTCTGATAATAACATCTTTAAAGTAAGCTGTTGCATATTTCAAATAAGCAAAAATATAAATGGTGGGAAGATGTTCACTATTACAATTTTCCACAATAACATTTTCTACTCTGAAGTTTTTGGTAGCTGAACTGGCAATAGCTATACCTGATAAGTTGGCTAAGGTTAAATTCTTGACTGTTATATCTTCAAATTTCATAGACACGCAATTGACAACTCCCACAGGCCAATTGCTAACTGACTTATCAATAATGATTTTTGTCTCTTCCGGGGAAACACCTTCTAAAGTAACAAAACTTTTTAAAGCAATAGGGATATTAGATAGCCCGTAAACACTACTATTGTATTCTCCGGGTGCCATATAAATAGTTCGGGGATTTTCAGGATTGCTTTTTATTAATTGAAAAGCTTTAAACACTGATTTAAAAGGATCTTCCGGTGTTAAACCACTGTTATTATCATCACCCTCATTTGCTACGAAAAGATCAGCATCAATCTGCTCATGAACCCCTTCTTGAATATCTATTACAGCAAAAGGAGTATGGTTTAAATCCTCGAAAAATTGATTATCAAAATCCCAATAATCGATATAAAATCTGTCGGGATCAGCCACTGTAAATTTATCTAAATATACTTCACAAGTGCTTGTCCTGTACAAAACCCAGTGGATTTCTGAACCTTGTTGAGCATAATTATCATAAATTGATGATCTATTTACTTGATCAAAATCAAGACCACATTGTGCTTCTAAAGTTCCTATTATTAATAAACCGCCACCGCCTGTATACGAAATATTATTACAAATTACTGTACCGCTTAAGAATAGACTACCTGTTTCGCCTAAAGTAATACCTCCACCTTTGTC
>Ga0265294_10007084_pt1 | contig 13359 bp, 11 predicted proteins | sample MunlanPumphouse3_FD_192504 | JGI IMG/M metagenome (GOLD analysis project Ga0265294, IMG submission 192504) | Groundwater microbial communities from a municipal landfill in Southern Ontario, Canada - Pumphouse #3 | ecosystem: Environmental > Aquatic > Deep subsurface > Groundwater | place... | reverse complement strand
TGTTTTGATCCGGATTCTGTAGTTGGGCATGGGGGAACAGTTGTTCAGAGTAGCAACATTAAAAGCAAGAGAGTTAATGTTACCTGCACCACCACCTACATCGTTTAGTTCCGACGCACGTACAAGATATTGCTGACGGAAGTTCTTATAGTATGTACCGTAAGGGGTAGGGGTGCCAGTAGTGGTATTGGTGGCGGTCCCTTCTCCCAGAGTAACGGTTACCAGGGCAAAAACGTTGCTGCAAAAGCTGATTCCCAGAATCAACAGCAGCGTGAAAAGCAATGATTTTCTCATAGCATTTCTCCTTTCTTTAGTTTAATCATTTTGGTGTTTATCTTTATTGTTATCGCAGCTTTGCCGAGGCAACAGTGCGGTAGATAACACTCTTTAAACCTGATAGATATTCATAGCTATATCATCAGATAAGCAATTATTGTTGCAGGCTCGGGAAAGCTCTAACAGTATAGTCTGAAGCACACTCCAAAACCCACTCACGCTATGCATTAACCAAGCTTTTACACTCAGTCACCCAAATATTATCCATTCCAGATTTCTGTCAAGTAAGAAATTGCTTTTTTCTCTAATCCTTGCTGCAGACTCACTTGACTCTCAGGTGATTCCCAAGGATTGGTGCTGGGTTATAACAGGTTTGTTGGCAGCATAACTCGAGCAGAGAACCAAACATTATGAACGTTTGTATAAATATCATACTTTTTTACTGGGATTACGCAGAAAAGCGTTTAGACTATTATGTAAATAAAATTACTTAAGGAGAACTCCATGAAAACAAGAAAAATCCGAGATGGCATCTACTCTGTGGGAGTGCAGGATTGGGGGCGCAGGCTCTTCGATTCCTTGATTCCTCTTCCCGACGGCACCAGTTACAATTCGTATTTGATCCAAGGCTCAGAGAAAACAGCGATTATTGATACTGTGGATCCTGAGTTTGCAGAAACTTATTTGGAAAACCTTGAAGGCTTGAAAAAGCTGGATTATATCATTACTCTACACTCGGAGCAAGATCATTCCGGTAGCATTCCCATGCTTTTGGAACGCTTTCCCAATGCAGCGATAATATGCTCTCCCAAAGCCAAAGACCTGTTGGTGGAACATCTGCTCTTGGATCCCGATAAGATCCGCACCATGGAAGACAACGAGACTATCTCCCTGGGGAATAAATCCTTACGCTTCATCTATACCCCCTGGGTGCATTGGCCTGAAACCATGGTGGCATACATGAAGGAAGAGCGCATCCTCTTCAGTTGCGATTTTTTAGGCTCGCATGCAGCTAGCACAGAGCTTTATGACAACGGTGATCCTGCCATACTTGAAGCGGCAAAACGCTATTATGGCGAAATCATGATGCCCTTCCGTTCCATGATTCGCGGCAACTTAAAGAAATTGCAAGGACTGGATTTTGATCTTATCGCACCCAGCCACGGTCCCATCTGGAATCATCCGGAGACTATCCTCGCCGCTTATGAAGACTGGGCTTCAGACAATGTGCAAAACAAAGTGGTGATCCCCTTTATCTCCATGCATGGCAGCACCGCCAAAATGGTGAATTACCTCTGTGACGAATTAGCCCAACGGGGAGTGAAAGTAGAGCTTTTTGATCTGGCAGTTACCGATATCGGCAAGCTGGCAATGGCTCTGGTGGATGCAGCAACGATCGTAATCGGCACCCCCACCGTGCATGTAGGCCCGCATCCTATCGTAGCCAATGCTGTGATGCTGGCAAATGCCATCAAGCCTAAAGCACGCTTTGCTGCGGTGATTGGCTCCTATGGCTGGGCAACCCAAGTGGTGGAACGCATCCTGCCCATGGTATCCAACCTCAAAGTGGAAGTGCTGGGCGCAGTGCTCTGCAAAGGTGTAGCCAAAGAACCCACATTGAAAGAACTACGTGATCTGGCAGAACTTATCGCCACGAAACATAAAGACTTATAAGAAAGATATACCTAATTAGACAACCTGAGAACTCTCTCCGAGTGCGGAGGGAGTTCTTTTTTTTATAGCCATTGTTCAATCCTGTATTAAGCAGTTTGACTTGCAATTACGCTGCGACCAACTTCGTGGACAACAAGCCTTACAGTGGGACAGCGTAATTGTGAGTTAAACGCGCTAATGATTCAGTAATGATTTTCACTCAGAAATCGGCAATATGCAGGCATGTGCGTTTTTATTCTTGACATAATTCCCGTCTCCAGTATTTAGGTATTTAGTTAAATACCTGTGGGAGGTATAAGATGTCAGATTCCTTTTTCAAAGCCATTGCAGACGCTAACCGCCGCAAGATTCTGCTGCTGCTGAAGAAGCATATTACCCTTACTCCGGGTGAGATTGGTCAGCATTTTGAGTTTAGCGGCGCTGCCCTTAGCGAGCACCTTAAGATTCTGCGCACGGCAGAGCTTATTTATGCCCAAAAGCGCGGACAGTATATTTACTATTCTCTTAATACTTCGGTATTTGAGGATATCATCAGCTGGATTATGCAAGTAATAGATAAAAGCGAGGTTCAAGATGAAAAGACTAGGTAAGTTTAAATGGTCAGTGGCAATAATCGTGTTGCAGCTTATCGTGATGGCATATTTTGCGTTCACACTGCCAGCAGATGCCAAAGTGCCCACCCATTGGAATATTAACAACGAGATTGACGGCTATTCCAGCAAGACAACCACCCTGCTATTATGGTCTGGCTTTAGCATCGGGATATTTTTACTGTTCTTTTTCATGCCCTGGTATTCGCCCTGGTACAAGAAGTACGAGAAACGCTTCGAACGGATTATACCAGCTTTATCGGCGATGCTGGTTCTGTTTTTCGCGCTCATCAGTGTCTATTCGCTGTATCTGGCAAAGAGCCAGACTGTGCCTGGGGTGCAATTCATTTTAATCCTCATTGGGCTGCTGTTTATCTTTCTGGGTAATCTAATGCCAAAGACTCCGCGTAATTTCTTTATCGGGTTTAAAACACCCTGGACACTTGCGAACGATGACGTTTGGCTACGCACTCACCGGTTGGGAGGCAAACTGTTTGCACTCAGCGGAGTAATTATGATTGTTAAAGGCTTCGTGCTGCCTTACAATAACGGATTTCAGCAGATAAGCGGTGCGATCGCCATGCTGATATTGCTGATCCCGCTGATCTATTCCTTCGTCATCTTCCAGCAATATAAGGATAAGTAGGTTTATTTTACCACCGAGAACACCGAAATCACCGAAGGTTTAACAAAAAGTAAAGAGACAATTTAACAAAGAGTAAAAGAGCGAAAGAGAAAAAAGACAAGCAGAGAGAAAAGCATTGTAGAGCAGCATTCTGATGCTGCTAAACTGCATCTACGTGTAAGTTTAAGATTTCTTTTTTACAAGGAGTAAAAGAGCAAAAGAGGAAAAAGAGAGAAAAGAAAGTGGTAAATCATACTATCTTCAGTCCTGGTTTCACTTTTACAATAAATAACCACCGAGAACACCGAAATCACCGAAGGTTTAACAAAGAGTAAAGGGACAATTTAACAAAGAGTAAAAGCGCGAAAGAGAGAAACCTATTTCAACTCTTAATTCTCTAGCAGCAACGGCATGCTGCTTGCTTGTCCGTAGCTCCAATACAAAAGCTTCCCTCCAGCTTGAATTGCCCTATCAATGCCCACTCATTGTCCATAATAAGGGCAATGTTAGGGCAATGATAGGGCAATTCTTACAAGAGAGTTGCTTACTTCAATAAGATGAACTTGAGTGCCGGCGCATCCGAGCCAGAAAGTTTGTAAAAATAAATACCATTGGGCAGGCTGGAAGCGGGGCTAAAGCTAATACTATTATCGCCTTGAACCAGGTTGCGAGCGCTTAAGCTCTGCACTTTCTGTCCCTTGATGTTGAACACGTCAATGTTCGCCACAGCAACATTCTTGTTACTGCGAAGTGTCAACGCAGCACTTGCATTCACTGGATTGGGGTACATGCTGCCTAATTGCAGGGGCATTTCCACCAGCACATCGTCACTATTGGCAGATCCTTCCATGGCATAGCGGAAGGGAATGCTGTAGCTGCCGAGGTTGGGTGAACTTATCACAAAGCGAAAATTGGCAACGCCTGCATCGCCAATAATCAGGTTTAGATGGAACGCTGTGGTTTCACCGGCTCCAAGGATGAGGGGTACATCCATACTGCCGGTATAGCAACCGCCCTCTTCGTCGCAATAATTAAAATACCAGCCATCAGGGGCAGAATCCACTTCTATGTGCATGGTATAGTTGTCCGCCACTCCTTGGTTGAACACCCAGAAAGGCTGAGAAAGATAATCTATATTCGGCAAGCCAATGATGTTATTATTCCAATCCATCGCCGCACGCAGGTTATGCGTTGGCTGGGGAAGAGTGGAAACGCTTTGCACAATGGCTTTGTCCGGTAGCTGAACAGTTGCTATCGCCCAAAGATTGGCAGGATTCCAAGTGGGATCGATAGTGAATGTTTTGTTGAAGTTGAAGCTACTTCTCACATCCGTAAGATTGAGATCTTCGTATAAAATGCTGCGTACCACCTTGGTTTCTGCGGCGGAGATATTGTCTTCCAGCAGGTAATAGACCACTTTTGCGCCGGGAAGTTCCACCGCGGGGGAGACCTTCACAATGTTGCCACTAAATGCGCCAGTAGTGGTGGAGAAATTGGTGACGTTCATGCTAAGCGGCGAAGAGCTGTAACGGAATTGGTTTATAGCAGCGTTGTAAAGACTGCCGTCGGCGATACCTTCTCCGCTACCGTTCACCCTTATTTTGCCATTAAAGATAACCGCTGGGAGACCTATTACTTCATAATAATCGAAGCGATCTAGCACGATGGGCGAAGTTAAACCAGGGCTTTGGGTATATAACTTGGCAAGGATAAATTCGCCGTTATGTGTATTGGATAGGGGAACTTGCAAGCCTTCCCAAGCCACTACACAACCACCACATGTGTTGGAACCAAAGTCCTCAGCTAAGACGGTGTACGGGACATAAGGTGCCACGGCGTAAAGGCTGCCGAGCAGCAGCAAGGTTAAAACTAAACTGATGTATTTCATAATATTCTCCTTAAAACTATAGCTTAGAAACGGGTGGAAAGCTCTACCTTAACACCCTCGAAAGCAGATACATAACGGCAAACGCCATTGCGGCACACTTTGCCACCGGCTTCCTTACCGCCAAAGATAACTAAATCGCTATGGCTGGCAAGGGGATATTTAGCTTCCATAAATGCCCAGTAACGGCTGTTCATAATGGCATCAAAATCGCTCCAGTTACTCTGCACTCCCAGGGAGAGGGCAAGCTTGCCAAAGCTGAGGTCTTTTTGGATTTTGGGCTCGTAATGCTTACTTGTAACTGCGTAAATCTGCTTTTCTGAGATCTTAAGCTCGGCTTTCACCGTAACTGGCACGCCAAAGAAGGGCAAACCAAAGGACAAAGCGGGGGTGCTCTCTTTCTGCCAATAGCGGTTCGCATCGTCTACCTTTTCTACTTGAGAATAGGCAATACCCAGGGTAGTGCTGTCTTTCACCCAGTCCAGTGAAGTGTAAAGATCGTTCATCTGCTTGCTTTTGGGGCTGTCCCAAGCTTCGGCGTAGTCTAAATAATAGCTTAGGCATTGGGAGATAGAGAGTGTACCGCGTGCTTGCCAGCCCTCTTCGTCAAGTCCTGTTGCCAGGGCATCAGAGAGGGTTTCGGTGTGATAGTTTGCCGCCGCTAAATCGTGCAGGCGGTACTGAAAGTCGTCGTATTTCTTGTAAGCAGCACCCAACTGAAGCACGCCAAGATTGTAATCCGCATTGGCATAGATAGCACTGCCAAAGCTGGTGGGTAGCCCCACTTGTCTATAAGTTTCGCTGTTGGCATATTCTGCGTAGGCTTGCAGATTGCTCCATGCTAGCTGCATTCTGCCGGCAAACACGTCCCTCTGGTTATATACGTTGGCACCCAGGGTTCGGTATGAGAGTGCAGAAGCCCCCAAACGTAAGCCGTAGGAGAGGGGAGACAGGAAATCGGCACCGTATGCCAAATCGTACTTTCCGTTGTTGTCAGGGCTTTCTATGGCACCATAGAGTGCTTTTACAGCATAGGCATCGTCGTATTTGAACACAAAGCCATCAATGCGGTGGTCTTCATCGAACTCTATATCTTTATAGCTGCGAAAGGTAAGCCCGTTGCCAAAGCTCTCTTCTGTGGTTCCAGCATGAATAGAGAACGCGTCTTTGCTATAGCTGGCGTAAAGCTCTTTCCAGCCAAGCTCCAGATTATTGGGGCTTAGCTCATCCACCAGCTCTGACTGGGTCGTGGAATACTTGGGCAAATCGGCAATGAACTTCATACCGAAATTAAAGTTACGGTAGGCAAGGCTGAAGGCAAAGCTATCCTTAAAATAGGCATTAAGGGAATCGGGAGCCGTGCGATACACGAATTGGGCTTCGTTCAAGCCGTTGATGGAAAGGGTGTTTTGCGCCAGCAACAGGGTGGCAAACAAGATTAGTAACAATAGCAGGATAACACTCTTCTGCATTTATTCTGCCTCGCTTTCCAAGCCCAGCAAACTGCGGATTTGCAGCTCGTAATGGTGCTCCACCCCTGGCTCGAAACCCACGTGTGAATACACTATCTCCCCGTCTTTATTGAGGATAACGGTGTGGGGAGGATTGCTTACATTCAGCTTCTTGGCAAGGCTTTTCTCGCTATCAAACAAGGTTACGAACTTGTAGTTCTTGCTCTTCAGGTAACTCTTGGCTTTCATCTGACTTTTAGGAGCATCCAAAGAGATTAATACCACGGTGAGCGAATCGTATTTAACCGCCAGTTCATGCAAATAAGGCATGGCTTGCTTGCAGGGTGCACAGTAGTCTGCCCAGAAGTCTATCAGGACGGGTCCCTTGCCTAAAAGGCTCTCCAAGCTTTGGTTCTTTCCCGTTTCATCGGGTAACCTGAAATCCAGCATCGCCTCTGCAAATAGCAAGGCGGATAGCAACAGGACGGCAAGAATTAGTAATAACTGTTTCATTATTTAGCTCCCTTTCGGATTAGCGGAATATCTATACCACCTAAGATGGTAGCATCATTATGGAAGGTAGTGGGCTTCTGCTGAGCAAAGATAACCAAGCGCATATCCTCTGGCAAGTCCACAGTAGAAGTCAAGTTAAAGTTTATCGGATTGGCAAGATTTACCCCATTAAGGCTGATGCTTCCCTTGGCTCGCACCACGTTATGCAAGTTAACGCCATTTACGTTGGTGTATGGAGATACCTCTTCAATAATCACATAGTTCAGCACCACATTGCTTTGATCCAAGGCTGCAAGAGGTGTAAGCAGCACCGAGCCGCTTAAATCTCTGCCACTCAAGGTAGGAGTGCCTGTCAGTTGATACTTAATAGGAGTGTCTTGCAGCACATAAGCATCCACAAGGCTTTGATACTGTGCAAGCGAAGCAACATTACTGAGAGTTACCTTTTCCCTGCCATTGAATATAGAGACAGGTGGGCTATATGCTCCATAGTATGGGGCGGTGTTATCCCCGGCAATTTCCAAACCGCCACTGGTGTGATGCTCCAGGTAAATAAAGTTGTTGGGATATTGCGCGTGCAAGTCTCTAAGCTTAGCTTCCGCGGGCGGGCAGCTTGGGCAAGTGCGAAACGTGAAGTATTCGGCGATCACCAGTTGCTTACTAACCGGTGGTTCGCAGGTCATTTGGTTACCTTTTAGCAGCCATTTATCGCCTATTTTAACCAGCCTTTCACCCACAAAGCTGCTATCGGCAACAACCCTTTTTGTGTCAGGGTCGGTAATTTTAAGATTCCAGTTCGCAAGTGCATTCGTGTCATTTTGCTGCATGGCAGTATCCATGCTTACATCAAAAACTGGATTGGCAACACCGGTCAGCATTGTCCTCAGCTCCAGTTCCCATTCGCTTTTGCTTACCCCAAATTGCAGGTAATCATCGGCATAGTAAACCATTGCCAAGCTTATATCGGTAGCGGTGGACTGGTTGAATGCCGTTTGCATGGGGTTAAAGAGGGTTGTCTCCAATATTTCCCCAATATCTGTAACCACGGGCGCCGTATATGCATGCTCAAAACGGTCGCAAGAGCTGAGCAAGGCAAGCATAACTATCAGCAACAAGCTTAGATATTTCATTTACTCTCCTGAATTTTGGACAACGCTGCGCTTATCTCACTTTTGCTGAGCAATTCGCCAAAGATATGCACTGGCTGTCCGGGGATATACAAAGCATTAAAAGGCACTCCGGCACGGTCATATTTCTTTATCCATGCCAATAGGGTTTCATCCTTCTTGGTAAAATCTCCACGTAATAGTACTACTCCCCGATCGGCAAATTCCTTCATCATAGCATCGGTGAACAGCACCGTCTTTTCGTTGGTCATACAGTTCTTACACCAGGCAGCCCCGATATCCAAAAAGATAGGCTTACCTTCGACACTGAGCTTGTTAAACAGCTCTTCGCTAAACACATACCAGCCTTCAGGCGCATGCGGAGCGGCAAGCATCTCACCGGCTGACTGCTGCACAATCGGCTGGGCATTTTCCTTGTAGGGCAAGTAATTAAAGGCAGCAGCAGCTATAAGAATAATGGGGAGAAGCGTGAATATCCACTGCGTTGCCTTGCTGTGTTCGTAGCGGACAAAGCGTCCATACAGCCACACCGAAAAGCCGAGGATAAACATAAACCAGATAACTTTAAGGAAATAGTCGCCATCGGTTAGTTGTAAAAGGGTTTTTAGCTGCGTATAGACGATATAGAGCAGCACGAAGCCCATCAATTCTTTGAAGAGCACCATCCAGTCGCCGGGTTTGGGGATAATCTTCAGAGCCTTTGGGAACATGCCAATGAGCAGGAATGGGAAAGCAAAACCCAAGCCCAGGGTAAGGAAAAACAGCATCATCAGTGCGGGTGGCAGTTTTAAGGCAAAGGGCAAAGCTGCCCCTAAAAAGGGTCCGGTGCAAGAGATTGCCATCAAAAAGGCAAAGATGCCACCGAAGAAAGAACCGCTGTATCCACCTTTAGTACTGGCTTGGGTGGCGATATTCATCCCGGGGGCGTGGATTTCAAATATGCCCAAAAGAGAGAGGGCAAAGACAAAAACCACCGACATTAAAGCGATCACAAAACCTGGGTTTTGGTTCTGTAAACCCCATCCGGCTGATTCTCCGGCTTGCTGTAAGGCGATAAATACCCCTGCCAACACGCCGAAAGAAATCAATACGCCCACCGTGTACACGAGGGTGTGCTTCAAAACCTTGCTCCTATCCTTCTGCGCTTGGTTCATAATGCTCATAATGCGGATGGGCAAAATCGGCAGCACACAGGGGGTGATATTCAAAATTATCCCGCCGATAAAGGCGAAGAGGATGTATTTCAGCACTTCTTTCCAGGGGACGGGAGTGTTGGGGTTCTGGGGTGCTGGAGTAGTGGCGTTCTGGATTCCAGCCTCCGCTGGAATGACGGGTGCGTTGGTTGGCTCGGGATTCTGATCCTGCGGAAGGGTTATGCCACTTTCATGCTGGTTAGCAGGGCTATCCACAGCAGCCACGATAAGCTTAAGCAAGCCCTCTTTTTCTTCAGGAGGGTTACACATGCCACTATCGTAGCACAGATTATAGTACATCGTCGCCTTAATCTGCTTTTCGCCGGGCTTGGCATTTGCCTTCACCGTATAGGGCAGGCTAAGCGTTACTTGCGGATGATAGTGCCATTCCACATCAGAAACCACTTTAGTCGCTTTGGGATAGCTTACTTTGCCAAAACTTAACTCGGGATGCGAAGCCTCCAGGTAAAAATACTCCGGATCTTTGGGATTGAAGCTTTGCTTCTGCCCTTCGGGAATGCTTAAAGTGGCACGCAATATGCCTTTATCGCCTGGCTTCAAATTGTTATCTGACAGAACGAATTTCACCGATTGAGCGGCTAACGAGCCTGTAACAAATATCACAAGTGCAAGTAGTAAAAGTCGTTTATGGCTAATGCGCATGTATCTATACCTCCAGGCTATATGCCTTATCTTGTTAAATAATTTAATGCAGAAAACATTCCAAGCAATCAAGTAATTATCATTTAAGGGAAAAAAGCACCTTCCTTGCTTATCCGTACGGGGTCTCATCGGGATCTGATCGGGATCTCATCGGGTCTATACCCGTTCGGATCAGGTTCAATACGCTTTCGGAACTGCTTCGGATGAGCAAGGAAGGTTAAAAGAACAAGTTAGTTGTTAGGGGATGATTGTTTGCAATAATCCATGCCGCAGCCCTCTGCTAAACACGTGCAAGCCCGAAGCAGTAAAGGTTTCCAGCATAGCAAGGCTTAGCATGGCGGTGGCAAGAATGGTATCTGCTCTATCTGTTTCCATGCCGGGAACTTGCCTGCGTTCTTCCAGAGAAAGCTTGCGGTAAAGGGCTATTTGGCGGGTTAATTCCTGAGCGCTGAGGTAATAGTTATCCAGCTTGGCTAAAACAGTTAAAGGCTTTCCGATCGCCACTTTGGCACAGGCGGTGACCCCGCCCCCGTTGCCCAAAATGAGTTTACCCTGCCAATCCTGTTTGTCAATACCGCGCTTGATGGCATCTTGTAAAGCTGAGAAATCAGCTGCTGAAATCGGATCGCTATGAACATGCCCATTCGTAAGCGTAACTGCACCCAGGGGAATGCTATGCGTATGCTGTATTTCACCTTTTTTGCCAAAAATAAGCTCGGTACTGGCGCCTCCGCTATCGATCAGCAGAATGTCTGCCTTAGGGTTTTCCAGCGCACTAATAATCCCCCGCCAAGACAATTCCGCTTCCTCTTCTACGCTGATGACCTTTAATCGTAAACCGTTTGCCTGTTCTAATCTCTGGATTAATTCTGAGCTATTCTTTGCCCTGCGTAGTGCTTCGGTGCCCACAGCGAGGAACTTGGTAACCTGCATATCACGGCAATGCTGCATCAGTTCCGTGGCTGCACTTATGGTAGCTTGGAGGGCAGCTTCGCCTAAATAGCCATTGGTGTCCAACGCAGCACCCAGACGGTTCTGAATGCGGTATTCTGCCAATTCCGTAAACTTATGTGAATACTGCTCGGCAATCAGGCATTTCAAGGCATTACTGCCAAAATCAAAGGCAGCGATGCGTGATGCTATTTTGGGGCTATCAGTCATCGCTGCCATTATCATTGTAGAGCAGGATTCTAATCCTGCTAAAGTGAGAGTTCAGCAGCATCGGAGTGCTACTCTGCGGGTTAGGCTATGGTTGGAAACCGTACTATACCTCAATCTCCGGATACAGCGGGAATTTATTGGTAAGTGCACGAACTTCGTTTTTAATCTCTGCCAAGGCAGTTTCATCTTCGTGCTTATCACGCACTTTCTTGATCAGTTGGGCAATGGTTTTCATTTCGGGCTGTCCCATATTACGCGTGGTAACAGATGGAGTTCCCAGCCTGATACCGCTGGCTACAAAAGGACTGCGGGTATCGAAAGGCACAGTGTTTTTATTGGCGGTTATACCTGCCAAATCCAATGCTTCTTCCATGCGTTTACCGCTGGGTCCGCCCTGTTCTTCGGTACCCAAATCCACCAGCATAAGGTGCGTGTCTGTGCCGCCTGACACCAGCTTAAAGCCTTCCGCCATCAATGCAGATGCCAGGGTAGAGGCATTATTGATCACATTTTGCTGATAGGCTTTGAATTCTGGCTGTAAAGCTTCCAGGAAAGCAACTGCTTTACCGGCAATGGCATGCATCAAAGGACCGCCCTGAATGCCGGGGAAAACTCTGCCATCGATGTCTTTGGCAAATTCTTCCTTGCACAGGATAAGCCCGGCACGCGGACCACGCAGCGTTTTGTGGGTGGTGGAAGTAACTACATCTGCGTAGGGGACAGGATTGTCGTGCAAACCTGCCGCTACGAGTCCGGCTATATGCGCCATATCCACCATGAGCTTGGCACCCACCATGTCGGCAATAGCCCGGAAACGGGCAAAATCTATCTTACGTGGATAAGCCGAAGCACCAGTTAAAATCATCTGCGGTTTATGCTCTTTCGCCAAACGCTCAATCTCTTCATAATCGAACTGTTCACTTTCTTTATCCACATGGTAATGGATGATGTTATAGAACTGCCCGCTGAAAGAAAGGGGATGCCCGTGGGTGAGGTGTCCGCCGTGAGAAAGCTCCAACGAAAGCACCGTGTCACCGGGTTTAACGAGGCTGAAATAAGCTGCCATATTGGCTTGGGAACCGCTGTGAGGCTGAACATTGGCATGCTCAGCACCAAAAAGCTGCTTGGCACGCTCGATGGCAAGCTTTTCCACTTCGTCGATATACTCGCAACCGCCATAGTAACGACCATACAGATTATAGTTAATGTGTCCGGTCTTCTTGCTCCAACGGTAGGGATAACCCTCTGCGTACTTGTTAGTTAGAACACTGCCCTGAGCCTCCATAACCGCCATGGAAGTGAAGTTTTCACTGGCGATAAGCTCCAGATTTTCACGCTGACGGATAAGCTCGTTTGTCATCGCAGCGTATAGTTCGGGGTCATACATTTTAATGTGTTTCATGACCTTTCTCCTTGATGTATTTTATTAATTCGTGTTTGATGTCTGCCACCCTCAAAGGGGGTAACTAACCATGTATCTACGATTTGTAGCGCATAGGCAGTGGCAGTAAAACGCCCCGCCAAGGCCAGAACATTGGCATCGTTATGCATGCGGGAAAGACGTGCTACGTCCGTTATGGTGCATAAAGCAGCACGAATACCGGGGACTTTATTGGCAGTAATACTCATGCCAATCCCGCTGCCACAGATCACGATTCCCACATTACAGGTGCCGTCGGCAACCGCTTTAGCAGCTTGATATCCGGTATCGGGATAATCCACGCTTTGCTCACTATAGGCACCGAAATCTACAAATTGATGTTCAATGTATGCCTCTTTGATCGCCTCTTTCAGGGCAAATCCGGCATGATCACTGGCTATTGCTATTTTCATATGTCCTCCGACATTAGGCAACTAAGTGCCAAACAATAATACTTCGATAATTCACTTTCGCTGCGGCTCATTACAATTACGGGCTTGGTAGTACCCTGGATCATGCCGGCGAGTTCTGCACCCGCAAACAGCATCAGCCCCTTATAGAAGCTATTGGCAGTCTCTAAATCTGGAAATATAAGGATATCTGCATCGCCGCCTACAGGTGTGTTTACTCCTTTAATTTCCATGCTTTGGGGATCAAGGGCTAAAAATATATCCAAGGGACCATCTATGATACAATGCTTTATCTGCCCGCGCTCTGCCATCTTGCTTATCAGGGCTGCGTCAATCGTGTTTGGCATGGATGCAGATACTTTTTCGGTCAC
>Ga0265294_10007083_pt1 | contig 13359 bp, 8 predicted proteins | sample MunlanPumphouse3_FD_192504 | JGI IMG/M metagenome (GOLD analysis project Ga0265294, IMG submission 192504) | Groundwater microbial communities from a municipal landfill in Southern Ontario, Canada - Pumphouse #3 | ecosystem: Environmental > Aquatic > Deep subsurface > Groundwater | place... | reverse complement strand
ACGGCCTCAGGAAACATTCTGGAAAAAACTTCCAAAACCTTTTCTGCTCCCCCATCTTGAGCTAAATGATCATGAATTAAAGCTACTTTCATATTTTTTTTATTACTCAGCCTTACGATGTTTAAAAACAGCTATCGGAGTTTTAAATAAAATTGATATATCTAATAATATAGACCAATTCTCTATATAATAAACATCTAATTTAACTTCTTCTTCAAATAATAAATCACTACGACCTGAAACTTGAGCCAAACCAGTTATCCCCGGTTTAACGGTCAATGTTTTTTTATGATGTTGTTCATATTTAGCAACTTCTTCTGGCAAATGTGGTCGAGGACCAACTAAGCTCATTTTACCCATAAAGACTAAAAGTAATTCAGGTAATTCATCAATACTCCAACGTCTAATAAAAGCTCCGACTCTAGTAATTCTAGGATCATCAGCTATTTTTACCATTGGACCATCTTTTCGTAAATTTTTATCAGCTAACTCTTTATACCTCATTCCATCAGTTCCTGGAATCATTGATCTAAATTTAAAATATCTAAATGTTTTTCCTCCTTGTCCAACTCTAAAAACAGGACTACCGTCATCACGACGAGAAAAAAATACCGGACCACTAGAATCTATTTTTATTAAAATAGTGGTGATAATAAAAATTGGTGATAAGATTAAAATGATGATACCAGAAATAATAATATCAAAAATTCTCTTTACTATTCTTCCCCAGCCATCTAAAGTTGTTCTTTTAACTTCTATCACCGGAACTCCAGCTATTTCTGAAACTTCAGTTTTTAAAACTTTAACTTCTAGTAAATCAGCTACATATTTAAAAGTTAAATGATTCTCATTAGCAAAATCATATAGGCGTAAAGATTCGGTTTTACTTAAATTAGGATCGCTTTGAATTATTTCATCTATTATCTTACCAGAATATTCATTTTTCTTATTAAACTCTTTTATAAACTCAGATATTTCCCTTACTGTATCTAAAGAAAAATCTCTAACTCTTTTTACTACCCTATAACCTGAAAATCTTTTATTAAAAAATTCTTTAATCAAATTATCACCTGTTTTACTAGAACCAACTAAAATTATATTTTTAACTCCCACCCCATAAACGTACAAAAATTTTCTTATCCAATATATCAATATCCGACCAACGGCAATATAAATTATAGCTAAGGCCCAAGCTGCTAAAACTATAAAACGAGAATCAAATAATTCTCTTTGAAAAAATATTAAAGCTACTACTAAAACAAAACCAGCCGAACAAGCTAAAAAAACACGATAAATTTCCTTGCTTAAGCGAATTTGTTTTATTTTATACAAAGAAGAAAAAGCAAAAATTAAAATCCAAAAAACAGCTATAATCAATGTTGCCCTTATATATTCCGAAAAAGGTAAATCAAAAATTACTGGACGAATACTAATAGTAAAATCAGAAAACCTTATAAAATAAGCTGATATACCCGCTAATACTAATAAAATATAATCAAAAGGAACCAAAATCAAAGAAAAAAACAAATCAATTTTTTTCATAAATAATCCTTACATAATTAAAAAATTAAACCAAAAATAAGCCGGATTCTGTCCAGAGCCGAAGCTCCTGGATGGTCATTTATCTAGGTCTGACGTTACCGACAGACTCATGCGAGCTACTTTTCGTCATACCGAAGTATGGTTTGCTCTTGCTCTCTGATAGGGTTTTCCAACAACTTTTGTCACCAAAAGTTTAGAATTATAGCTATAAATAACACTAATTCTCTTTTCACCTTTCCCTTGATAAACCAAGGTAGTATTGTCTCTGTGGCACTTTCCCTTTTTGACCGTCACCAGTCAAACGGTGGACGTTATCCACTATCAACTATTGAGAGTCCGGACTTTCCTCTGCATTTAAAGATAAATCAATAAATACAGTAACCATCTATTTAGTTTAATATAATTATAGTTAATAAATTAACTATAATTATACTGGAATATTAACAAAGAATGTCTTTTTAGTCAAATAAAAATTGAATTATTAAGAAATTATTTAATAAAAAAATCTTTCTGTTTCTCATATAAATATTCAATTTCTTCCTCTTTTAAAGTTCCATTCCAAATACCTAATTCATCTATTATGGAATTTTCTTCTTGACTATAAATATTCAAAGAATCTATCGGTATGGGGTTTAACCAATTTTTATTCCAATAAGCTATTAATTGTCCATCAATATATAACTTAAGACGTAAATTATAGGCATCATAGACTAAAATGTATTGATGCCAAAGATTATCTGATAACAAAGTAGAAATATTATCAAAATTAACTTTAAAATTAAAATTATTAAAATAATAATATAAGTTATTATAACTTAAATCAAAACCTAAAATTTTTTGATCATCAGCTAAAAGATTAATAGAAAAATCAGAATCAAGTTTAGTGAAATCACTTTTTCGCCAAAAAGACAGAGATATATTTTTATAATAAAAAGGTCTTAAAAAATCAACTAATACCCCATTATCTCCAGCCATTACAGAAAGATTATTATTACCAGATTCATTTATTATTCTAGAACTAGAAGACATATTTAAATGACTTAAACCAAATATATCAAAAGCTAAATTTCCAGCATATTCATTAAAACTCCAATAATTAGTTAATTCGGCTAATCTAGATGAAACTGGATAGCAAGAAATAGGGTTTAAAGGCAGATCAAAATTATAAATATAAGTTATTTCTTCTGAACTTAAAGCTCTATTAAAAATAACGATTTCATCCATCAAATTATAACCATTTTCTCCTCGAATTGAAAAAGTATCAACTGGAACAAGAAAATTATTTTCCATATTAACTCGCAAAACTTCTTCAGCATCCCTATATAAAGACCAATAATTAAAATTTTTGTTAACAACTAAAGTAAATAAATGCCAATCATCATCACTAGGCCAAACCAATTTTTCCAATCTTTGATTCCAATATAGTCCTGGCATATTATATATATCAGTATAAGAAGGATAAAGTCTTATTGAAAAATAAGACTGAGTTAAAGAATTATAGAAAAGCAAATACGGTCTAGAATTATCCATTATATTTTTATAATAAAAAGAAAGCGAAAAATTATTAGGATCAAAAGATGAATCTAACTTGGTACTAATATAATCATGACTAAAATATTGCTTTAAACTACAACCAAATTTTCCTTCTTGCCAAATAGAACTATGATTTGAAGCCTGATTGTTCACAAAATCGTAAGCTAAGGTTCCCTCACATTCATCCAGATGCCATAAATGAATTATGCCATCTAAATATAAACCGGGATCTATGCAATAACCTGATTCTAATTCATCACTATAAATTATTTCTGAACTTGATGTATTTATATTTTCTTCTTCAGTTTCTCCATCTTCTTCTTCATTGTCATTTATATCATCAATTATTGTAGTAGTATTATTATTTTCAACTTCCTCGGAATCATCACATACTAAAACAAAATCAAAATTATTATTTTTACTATTAAAAGAATTACCTAAAGAATAATGACTTCCTAATTCTGACATATCAAAAGCTGTTGAGGTTGATAAAGCTTTTCTAGTTAAAATACAATTATTAGAAATAGCTGAAGCCGGAGAAGTATAATAATAAATAGCATCCCCATAACCAACTTTATCAATAATATCTTCATCATCATCACTTGAAACCGGATCACTACTTAAATAAACAGTATAAGCGTCACCGCTAAGATTAAAATTACTTCGATTAATAACAGTTTGAGCCTTGGATTTTATATCATCAGAAGAACTAGCTCTAGCGATTAAATATTTTTCATGTGAACCAATAATTAAAGAACCTGAATAATAACCATCAATTGGATTACCTAAACGAGCCATTAAATAAGGTCCCGATCCGGTTTTAGTTTTGTACAATCTAATTCCACTGGTAGCTAAATTGATTGATTCAGAACTTGGATTATATAATTCCACATAATCATCGGTTAAAGTGGTATAAATACGACTTATTAATAAAGATTTGGCTTTATTTTTTTCTAAATCATTTATATTGTTTTCAGGATCTTCTTTATTTTCAATAGTAGAAGAATTATTAATTTCGTTATTACTATTATCATTATTGTTTATATCATTTTCATTATTAGAATCACTATTATTTTCATTATCAGAATTATTATCATTATTTTCATTAGAATTATTATCTTCATTAATTAAAGAAACTAAAACAAAATCAAAATTATTATTATTACTATCATAAGAATTACCTAAAGAATAATGATTTCCTGACTCTGACATATCCCATGAATTAGAATCACTCTTAGCTTTTCTGACTAAAACATAATCATCAAAAATTTCTGAAGCCGGATATTTTTCATAATATTTTGCCCCACCATAACCGACTTTATCCACTATATCTTCATCATTATCATTAGATACTGCTCCTCGACTTAAATAGATAGTATAAGCATCACCGGTAAAAGAAAAATTATCTTTTGTAACTATAGCTTGAGCTGAAGATTTTAAACTATTTTCAGCACTTGATCTAACTATAAGATATCTACTTTTGGCTTTAATAATCGTACCACCAGGATAAGAACCATCGTCAGTATTACCAATACGAACCATTAAAGAAGGAATAGCCGAAGTTTTTACCTTATACAACCTAAAATTAAATTCTTCTAAATCAATATCAACTGTTGTAGGATTGTATAATTCTATATAATCATTACTCAAAGTAGAATAAATCCGACTAATAACTATTTTATTAGCTAAAATAGAATAATAATCAGATTCATCTTCGTTATTATCAATATTTTCATCCTCCTCTTCATTTTGATGTTCTTCGGTTTCATTATTATTATTTTCATTATTAGAATTATTGTTTTCATTGGAATTATTATCTTCATTATTATCAATTACTACATTATCCGAATTATCATTTGTATTTTCATTTTCATCTTCATTATCATTATTAATATCAGAATTAAAATCGGTAATTTCATTATCTTCAACCGTAATTAAAGATTTTATCTTACCTAACACCAATTCAGAAACTTTAGTGATTGGCGAAGATTCTGATATATTTTCAACACTACCAGTAGCTATATCATTAAAATCACTAGAAGAATTATATTCTTCATCAATAATAGAATCATCAATCACTACCTCTTCTTTATTAGAAATATTATTAATTATTTTTTTTATAGCTGAACTTGGATAATTAATTAAAGTCCATCTAAAAATCATAGCTACTTTAGGAATATCGCCTCTTATTTCTGAATCAGAAAATCCGCTACCTATATCAATATCAACCTCAACATCTCGTAAATCATCTTGATAATATTGAGTTAAAGGAAAAAAGAAATATCGTTCATTTTTATATTCCAATCCAGCATTAAAACCAAATATTTCTGATAATGGAATAATAGTTTTTTTAATAGCTGAAATTTTGGAAAATTCTAAATTTTTTGATAAACAATCACCAGTTTCTTGATTAACAATACTAAAATTATCAAAACCATCAGGAGTTATATTAATAGCATAATTATTAGAATCATATTCTAATTCTGATAAATCAAGAGGATTGAAAATATTAGCACTTTCATAAATTTTTTCAGTTAAACCAACACAAGTCCAAGTTCCACTATCTGGACCCTTTTGTTTTTTAAAATCAAAATCATAAGCTAAATTAGAATTAGCTAAGGTTTTAGCTAATTCCACAATTTTCATTCTTTGAATTTCGGATAAATTTTTAGGAATCTTAGCTCCTAAAAGTTTTTCATTATTATTAGTATTTAAAAAATATTTAGCTGGAGTTTTAACTAAACCATCTGAAGAAGCTTCCACTATATAATCAATACCATTTTCCTTTCCGATATAAATAGCTACATGTCCACTATAAATATTCTCTATTCTTTTATTTTTAATAGTTAAAAAATCTTCAGTATTATAGCCATATAATTTACCATCACTAGAAGTTCTATACAAAAGAGTTCCCAACGGCATAGCTTGAGCTGATTGAAAACAAATAAAATTTAAAGCCAAGGCGCTTAAAATAAGCGCCATTTTTTTTCCAAAAAACATAAACCGAAAATTAATTTATATTTAAATCATGGTAAAACCAATCCTTATTTTTAAATACTAATAATTTTGATAATATAGATTCCAATCTTCTTCATTAATCAATGGTAATTCATATTTTTCTAATGAATAATTATTAAAAATATCTATAATTAAATAACGAGTAAATATATCAATATCTCCCCCATTAACCATTTTTTCAAATAAGGTATAAACTTCATTATTAAGTTTTTCATCCAAAAAAACAGCTAAGATAAAAACACTTAAACGACGAGTTGTGAAATTGGAATCTGGATTTCGTATAATATTTTCCAAATTATTAATTAATAAAGTTTTATTATAATCTTTATAAAGAACTTCTGATCCTATAATCCGTAAAGTTTTATTCAGAATATTTATATCGGTTTCAGTCTCTAAAATATTAATATAAAAATTAGGATCATTATTATTTATTGAATTCAAATTATCCAATATTAAAACTTTGTCTTCTGACGAAAAATTTTTGTTCATAAATATTTTTTTTAAATAATTAGAAAAAGTTTCTAAATCCAAACTATCACTAAAAAGATAAACTATATTTCTTTTTAGTTCTAAATTCCCTTGATCATTAAGTAAATAATAATTAAGTTTGTTAATAAATATAGATTGAAAAGGTGTAATGTTTTGAGATAATATTTTCAAAACCATAATTCTCCAATTAATATTTTCATCTTCGTCAAAAATAATATTTAATAAACGATAAAATATTCTTTTCCTCCCCATACTCTTTATTATACTTTCCTCATAAGCCTTAATTTTAAAATAGCATTCCTGATGACAATATGGTTCTTTATAGGTTAAAATAGCTAAACGATTTAAAGCAATAGTAGCTTCTAAACTTTTAGGCCAAATTCTCCACCACGGACCATAAATTCCTAAAAAGATAAAAATAAATATAATAATTATTATTCCAATAGAAAAAAATATTATATTTCTTTTTTGTTTAAAAAAGTTTTTAATTTTCATAAAAAATAATTTAAATTTAAATCGTCTCCCAGCGTAGTTATTAAAATAATAATATCGTTTTAATTCTAAAGAAATTAAAATAATATAATTGATAATAACTACGCCGAATATAGCTTTAAGATTTTATTGCTTTTAAAAATTAAAAGTGTTAAATCTTTTTTATTCTTAGTTATATTTTAAAAAGACGAATAGCTTTATTATAATAAAAAAAGAATCTTAACGATTCTTTAAATTATTTTTAAATTTTAATTAAACACTATAAATGATATAATAAAATATCCTTTTTTATATTTTTATAATCTGGAATTATAGAGTGTACTAAGTTCCAAAAACGATTAGAATGATTAAATTCTTTTAAATGACATAATTCATGAATAATAATATAGTTAATTATATGATCAGGTAAAAATATTATTTTGTAATTAAAGTTTAAATTACCCTTTTTAGAACAACTCCCCCAACGAGTAGATTGATTTCTTATACTTATTTTATTATACAAAAAACCGTACACCTTACTAAAATATTGAACTTTTTTTTCAATTAAACATCGAGCTGATTCTTTATGGTTTAAATATTTTTCTCTTCTTTCAATTGGTTTAAGACAATTATTTTGAATATTTATTTTTTCTATAATCCAATTTGATTTTCTTTTTATAAACTTTTCAACAAAATTTATTCCAACCATTTTAGGTTTAGTAACAATAAAAAGACCATCGCCATAAATTTTTAAACTTATTCGTTTAAAGCGATGGCTTGATTTTAATTGATAATTTATTTCTCTACCATTTATATTTATAATTCTATTCATAGTAAAAACTATATCATAGTTTTAGTTTTATAGAAAATAAAAAAAGACTACATAAGGATAGTCTTTAAATCTTTTAATAAAAATTAGATAATCAATTTTTCTATCAATAATTTTCTACTAATCTTTTTTCCTGCAAATACATTGATGAAAAATCTTGTATTCTGTTTAATGGGATGACAACATAAAAACTCGGCAATTCTTTATATGTATAACCATTTTTAAATCCCGAATTTTGTAAAGAAATGAACAAATCTTTATCCCAAAATTTTATTACCAAACGAATAGTGTTACGTTTATTTTTTTTGGGGAAAGAAACGGGAACATTCTTTTCTTCACTATCATCTTTTTCGACTTCAACTATTTTGAAAAGAAGTGGAGAATCTTTAATTAAAAATGTTTTCCCTCTTTGATTTTTAATTAAAATAGAAGAAACTTTATACCGGTTGTTTTTTAAAATTTCTATCAGTTCTTCTCCTTTTTGACTTTCATTATTTTCTTGTTGTTCCATCTTTAATGTTTTTTATTGTTTTTTTTTATTTATTTAATTGTATTTTAATGAACAGTTAAGAACTATATAACAAATATTATATTTTGTCAAGGATTTTTTAATTATTTCTTTTAGATCTTACTCTTTCTTGTTCGGTTAAATATTTTTTACGCAAACGAATACTTTTAGGAGTAACCTCTAAATATTCATCATTATTCATAATACTAAGACCTATTTCTAAATTTAATTCTAAAGGAGGGGTTAATTTAATAGCCTCATCAGAACCAGAAGCTCTAACATTAGTTAAGTTCTTTCCCTTTATTGGATTAACAGCCAAATCATTACCTTTAGACACATTCCCTATTATCATACCTTCATAAACTTCAATATTGGGATCGATGTATAAAACACCTCGTTCTTGTAAATTCCATAAAGAATAGGCTAAGGCTTTTCCAGAAATCATTGAAACCATTGAACCTAATTCACTTCTTTCTATATTACCTACAAAAGGTTTAAAATCTAAAAAATGAGAACATAATATTCCTTCACCCTTAGTATCAATTACAAATTCATTACGATAACCTAATAATCCTCTAGTTGGTATTTCAAAGTTTAAACGAACTTGTCCATTAGTATTTTTTATATTTATCATTTGGCCTTTTCTCTTTGATAATTTTTCAATAACAGTTCCCGACATTTTTTCTGGAACATCAACAGTTACTTCTTCAAAAGGTTCATAATTTACTCCATTAATATTTTTTATAATTACCTGAGGTTGTGAAACTTGAAGTTCAAAACCTTCTCGTCGTAAATTTTCTAATAAAATAGCTATGTGTAATTCCCCGCGACCATATACTTTATAGAAACTATTATCAGAAAAATCTATTCTTAAACCAACATTAACTTCTAATTCTTTTTCCAATCTTTCTTTTAATTGTCTGCTGGTAACAAATTTTCCTTCTCGACCAGCAAAAGGTGAATTATTAACTAAAAAATCAAGTGAAATTGTTGGCTCATCAATTTTAATAGCCGGTAATGGTTCTTGATCACTATTTTCACAAATTGTTTCACCAATATATATATTTGGCAAACCAGCTATCATAATAATTTCTCCAGCTGAAGCTTCATTTTTTTCTTGTCTTTCTAATCCTTGAAAAGTAAATAATTTTGTTACTCGTCTAGTTCTAGTTTCACCACTTAAAGTTTTAACTATAACTTCTTGACCACTTTTTATAACTCCACTATAAATCCGACAAATAGCTAAACGACCTAAAAAATTATCATAAGCTAAATTAAAAGGTTGAATAGTTAATGGTAATTTATTTAAATCATCACTAGAAGCCGGTTTAACTTTTTCAAGTATAATATCAAGCAAAGGATCTAAATTATTAGATTCATCATTCAAATCTAATTTAGCTATACCTTGCTTAGAAGCAGCATAGATAATAGGAAAATCAAGTTGTTTATCATTAGCTCCTAAGTCTAAAAATAACTCATAAATCATTTCTACTACTTCTTTGGGTCGGGAAGCTGGCTTATCTATTTTATTAACTACCACAATTGGATTTAAGCCTAATTCTAAAGATTTTTTTAAAACAAATTTAGTTTGAGGCATCGGTCCTTCTTGAGCATCAACTAATAATAAAACACAATCTATTGATCTTAAGATTCTTTCTACTTCTGAACTAAAATCAGCATGTCCCGGAGTATCAACTATATTTATTTTTGTATTTTTATAAATAATTGAAGTATTTTTAGAATAAATAGTAATTCCCCGTTCTTTTTCTAAGGCATTACTATCCATACTAAAACCTTCTTCAGCCATACCTGTCTGCCTCATTAAAGAATCAGTTAAAGTTGTTTTACCATGATCAACATGAGCTATAATGGCTATATTTCTAATTTCCATATATTTTTTAAAAATAAAAGATTACGCCAAGGCGTAATCGATAAGACAATCAAATTACTTCCCAAATGGTTATAATATTGTTTTTATACTACAACTTTATTTAAAAATAGTCAAATAAATTAATTTATTATTTTATAACTCCACCGAAAGTTCCTTCTGGAGTAACTATAGTTGATTTAGAACCCATAGAAATTCCTTCATTATCACTTACAAAATCAGCAATCTGAGAAGCAGAACCAAAGCTTTCTTTACTTATTTTTATATCACTACCACCTGTTAAAGTTATAGTTAAAACATTACCTGAAGCATTAAGACGTAATTTGACAGTATAATTTCCTGAATTTTTTACTGTTCCCATATCAAATTCACTTATTCCTTTTATAGTTACCAAACCATCAGAATTAATACTAAAACCACCCGTATTATTATACAAAACATTTTTTACTTCTCCGTCTTCACTTAAACCAGAATTAATAGAAAGAGGATCAATGGCTTCACTGAAAGTTATTTTTATATAATCATCTATATCTATATAACCATCATCGCCAGAATTATATACTTTAATAGAGGAGATATAAGGTGAACCTTCTTCTAAAACATCATTGGTAGTTGATTTTCCACCAAAAGTTCCATTGGAATTACAAACAGCTGATTTTTTATCCATTCCATTTCCATCCATATCTTTTATCCCTCCATTAAGTTGATTAACGGAAGCAAAACTTTCTGTGGTAATTTTTAAATCACTACCACTTGCTAAAGTTATAGTTAAAATTTTACTATTAACATCTAAAGCTAATTTAACAACAAATTTATTTGAACCATCAACTGAGCCCATATCAAAAGTAGCTATATTTTTTATAGTCACTATTCCCGACGAAGAAATACTAACTCCGCCAGTTTTAGAATCGGAAATACCTGAAACTGAAGATTCTTTTTTTAGATCGGCATTTATTGAAGATGGATTTATTGCTTCACTAAAAGTGATGACAATGCGATCATTAACATCAATATATCCTTTATCACCACCGTTATAAACTCTCAAGGACGAAATATTAGGACCACCGCCAACCACTCCACCAAAAGTTCCGGTTGGATTAGTTATATCAGCATCCCCTTTAATTTTATCACCAGAAATATTCTTTAATATTCCTCCTAATTGAGTAGTAAGACTATATTTTTCTTTTAATATTTTAATATCATTACCTTCAATAAGGGTAATAGTTAAAACAGTACCTTTAGAATTGAGAGCTATTTTTGTTTTAAAAGTTCCCAAGCTTTCAACATCACCAATATCAAAAGTTAATATTCCTTTTATCACCATATATCCATCTAAAGAGACATTTACTCCCCCTATCTTATTGTAATCTACATCGGAAACATAAGATCCTTTTTTTAGATTTTCATTAATTGATTCTGGATCTATTGCTTCACTGAAAGTTATAGCTATAGAATCTTTAACGTCAATATATCCCTTATCTCCACCATTTGATATTTTTATAGAAGATATATTAAATTTACTATTTGAAGAATTACTGGAATTGGAAGAATTGGAATTAGAACTGGAATTAGAACTAGATGAAGATCCGTATGTTTCTATTTTTTTTAAATTATCATTAGAAATTCCCAAACCTAAAGATTTCATAACATTTAAAGCTCCAGATGGATTACCTAAATAATATCTTTTATTATCATTAGGATTTATATACCAAGCTTCACCATTTTTTTCTATTTGAAGAAAAATTTTTCCGGTTTGTTTACCGCTAAAAGAATTATCAATTATTTTATTTTTACTTTTGTTCAAAGGATTATATCCCTGTAGAATTTCAGTTCTATCACTAAAACCATCTCCATCGGTATCAGATTTATCAATACTTGTTCCTAAGGAAGATTCAACTGAGTCCGACAATCCATCATTATCACTATCAGTTCCAACATTTAAATTTAAACTAGCCACTGGAATTTTATTTAAATTATCATTAGTTATTCCAATACCAAAATTTCTAAAAACATTTAAAGCATCAGATGGTCGTCCTAAACTTATTTTCTTCCCACTCGCAAGATCAACATACCAAGCCTCACCCTTTGATTCTACTTGAAGTAATATCTTCCCCTTAACTTCTTGGATGATATCAGAAGCTTTAACATTTGAAATAGGATAAAATATAATTATTAATAAAAAAATATTTAAAATTAAAAATTTTTTCATATTTTAAAAATTAATCTTATACTATAATTATAATATGAAATAAAAGAAAAGTAAATTAAAAAAGACCTAGTGTTTATAGCTAGGTCTATATTTTCTGCTGAAAAATTATTATTCAGCAGATATTTCCTGTTTTCTTTTTAGGAGAATAATATCTCCAGCGCTAAATTTGTATTCTATTAAACCATTACTTATTATGGGTCTAAAAATACATTCTGATTTTACGACGGCCGGTATAAAGGTTGCTCCGTGTTGAAGATCTTTCAAAAAATCATTCTTGAATGCCGAACCCAACGAAAAAATTTTTTCTTTTCGCAAGTTTTTATCCGAAGACAGAAAAGAAATATTTTCCCAAAAGTTGGTATTTAAAAGTTTTTCTTTTGAAACAATTTTATAAATTTCTTCTACTCCCATTCTTTCATTTAACATAACCGACACAAATACTTCTTCCTTGGGACCACCTGAAATTAATTCTTCAGGAGTTTCGAAAATATTAAAACCAACAGAAGAAGAAAAAATTCTAATTCTTCTTAACATTTTTTTTAATTTGGAAAAAGTAACGGTGACTTTTCTTTCCTCGATTATTTTGTATTTTTCTTCGAGTTTTACTGGATTCATTGAATTTTTTGAAATTCTATTCTCGTTGTTAATAAATTCAACGAGATCATTGATGCTTACATCATATTCTACACAGAAATTTCTAATTCTGTTTTCCATTATTTTTTCAACATCAATACTTTTGGCATTACTACTACTATTATTACTCATATATGGTGATTTTTTTGGTTAATACTTATAAAAATTCCACATAATGAAGTCCTTATAAGTATTAACCAAGCTATTTTTAAAGATCAATTTTATATACTTTTATCACA
>Ga0265294_10007082_pt1 | contig 13360 bp, 7 predicted proteins | sample MunlanPumphouse3_FD_192504 | JGI IMG/M metagenome (GOLD analysis project Ga0265294, IMG submission 192504) | Groundwater microbial communities from a municipal landfill in Southern Ontario, Canada - Pumphouse #3 | ecosystem: Environmental > Aquatic > Deep subsurface > Groundwater | place... | reverse complement strand
GTCGCCTGTGACCAATCATCAATTAAGTGTTGAAAAACCGCCTGATTTAATTGACGGCGACGAAAAGTTGGACGATTATTTAAAAAATCTTGCCAAATTGACCAATTCATAATGACTATTTATTAATTTAAATCATAATTCAATAGTTGTTCAAATCTGCTACTAATGTTATACTTTCAACATCGAGAAAGCAAGTTTCGACCGCCGCTTCTAGCGTTTCGGTTGTTTATTAATGATATGTCCAAAAAAAGAAAAAATAAATTTAATAGTCAGCCCAGTCTAGACTATCTATCAATTGGTGGCAATAGTTTAAGTGCTGATGCCAAAAAAAGCTTAATCGCCATAATCTTAACCTTATTGGCAGCTATTAGCCTATTAAGCCTAATCCAGCCCGAAGGTTTAATCGGTCAATATCTATCTAGCTCTATCAGCCAATTACTTGGTTGGGGTCGTTGGTTTTTACCAATATTCTTATTAGCCCTAGCCGTTTTTATCTATTACCGACAACGTCTACGCATTACCACTATTAAATTCATTGGCTGGGGTCTTTTATTTATTGGTTTACAAAGTTTCTTTCATTTTTGCTTAGCTGAAGAAAATTGGTTGGACTATATTGCTGATGGAGCTGGTGGTGGATATGTCGGCTATGGAGTTAATTGGGCAATTACCAGCCTAATTGGTTACTGGTCAAGCTTTATTTTAACAATTGCTTTATTGATCATTAGTTTTATTTTTATTTTTAATACCAATCTTAGTTGTCTATTAGGCCGGCGCAGTATTTTTAATAAAATTATTATTGAACCGCTGGTCAGCGGTTGGCAATATCTAATAAGCTTATTCGCCAAAAAAGATGACCAAAGTGGTTTATCCGCCGAAGAAGAACTAACTACTGTGTATACTCCTGAGGCTGAATTAGCCGAATTATTAGATCAAAAACCAGTTGAATCAACCCCAGTCAAAACTAAATTAACAGATAATCAAAAAACTCAACCAGATAATCAAGCAAGTCACTCAGATAATAAAAAAGACAAACCAATTAAGTCATCGGCTGGTAAAATTGATTTACCGATTGATCTTTTAGATCGACAACTAGATAAACCCGAGAGTGGCGACACAGTAGTCAGTGCCCAAAGAATAAAAACTACTTTAGAAAATTTTGATATTCCTATTAATATCGCTGAAATAACTGTTGGTCCAACTATTACTCAATATGCCATCAAACCAGCTGATGGTATTCGTTTGGAAAAAATAACCGGATTAGCTGGTAATTTATCGATGTCCCTGGCCGCTCCTCATCCAATTCGGATTGAAGCACCAATTCCTGGTAAATCACTAGTCGGTATCGAAGTTCCTAACCAAACAATTGCCACAGTCGGACTACGCGATATGTTTGACAGTGCCACTTTCCGGCAACGAAAAAATAATACAATGATTGCCTTGGGCAAAGATGTTACCGGCAAAGTTTGGTTAGAAGATTTAGCCGCTATGCCTCATCTATTGGTTGCCGGTACCACTGGTTCTGGTAAATCAGTTATGCTTAATTGTATTATTTTAAGCTTGCTCTACGAAAACAGTCCTGAAGATTTGCGTTTAATTATGGTTGACCCTAAACGAGTCGAATTAAGTGTTTATAATGGTATCCCTCATCTCTTAACTCCTGTGGTTAATGAAGCCAGTAAAACTATCAACGCGCTAGGTTGGGCCCTCAACGAAATGAGTCGTCGGCTAGAGATGTTCCAAAAACATCACGCTAAAGATATTAAAAGTTTTAACCAACAATTTCCTGATCAAAAAATACCCTATATTGTCTTTATTATCGATGAATTGGCTGATCTAATGATGATGTCGCGTAAAGAAGTCGAAGCTAGCATTATTCGCCTAGCTCAAATGTCGCGAGCTGCCGGTATTCACCTAGTTTTAGCCACCCAACGACCAAGCGTTGATGTTATTACTGGTGTTATTAAAGGCAATATGCCCGCCCGAATTGCCTTTACCGTTGCTTCTCAAGTTGATTCACGCACCATCTTAGATATCGCTGGTGCCGAACGACTAATGGGTAAAGGTGATATGTTATTTAGCTCACCACGATTGGCTAAGCCAGTGCGTGTTCAAGGTGCCTTTGTTGGCGAAAATGAAATTAAAAGAATTGTTAATTATATTAAAGCTCGCAGTGGTGAACCTCAATACCTTGAAGATGTGATTGAAAAACACAATGTCCCTGACCTACCCAATGGTGGCATCTTGAGCACTGGTCCAATTAGCGAAGGTAGTGATGACGACTTATTAGAAAAAGCCAAATCAGCTGTTATAAAAAGCGGCCGGGCTTCAGCTACCTATTTACAAAGAATGTTTAAAATCGGTTATCCTCGAGCAGCTAGCCTACTTGATCAACTCGAAGAACAAGGCGTTATTGGTCCAGTCAATGGAGCAAAATCAAGAGAAATTTATATCAGTCCTGAAGAATATGAATCTCAACAAAAAATAGCAATGAGCGGTCAACCCCTACACAACCCCACCAATAGCCAAGCACCAGAAAACTTTATTGAAAATGACAGCTGGTCATCAGAGCCAGAGATAGAAGATTTAGACAACTCAGCCACTACTGAAGACTCCCCGCCAATAATTGCTAAAGAACAAATTCTAGCCGATATCTATAGTGAGAACGATGATGATCAAACTGATCAAGATCAGCCAAAAATCGATATGGAGTTTGATGATGACGAGGATCAAGAAAAATATTTTAGCCAATAATAAGCTCTATGATTAAAAAAAACCACCAAGCTAAAGTCGACCAAACAATTAGACGGTCTGATGATGACCCCGGTGACTGGCTATCGTTCGGCGGACATGAAGGTCAATTATCTTTAGATATTTATCAAACTGATAAAAATCTAATTATCAAATCAACTATTGCTGGAGCTAAGCCAGATGATATTCAAATTTATTTAAAAAATGACTTACTAACTGTCCGTGGCAAACGAGACTTACCCGATGATATTGTTGATGCTGATTTTCTATTTCGTGAATGCTATTGGGGACCATTTTCTAGGTCAATTATTTTACCAATTGATGTTCAAGCTGACAAAATCAAAGCCTCAATGGATAATGGTGTATTAACTATTATTCTACCAAAAGCCCCGCAGGCTAAACAAATTATTATCAAAATTAAAAATCAATCAGCATGAATTGCCAATTAACCTTGATCAAAATTAACGGCGATCAAGCTATTTTAACCAATAATCAACAACAGCAATTTATTTGGCCAGTCAGTCAATTGCCACCAGATTGTCAGCCCGGTTCAACTCTTAATTGTGTCTTAGTCAACCCGACTAGTTTGGCGGATGATGACCAAACTTTAGCTCGAGCTATTCTCAATGAATTATTGAAAAAAACTTAAAATATGCCGTTACCGAAGTTAGCTGATCATAAACTAAAAATAAAAAAAATATTTTGGCCCGCAATCGGCGTTAGTCTTTTTTTATTATTAATTATAATAGTTAATTGGTATAACCTCGTTTATTTTCAAGATCGTTTTTATCCCAACACCTTTATTGGCTCAATTAATCTATCTGGTCTTAGCCGTCAATCAGCTACTGAATTAATTAACCAGCGCTGGAATGATTTGTCCCAAAATGGCTGGACTTTTCAAGTCAATCAACATTACTCCACTATCTATCCAGCAATCAGCTCAGCTGAAGGGTCACCATTATTATTTTCAATCAATTTAGAATCAACATTAAATCAGGCCTGGGGAAATCGTCAAACCAATAAATTAAAACAAAGTTTATCTATTATTAATAGCTGGTTAGTCAAACAGACCAATCGCGCCGCTATCAGCATTAATGAATCAAAAATCATTGAAGAGCTGGATGATAATTTTAAAAATATTGTTAGCCTTGGTCATCCAGCCGAGATAACAATAACAACTGATGGTCAATACCAAATTAAACCAGAAATAATCGGTCAAAAAATTGACTATGCAACCGGTCTTCGTCAATTAGGTTTACAATTAATTAATTTAGAGCAAAAACCAATTGAATTAATCATTGTCCCAGATAATCCAACAATTAAACAAGCCGATATTGGCGACCTCCATGAACAAATTACCAATTATCTGGACCTAACACCAATAACTCTAACTGCTGATAAAAAGTCTTGGAATATTACCAAAACAGAATTAGCCGACTGGTTGTCTTTAGAAATTATTGAAAACCAAATTGGCCTAATCCCCTCCAGTGACAAATTAGATCAATATCTAGATAAACTAGCCGTTGACATTAATCAAGAACCACAGCCAGGACAATTTAAACGAACTAATAATCGCCTAGAACAATTTAAACCGGGCCAAGACGGTCGCCGCCTTGATATTCCAGCTAGTCGAACACTCATTACCCAATCATTACTGGCTGGTAGTTCAACCATTGCTTTAATAATTGAAGAAATTAAAAATCCACTCAACGATAATGACCCCGCCACACTAGGTATAATTGAAATACTCGGCACAGGAACATCTGACTTTTCTGGATCTTCAGCTAATCGTATTCACAATATTCAGGTCGGCACCGACCAAGTCAGCGGCCATTTAATTGCTCCTGATGAAGAATTTTCTCTAATAAAAACTCTTGGTAAAATCAATGCCGCCACTGGCTATAAACCCGAGCTGGTCATTAAACAAAATAAAACTATTCCCGAATATGGTGGTGGACTCTGTCAAGTGGCAACTACTATCTTTAGAACAGCCCTAGAAGCTGGCCTACCAATAACTCAACGACAAAATCACTCTTATCGAGTCAGCTATTATGAGCCGGCCGGGACTGATGCCACTATTTATGATCCCTGGCCAGATTTGCGTTTTATTAATGATACTAGCCATTATATTTTAATATTAGGAGAACTCAACGGTCGAATTTTATCATTTAGTATCTGGGGAACAAACGATGGTCGCAAAGTAACTAAAACTGAACCAACCATATATAATATAATCAGACCAGCTCCTCGTAAATTAATTGAAACCACCGACTTACCACCTGGTGAACTAAAATGTACTGAAAAAGCTCACAACGGAGCTGATGCCTATTTTGATTATTCGGTTGACTATTCTAATGGCGAAACTAAAACTAGACGCTTTAAATCTCATTACGTCCCCTGGCAAGAAGTTTGTTTAATCGGTAAAAAGATAATTATTGAAAATGAAACTCCAACTACAACTGAACAATTAATCACTACTACTTCTACCAATTCAATCATTGCCGATAACCCTGACCCAATAACTCCAAATAATACTTCAACTGAACCAATACAACAATAATAAAAACAGGTCAAAAAATGACCTGTTTTTATTGTATATACAAATTAACTCCGGTAGGGCAGGCAAGAAACTTTTCTCTAGGACAGACCCAGTCTCAACCAGATGCAGCTTACAGAAAAATCCCCATGCTTGTCGTGCCTAACCCACCGCAATTAATTTGATTACTCAACCTGTTTTAAGGCGACTTAGTATCATAGCACAAAATAAAAATACTGTCAAGGCCTATTAAAAGTAAATAAAAACAACCCCTATGCTAGGGATTGTTTTTAAAAATTATAAAAAATTAACCTCTTGTTCCGCCTCTTTGATAAAGCAAATCTTGACGATTATTCTCTTTAAAATCAACTAGTTGCTGCTTTAACCACTCTTGACCAGCCTTGGTTATTTTAACTTGGTTGCCATTAATTTCCCAACGCGCTGGTCGAGAATTACCAAAAGTAAAATTAAGAGTTCGTTGCCAAGAATATAGATCATCATTAAAATAAGCTTGAAGACTAGAGCTCATTTGATATTCAAAACGAGATACAATACTTTCCCAATCATTATCTATATCTTCAGCAACAAAATTACCATCATTATCCTGCTTCAATTTTGGTCCAGCTATTACATCTTGATCTTGACTGAAATAACCCGAAACCGAACCTGAGCCAACCCCACTTTCTTCTCGATTTTTATAGCCTTGCTTATTAAAATCTGACCACATTCTTACAACCGATTGTCCATGAACATAATAATTAAAAGCCCTATCTCCATTAGTATCTATCCAGGCTCCATGAATATAGTCAATTGGAGTTTCGTTTTTTTGTTTTCGAGCATGTTTTATTCGATGACCCAAATTAACATCAGCGCCGGCTCCAATATTATTTTCAGGGTCAACTCCACCAATAGCTGCTAACATTGAAGCTTTAATCATCGAATTAGCTCCAGAGGTTGGAATATGCCGAGACTGATTAGCGCTAGGATAACGACAAACAACATCTAAAAATTGCATAAAGCGAACTGACAAGTGAAAGCCCGGATAATTTTGCCAACGTTTAGTATCCCATTCAATTCTACCCAAAAAAGCATCTTTGCTTTCTTTACTCTCAGCAGTTTCCAGCATTTTTGCTAAATAGTCATCAGACATGCCCTGACAATCAGCATCATTAGAAAGCAAAACAACATCATTTTGAATTCTAGAATAATTTAACGATCTTAAAGCTACATCATGAACATCTTTTATAAACTGACCATGGATACTATTACCTCTCTCTTGAATCATGACTTCTCTTAAATATCTCCTTTGAAAAGCGGCAATTTGTAATTGCGGGAAATCCCCTTTAATCTTATTGATCTCTTCAATAGTTCTTTTTATCTTAATCATTTTATCAGGATCTTTTTCATCCTCATCAAACCAATTAACATTTAAAACAAAAACAGTTTTATTAAGCACCTCGGTCTTTTGTTTAGAGTACAGCTTAAGGGTTGTGTAAATATTCTCCGATTCATAAGCTGCACCAACTGCCATACAAACCATTAACTTAGTGTTGGCTGGTAATTTGCTTAATGTTTTATCAACACTAACAATAGTATCTATTTCAGCCAAATGTTCCGGCTCTCTAGTCGCTTTCTGCTCAAATAACCAATCTAGCTCTTGTTTCTGATTTAATTTAGCTTGCGGATTATCTTTTAATCTAGGAGAAAAATATTTTTCATAACTAGATTTTTCTTCTTCAGAAAGGTCTCGATCATGATAGCCATTATACCCAATAAATTTATCTATCATGGCTGGCTCCAAGGGCTGACGTCCCATTATTGGAATAATCGGCGGGGCTTCCCAGGCGGTGGCTGCGGGAATATCAATATTGTGAACCAATTCATTAATAACGGTTGAGCCATCGGGCATGCCTTGACCAACCTGAGTAGCCAAAATCCGCACAGCCTCAACACCATTATCAGCTGGCCCCATGGTTTGAGCCACCTCCATAAATTGACCAGTAAATTTGGTTACCCCATCAGCATGGCTAAACAGGCTAGCCGCCAAACTCTCTTTAGGAATAACCGCTATTCCATCAAGACCAACTGGTATTTCAATGACCTGATTTTGTGTTCCCTTAGATAAAGACAGCATCAGCTTGAGTCCACCATCTTTAATTAATTGCTGGGCATCAGTCGATAGTGTTTGCCCGCCAAAAGAGTGATAAGAACCATCGGGAGTCATCTTCTGCATATTCAATAAGATATTACCATCTTGATCCAGACCACTACCATATTGACCACCCCAAAAAACCCGTAATTCATTTTTATCAAAGATTTTAGTGTCGTTGTCATACCACAATCGCCGAGCAATATCAACAAACTCTTTCCTGTATTGTTCAATTATTTCTCGAGCCCCCATAGCTCCAGCTACCTGATTTTGCTGAGATAACCAACCAATCCCTTGTTTAGCTAGTTCAGCTTGTGACTCCGCCGATAATTGACCATCGGCTGACAATTCTAAATCACCAATTATCTTTTTACCACCGCTAAAAATACTGTATTCACCATCATCCTCTAGGTGTATCTCTGCGCCAGCTGGCATTTTAAATTGCTGATCACCTATCTGAAAAAATTCTTGAGCTTGATTCAATCTTGGCTCACCAACAATCAATGATCTGGCTTTTTCTAGTAAGGTCAAGCTTTCTTTCTCGCCAATTGGCTGGCGACCCTTAATCGCTCCTTCGATTAAACCATGTTGATCCGAACGAAAAAAACTAGCCACTTCTTGAAAAACTAAACCAATACCAAAACCTACTCCTGCTGCCTTGACTCCGGTAGAAATCATTCTAGACTTACGAATTTTATTAAATAAACGATCTTTCTCTCTAATACCATTATCTCCACCTAATAATTCTTGAGTTCTGGCTTCGACTAAATTATTTAAATAACCGTCAAAATCATCATTAACAAATTGCAATTTTTTATTTTCAACTAATCGTTTTAAAGTGACTTTCAATCTAGCTCTAGATAAATCTAGTTGTAGCCGTTCTTGTTCAACTTTAGTTAAATTAGAATAAGCGATTAAATCAATTTTTTGTTGATCAGATAAACGAATTCGAGCCTCTAAATCAGCTAGATTAGCCACGACTTGTTTGATTTCAGCCTGATTCTCGGTATCGGCTTCACCAAAATTAATCTCTAAACCAGATAAAATATCAACCGATTTAGCTGTCTTATAATTAAATCCTTCCATTTCTGTCCTCCTGATGTCATTTTTTTTAAACTTTTTACCCTGGGCCATTTCTCGACTATGTTGTTTTCTTTCTCTTTTTAATTCTTGAGATTCACGCATAGCTGCCAATCCACCAGTTAATAAAGCACCTAAACCCAAGCCGCCTAAAGCTCGGGCGGCAATTTGGCTGGTTGTTTGACTAAGACTAGCCGCAGCGGCAGTGGTTACTGCTACTGCTACTCCCAAAGTTGATTCATTAACCAGCGTACCAATCTTAGTTTTACCAATTTTTTCTAAAATACGATCAACCTGATTATATTTAGCCTCAGTCCGCACACCACTAGCCGCTCGACCAATAATAATTTCTAAATCATAATCAAGCTTAACTAAACCAACCTGATGATTAGCCGAAGCCTTAACTTGTTTAGCTATTTCTAACAAATTATCGGCATAACCAATTTCAGCCCGATCAGCCTTAAGATCAAAATCAGACAAACTATTAAGTAATCTGATTTTTTCTTCCTGCAAACCAGCTTCATCAATCTTACCAGCAGCAAAATCGTCAATCAACCCCCGTAATGAATTATTAAGGGCTTTATCCTCCGGTTTATCACCAATAATTCGACGATTTTCGCCAGATTCTTGATGAATAGCCTCGGCATAATCTGACATAAAACGACTAATAACCGCTTCTTGAGTGGACAAAAAATCAACCTGACTGCCACCAGCGGCCGCAAAAACATTGCCAGTCTCTAAAATCTGTTGTCTGGCAGTATTGATTTCTTTTTGACGATAATAATTTCTAGCTAAATTGTGTTTCCAAATTTTCTTAAAAAAACCAGCCTTCCCCTTATCAACCGTCATCTTTGCCTCACCAGCATCAACCGCCTGGTCATCAATCGCTTTAGAATTATCAACAAAAGCTAATCTTAATTTCTCGGCCATATGCTTATGATTAACTAACCTAACTCAAATAAGATTGGCGAAAAGCGGCCAATTCTCTAGCTAAAACTGCTGGTAAATCAACAATATTTTCAGCAAAAAACTTCTGTAATTCATTAGTTTCAACTTGTTGATCTAATAATGCCTCTAATTCCGGCAGTTTATTTTCCGGTAACTCAGCAATCATAGCTGCCTCTAGGCGATCATTGAGTCTATCGGTTAAATCTTGTGCTAATTGATCACGAACCTCCGGCTCCAATTGATCAATTCCTTGAGCTGCTAATAATTCATCAACAAAATTATCTAATGATGGTGAGAGAGTTGACATAAAACAAATTTAAAAAATAAGCTTACTATAAGTCTAACGGTCAAAAGATAAAAAATCAAGCCAAAATAAAAAACACCATAATTCTGGCGCTGACCTACTTTCCCAGGGCTTGATGCGGCCCAAGTATCATCGGTACTGGAAGGCTTAACTGCTGAGTTCGAGATGGGATCAGGTGGAACCCTTCCGTTTGAAGCACCAGAATTATGGTGTCTTTTATTTATTGTCAATCAGGGCGATAAAGATAATCTTTGAAAACAAAATTGTGGGAAAATCAAATGACTTATTAGTACTCCTCGGCTCAATGCATTACTGCACTTACACCTAGAGCCTATCAACCCGGTAGTCTCCCGGGAGTCTATGAAACCTAATCTTGAAGACAGCTTCGCGCTTATATGCTTTCAGCGCTTATCTAAACCGAAGATAGCTACCCAGCGGTGCCCTTGGTAGGACAGCTGGTACACCAGAGCTTCGTGCTTCCCGGTCCTCTCGTACTAGGGAAGCGCCTTCTCAAGTTTCCGCGATCATAGTGGATAGGAGACCGACCTGTCTTACGACGGTCTGAACCCAGCTCGCGTGCCGCTTTAATGGGCGAACAGCCCAACCCTTGGGAGCTTCTCCACCCCCAGGATGCGACGAGCCGACATCGAGGTGCCGAACCACGCCGTCGCTGTGGACGCTTGGGCGTGACTAGCCTGTTATCCCCAGAGTAGCTTTTATCCGTTGAGCTTCCACCATCCTATATTGAATGGTCGGATCACTAAGTTCCGCTTTCGCGACTGCTTGACTTGTAGGTCTCGCAGTAAAGCTGGCTTGTGCCTTTACACTATCTCCCGGATTTCCATCCCGGGATAGCCAACCTTGGTAAACGCCTCCGTTACCTTTTGGGAGGCATCCGCCCCAGACAAACTACCCGCCAGACACTGTCCCTTGGCCAGATTCATGGTCTAAGGTTAGATTTAAAACTACGCAAGAGTGGTATCTCACCGGCGCCCGAAGGCTCCCACCTATCCTGAACATGCGTAGCCCTAAACCAATATCAAGTTATAGTAAAGCTTCATGGGGTCTTCTCGTCCAACTATGATTAACGAGCATCTTTACTCGTCTTGCAATTTCGCCGAGTCCTTCGTCGAGACAGTACCCAAGTTGTTATGCCATTCGTGCAGGTCGGAATTTACCCGACAAGGAATTTCGCTACCTTAGGACCGTTATAGTTACGGCCGGCGTTCATCCGCGCTTCAGTTCAAAGCTTCGCCTTGCGGCTAACCTCTCTCCTTAACGTTCGGACACTGGCCAGGCATCACCCCCTATACATCATCTTACGATTTAGCAGGGAGCTATGTTTTTGGTAAACAGTCACTTGGATGTCTTTAGCTGCGCCCCACTTGCGTGGGGAGGTCTTATTGCGAACTTACGACCGCTGATTTGCCGAGTTCCTTAACGAAGGTTCTCTCGTACACCTTAGGCTCCTCGCCTCATCTACCTGTGTCGGTTTGCGGTACGATTACTGTAATCTTAGCCCTAGAAGATTTTCTTGGTGATTAATTCATTCAAATTGGCGCCGCCCGAAGACTTTGCCTGCAGTCAATTCAACCGTTGATGCCGCCCGGATTTGCCTAGGCAGCACAGTCTTACCAACCACGCACAAACCATAGTACGCTTGAATTTTTTAACCACGTCCCTCCATCGGAAAATTACAGTAGTGCTGGAATATTAACCAGCTCTGCCATCGGCTACGCCACCACTACAATGGCCTGGCCTTAGGATCGACTAACCCTGGGTCGAGTTTCGTTGCCCAGGAACCCTTAGATTTTCGGTGGGCAGGGTTTTCACCTGCCTTTTTGCTACTTATGCCAACATTCTCACTTCCAAATCCTCCACCGTAACTCGCGTTACGACTTCAGCGGAATTGGAACGCTCCTCTACCGCTGTTCACTTACGTGAACAACCCGCATCTTCGGTAATAAGCTTAGCCCCGATACATTTTCGGCGCGAAACAACTTGACCAGTGAGCTATTACGCTTTCTTTAAATGATGGCTGCTTCTAAGCCAACATCCTGGTTGTCGTAGTCACGACACTACCTTTTACACTTAGCTTATATTTGGGGACCTTAGATGGCGGTCTGGGCTGTTTCCCTTTTGACTAGCGAAGCTTAGCCCCCGCAGTCTGACTCCCAAGCTACACTTATGGGTATTCGGAGTTTGTTTAAAGATGGTACCTTGCGGCCCACCCTCATTCAGTGCTCTACCCCCCATAATCAGCGCTTGAGGCTAGTCCTAAAACTATTTCGAGGAGAACCAGCTATTGCCGAGTTCGATTGGAATTTCTCCGCTATCCACAGTTCATCCGATGGTGTTGCACGACCAACCGGTTCGGTCCTCTTCTTGGCTTTCGCCAAGATTCAACCTGACCATGGATAGATCACTCGGCTTCGGGTCTTGTGCATGCGACCTGCCTTACGGCAAACGGGCTATTAACCCTCGCTTTCACTTCGGCTTCTCTCAATTCTCGAGATTAACCAAGCCACATACAACAAACTCGTTGGCTCATTCTTCAATAGGCACGCCGTCACCCGATACCTTGCGGCACAGGCTCCGACTCCTTGTAAGTCTACGGTTTCAGGTACTATTTCACCTCCCTAACCGGGATGCTTTTCACCTTTCCCTCACGGTACTAGTTCACTATCGATCTCAAAGAGTATTTAGCCTTGGGTCATAGTCGACCCGGATTCCTACGGGATTTCACGAGGCCCGCAGTACTTAAGAATCAATGCCACCAAGAGTCTAGAATTTTCGCTTACCGGGCTATCACCGTCTCTGGCCGAGTTTTCCAACTCGTTCAACTAACTCTAATCTTTTATGACTTGGCCTGGCCGCACTAAGTAGCCAGCACACTGACCTTGCAACACCTAATTAACATATGGACTTAGCTCCTTCAGCTAATTTCCGCTACCCGAAGGCAACTTCCATTAGCACAGTTAACTAGGTTTAGGCTCGTCCCTTTTCGCTCGCCACTACTCAGGGAATCGAATCTCTAATCAAGTGCCATCTGGCGAACCAGCCGGCTCTTGATTAGAGATCATAATTTTTTTATTTTCCTCCGGTTACTAAGATGTTTCAGTTCACCGGGTTATCGTCTCACTAACCTATGTGTTCAGTTAGCGGATCACCTGTCTTCCACAGGCGGGGTTTCCCCATTCGGACATCTTCGGCTCACAGGTTGCTTGCCACCTCCCCGAAGCTTATCGCAGGCTGCTACGTCCTTCATCGGCTCTTTGAGTCAAGGCATCCACCATAGACCCTTAACGAGATTTTCCCACAATCCTGTTTTAAAAGATTGTGAAATCATTTTGTATTCTTTCTTACTTACTTAATAACACAATTATCAGCAATTGCGTTAATTTATGTTTATTGCTATCTGATCTAACAATTATTCGTATTGTTAATGTTCTTTATAAGTTTAGAAAAACTTATAACCTTTGCCGCGCAACATTAAATTAAAATTTGCTGCGGAACAAGAGTTATAAGTCTTTAAGAGGTTGGTCTAGCCAACATTAACTTCAATTGTGTTTCCTATTATACACGAATAAAAAAG
>Ga0265294_10007081_pt1 | contig 13360 bp, 5 predicted proteins | sample MunlanPumphouse3_FD_192504 | JGI IMG/M metagenome (GOLD analysis project Ga0265294, IMG submission 192504) | Groundwater microbial communities from a municipal landfill in Southern Ontario, Canada - Pumphouse #3 | ecosystem: Environmental > Aquatic > Deep subsurface > Groundwater | place... | reverse complement strand
GCAAAAAATATGTTGGCCATGTAGCTTTAACATATTTTTTGCGTCCCTTTACAATACGATAGTAATAATGAGGTGTATAACGTACAGTTGCAGAATACTCTAAATTACTATGCTCTAATTGTTCTACTCCATATATATTCTCTGGAATATTTGATGAAGGCTGCTTGCGAGAGAGCACTTTTATATTGCCATTTTCAAGCGGTTTTACTTTACTGAATGAGAGCTTCAAATCCAAATTTAATCCATTGGAAATATCAATGGAATTGCCCACCTCAATCCAGCGTGCCGATAGGTATTTCTTCGGATTTTGAGCGAACAAAAATGATGCATAGGAACTTACAAAATCACTTACCGAGGAATTATTACTTATATCTCTACTGAAATCACCTACACTTAAATAGGTCTTTCCCAGTTTTAAAGGACTATAATTGTAATGAGCAACTACCTGCCACATCATCTTCTTTCTATAAGTAGAATAATAAAAAGAGGGCTCAACGCTAAACACTTTGTTGTCATCGATTTTATATCCAGCAAAAAAGTTTTGACCAAGCCAATATCCATCTGTAAAAGAGAAACCCCCAACTACCTTAGAGAGACCACCATAACCAAGAGAAAGCTTTTTATTAACCTTAAAACGAGTCTCATACATAACTTTGTCTAAGATTTTATTACCAGTAGATCTATTAATCCGTTTTACCGAATCTTCTTCAAAAACCTTATGAAATTCTTCTTTTAAACTATCGGCCTCCTTATATGAGCGAATTTCTTGTGGCTGCAAAGGCACCACCCTAATAGCAGCCCAATAACTACTATCTCTTTTAACAGCTAGTGAGTCTACAACCCGTTTTATGGACGAATCTCTTTTAAGTTCATAATTTTTCTCTCTTCTAACTGGGATCTCTCTTATTTCTCCAACTTTATTTTCAGTCTTATTAGCCAAATTTACCCGCTCTATCTCTTTTTCAATCATTTTAATGTTCTTCTTTGCAAATGAACGAGCTTCTCTGGCGCTTTTGATGCTGTCTGTAACAGCTATATTAGAGAAGATTCTAGATTCTTCTCCCTTATTTACAGAAAGATAAGATACCGAAGAGTTATAATGGCCAATCGCTTTTACTCCCATTATTGAGACATTTACATCCATTGAATTAGAAGTAGGCATCATTATTTCTGGTACTATCTCATTAAAATTAACCTTAAGCTCTATATCTATACCTGTCTCCCGTATAAAAAAATGGGCATAAGTAACATTCCATAAATCGTCTGTAATATAAATATATCCCGAAATCAATTTTGAATCGCCCCTTTTGGGGATTACCCGTATTTTATTTATAATTCTGTCATTTTCTTTGCTTATGCCCTCATAAACAAACTTATAGTAGTTAAAAGCCTCGGGAGCCAACGGAGAGAGCTTCCCATAAAACTCTTTATCATAAACAGAAGCAGTGTTTACACCAGAAATATCGGCAGGATTAATATCGGCAGGGACTGTGCTAGAAAATGCTTTCACAGTCTCGTTATACTGGTTAGGCCATTCAAAATCTATTGCTGAGTGTGACTCCAAAACGAAAGTCTTGTTAAGAATAAGATTTGTCTTTTTTCCCCCTGCCTGCAGTTTAAGAATAGCCGGCAATTTTGTAATTGTCATATTGCCTTTAGTATAAACCATAGATTGGTAATTTCTAACCTGCTGCCTGTGATAGGGAGCCCGAGCAATAGCATTACGCATTATCATTGAAGCTCTATTTTCCCTTCCAGCCTTAAAATAAACATCGGAAAGCTGGTATACTTCATCTTCTAAAACTATCTTTTTATCAATATCTTGTGAGCCCACTTCTAAAGAAAACCTCACCCGTTTATAACCCAAAGAAGAGACCTCACAACTATAAATCCCCGATTTTAATGATATTCTAAAACGCCCATCAATGTTGGTAGCTATTCCAGTAGAAATATCATGTACATAAACAGTTGCATAAGGTACTGGCATACCTTTACTATCAAATACAGTACCACTGAAAACAGCGGCACCAACGCGGGCTGCAAAACAAAGTGCAACAATAAGAAGATATACCTGTTTGTTCAAATACTCTATAATTAACTTAATTAAAGGAATCTAAGAGATAGTAGTTCTACCAATTCCTCATAAATGGAGTTACCACTTATTCATATGTAATTTTTCTTCCTTCCATTTGTTCTTAACTATTTGCTCTCCCTTTGGATAACCAACTGGGATTACGCACAAAGGACGGAAAGGTTTTGGGATAGAAAATGCCGTTGCAATAATATCCATTCTCTCTTCATATGGGTAACCCGCTGTCCAAACTGCACCCAGCCCAATCGATTCGGCTGCAAGCAAAATATTTTGAGCTGCAGCAGAACAATCTAAAAACCAATACGCCGAGGCTTCTGGATTTCCAATAACAACGATTAATGCTTGAGCCTCTTTCATCATAAGAGCATAAGGCAACTCAGCCGATAATTTTACCATTTTAACTTTATCTTGAACAACAAGAAACTCCCAAGGTTGTCTATTCATTCCGCTTGGAGCTGCCATCCCAGCTTTTACCAATAAAACTAAATCTTCGTTAGAAACAGGCTGGTCTGTATAATTTCTAACACTTTTACGGTTAAAAACTGTCTCCAAAGTAGGATTTTGTGCCATTATCAATCTGTTTTGCATTGTAATAAACATAAGGGTGAATAACATTATTTTCTTAATCATCTTTGTCTATTTTAAGTAAAGTATTCTATTTTAATCTCTGTATATTATAGACTTATATATTTTTATTGCTGTTCCCATAATTTCGTCTGAAAACTTATAGCCCTGCTCATGCAAATCTTTCGTATCTATTCCATTGCCAATATCAAAATAGGAAGAGACTGCATTATATGCAAAAAAAGCAAAATCGTCAGATCCTTTTTCTGGAAGTTCAGCATATTCATATTCAATGTTATTATCTATAACAGCTTTCTCTACCATTTTGTTAGCTTGGACATCATTTAACGTGGCAGGGAATCTATCAAAGTAAGTAGTGGTTACCTTTAATCCATGTTCCAAAGCTTTCACTTTGGAATAATTCTCTATAAGTGAACATAACTTATCCAAATCACTATCTGCAAAAGAACGTAATGTCATTCTTAAATATCCCTCTCCGGGTGTAACTCCGTAATTGATATCGCCCAAAGAAATATTTACAACAGTTCCTAAAATAAAATCGGTAAAAAGTTCTTTTTCTGAATTGAGACGATGCATATACTCTGCAGTTTCAAAAATAGCTTTATATGGACTAACCGCCTGTTCGGGACTGGCAGCATGCGAAGGTGATCCTTTAAAGAACAACTCCATACCAACCGACCCTGCTGCATATACTCCTTGGTAAAGTACTACTTTGCGCAAAGGAACTCCAGGTTTATTGTGAACAGAAAAAGCAAAATCAAATTTTATTCCCTTCTTTTTCATCTCTTCAGCCATAAGAGCTGCTCCTTCACCCACCTCCTCGGCAGGTTGAAAAAGTAACCATACTATACCATCAAATGATCTATTTTTCGATACTATTTGAGACAACCCCAACAATATAGCCATATGTCCATCGTGGCCACAAAGATGGTTACACCCCTTATCTGTCATAATTGCATCTAATTCACAACGAAACATCATAGAAGCTCCTGGGTTATTTCCCTGTTTATTACCTTTATATCCTGCAATAATTCCATGACCACCTATAGATGTGTAAAGATAATCGGGAGATGTCTCTTTAAGATATTTCGTTACTAAAGCTGCTGTTTTCTCTTCTTTGTGAGAATATTCAGGTATTGAATGTATCTCATTTCTAATTACTACCATTTTTTGTAGCAAATCCTTATCCTGTGACTGTAAGTTCATTCCAATCAAATTAATTAAAATTAAGCATGTAAATTTCAATAGTAAAAAGGTTTTCATCTCTTTATATTTTCTCAAATTTAGAAAAATAATTTGTAGATAGTTCAATTTGTATCAATTTTGCGTCCTCGCAACAGATCCTATAAATAGAATTATGCACAAAAAGAGAAAGAAAAAGGGAACCATTACCTTTAAAAGATGGAAACGGACCCCATGGGCAGCCTTTGCTTCTATGGGTAAAATAGTGAAAATAGGTGTATTATGTGTCTCCTCTTCACTCCTTACATTAAATAGCGTACCTGCTCTTGCACAAAGTAAAGAGAAAAATGCCAATGAGACATTAATGGCTCTTGAAGAGCTAGTTATAAACACAGAGCGACCCACACCATTCCAGCCACTGGTTAGAGTAGTGGCAGTTATCCAACAGAAAGAGATTGAACGGGCTGCCGTCCAGAATATTCAGGATCTGTTGCGATACATTCAAGGTGCCGATCTCCGAAGTCGCGGTAGCGAAGGAGTCCAGGCCGATCTTAATATTCTTGGGGGAACTTTTGACCAAACAGTGGTTATGATTAATGGAGTCAATTTTACTGACCCCCAAACAGGGCACCACTCTCTGAACATTCCAATAGATATTTCACAAATTAAAAGAGTAGAATTGCTACACGGACCTGGAGCTTGGGCTCAAGGATCTGTTGCCTACTCAGGAGCAATAAACATTATCACAAAATCTCCAACAAAAAAAAGTTTCCAAGCAACCTTAGTAGGTGGCCAATATGGATACTTCAATGGCAGCATCAATGCGGGATTCTCTACAGAAGTCACAAGGTCACTGTTAAAAAATTGGTCCATTTCAGGACAAGTTGGAGGTGGGCACTCAATGAGCGATGGGTATTCACACAATACAGATTTCAAAATTAGTAACTTCTACTCAAATATTAATTTACATAATAACAGTGGACACTCTATTGAACTCCAGACTGGATACCAGCAAAAAGCCTTTGGAGCCAATAGCTTTTACTCCATAGCCTATCCACAGCAATTCGAAAAAACTCGGCTTTTTCTCTCCTCTTTAAAATATTTATGGGAGAATAAAAAATGGCAAGTAAGTGGCACACTCTACCAGAGACGCCATCACGACCACTTTGAACTTTTTAGATATGAATCGCCTGAATGGTACACTGGTCATAACTACCACATGAACGACATTGTTGGAGTTAGTGCCAAAGTTGCATACCGTTGGGGTAAAGCAGGCAGCACCGTTTTAGGAACAGATTTTAGATATGAACATATTTATAGCACTGTTTTAGGTGATAGAATAGAAACCGAAAAAAGAGTGAAAATTTCAGGAGAAAAAGGACTCTTTTTCACTCATTCAAAAGAACGACAAACTCCTGCATTATATTTACGCCATATATTACAATTGAAAAAATGGCGTTTTACAGCTGGGCTTATGATGGCGAACACCTATAATTCAGGAGCAAGTACAGATTATGGCACAAGACTTTATGCAGGTTTTGCTACAGCCTATCAAATTAATCCATATCTTGAGGCAAATACTTGGATTAATAATAGTTACAGAAATCCAACGTTTACCGATCTATACTATAAAAGCCCTACACAAACAGGGAATACATCACTTAAACCAGAAGAAGCTATAGCTGCACAATTAGGATTAAAATTTACAAACTATAAATTAAGAGCATCTATCTCTGGATTTTATCGTTACGGATACAGTATAATAGATTGGACCAGAGAAAACATGAACGACCAATGGAGCGCAAGTAATATAACCAATATTGCCTCAATAGGGATAGATATGAATATTATATTTATTTTTACACACGGTATTGTAAATCAAGCAAGTATTACATATTCTTGGATGGATGTACAAAAAATGAACAATGGGATGCATTCACTCTATGCAACAGATTTTTTGAGACATAAAGCAAGCTTTAGTTTAGAACACAAAATTATTTCAAAGCTTAATAGCCGCTGGGATTTATCCTATCAAAAAAGAGAAGGAACTTACTTGGGTACAAATAACAACGAGGTGCCTTATAAAGGATTCCTTTTGACCGATCTTAAAATAGTATGGAACAGTAAAAGAGTAAAGCCATTTGCACAAGCCACCAACTTGTTTAATACTAAATATGAGTTCATTGGCAACCTTCCCCAACCTGGCCGATGGATTAAAGCTGGTATATCCATTAACTTATAACTCAATTCTAACTAACACTTAATAGATAGTAAATCTGTTGCGATTTATTATTTATATCAATAGGTTTTTTATCAAAATCGTGGAATTTATCTATTTTTAGTTTATTTTTACAACATTGTTTCGTTTAAAAGTGACAAATTCTAAAAAAATATATTATGAAGCGTAAATTTCTGGTTATGTTAATTTCATGTGCAGTTATTACTCAAGCCTGCTCTACAGGAGGGAGTAGAGCCAATGAGGGAACTCCTATTTCAAGAAGTACTATTACAGTAGAAAACGGGATTATGACCCCCGAAGTTATGCTCAATATGGGTAAAGTGAGCGACCCCCAAATTTCGCCCGACTTAAAAGAGATTCTTTTTGGAGTATCATTTACAGATATAGCACAAAACAAGAGTAACCGCGAGCTATTTATTATGAATACCGATGGCAGCAACAAACGCCAAATAACCTCTACAGTTAAAAGCGAAAGTAATGCCAAATGGATAAACGGAGGGAAAGAAATTCTGTTTTTACAAAGTGGAGAACTCTGGAAAATGGACAGGAATGGAGATAAAAGAGTGAAAATTGGAGAGTACGGAACTGGAATTTCAGAATTTACAGTTTCACCTGTAGGAGACAAAATTCTATTTATTTCCAATGTAAAATCAATTGACAAACCAGTAGATATTTGGAGCGATTTAGATAAAGCAACAGGCAGAATGATTAATGCTTTGATGTATCGCCACTGGGATCATTTCGTAGAAGAAATTCCCCATCCTTTTGTTGCCGATTTTAATGGTAATTCAATATCTAATATATTTGATATTCTGGAAGGAGAGCCTTATGAATGTCCTACCCTCCCTTTCAGTGGTATAGAGCAACTAAGCTGGAACCCCAATGGCAAACAAATTTTATACTCTTCTAGAAAATTGACAGGTAGAGATTATGCATATTCAACTAATACAGACATTTATCTTTTTGATATAGCCAATAAAACCCACAAAAACCTTACAGAAGGGATGATGGGATATGATACAGACCCTCTGTTCTCTCCCGATGGAAAATCGTTTGCATGGATAAGCATGGAAAGAGCTGGATTTGAAGCCGATAAACACAGACTTTTTATAATGAATCTAGAAACAGGAGAAAAAAAAGATCTTACAGCTAACTATAAATACAATGCAGAATCACCTGTTTGGAATCATGATGGGACTGGAATCTATTTTAACTCATGCGTAAATGCCCTAACCGGTATCTATATAGTAGCTATTACCAACGCTTCAATTACTAAAGTTGCCGAAGATCAAGTAGATTTCGAGAAAGTTACTCTAGCCGGTAATAACCTTGTTGCCATATACAAAAGTATGTCTATGCCAAACGAAATTGCATTAATTGATATAGCTACTGGTAAATTCGAAAATATAAGTAAAGAGAACAACCACTTGCTTTCACAAATTACAATGGGTAAAATAGAGCAGAGATGGATAAAAACTGTAGATAACAAAGATATGCATATGTGGGTAGTTTACCCTCCAGGATTTGACCCTGCAAAAAAATACCCTATTCTTCTTTTCTGTACAGGAGGCCCACAAGGGACCTTGAGCCAAAGTTGGTCTACTAGATGGAATTTCCAACTTATGGCAGGCCAAGGATACATTGTAGTTTTACCTAACAGAAGAGGGACTACAGCATTTGGACAAGAGTGGACAGATCAAATCTCGGGCGATTATATTGGACTCAATATGCAAGATTATATGAGTGCAGTTAAGGAGATGAAAAAAGAGAGTTACGCAGGTAAAGTTGGGGCTGCTGGAGCAAGCTATGGCGGCTATTCAATTTACTATTTAGCCGGTATTCACAAAGGTATGTTTGATGCATTTGTAGCTCATGCAGGTATATTCAATCAAGAACATATGTATATGACCACAGAAGAGCTCTTCTTTCCACAGTGGGATAACGGAGGTGCTCCATGGGATAACAACCCTATTGCAAATAGACACTACAACAATTCCCCACACAAACTTGTTAAGAACTGGGATACACCTATCCTTATAACTCACGGAGAATTAGACTACCGAGTTCCTGTAGAGCAAGGGATGGCCGCTTTTAATGCTGCACAAGCATTAGGAGTACCATCTGAAATGCTACTCTTTCCTGACGAAAACCACTGGATTCTTAAACCACAGAATAGTATTCAATGGAATAGAGTATTTTTTAGGTGGCTAGATAAATGGCTGAAGGAATAATAACTGAGCATTATTTTAATAACACATTAAACAATCAAAATAAAATAATAATATCTAATAAATTAGACATGAGAAAAAGCATTATTGCACTAGTTATGATTCTTACTGTTTCTGTTGCTTACGCACAAAAGAAACCTTTGGATCACAGCGTATATGACTCTTGGAAGAGTGTCGGAGCATTCTCTATGAGCGACGATGGAAAATTCACTTCTTATATGATACGAGAACAAGAAGGGGATGCCTCTGTAGAAGTACTAAATCTTAATACTCTAGAAAAAAACGGCATTGATAGAGCAAACCAACCTAAACTCACTCCCGATGGAAAATATTTAATAGCTACTATTAGACCATTCTTCAAAGAGACTAAAGAGGCAAAAGACAAAAAAGTTAAACCCAATAAAATGCCAAAGGACACCCTAGGTATTTATGATATTTACACTAAGAAACTCAACAAGATTCCCTTTCTTAAGACAGTAAAAATTGGACGCTACGGTAAGGATTTTATTGCATTTCAAACTACTACCCCTCCCGATACAAGCAAAAACAAAAAGTCTATAAAGAAAGATAAAAAAGAGGGTAGTGACCTAATGGTATACCAACTACAAGGTGGAGCTATAGATACTATTAAATATGTGTCAAGCTTTGATTTCTCTACCGGCGGAGACTCTCTTTTCTTTGTAAGAATACCAAATTCAAAAGATTCTATTACAAAACCAGGCCTATTTCTTTATATTCCTAAAACAAAGGCACTTACTACAATTTATAATTCCAACCTAAAGCAAACAGTAAAACTGCCTACAGTGAGTAAAGATAACAACCAGATTTTCTTCTATGCCCACTTAGATACAACAAAAAAAGGCAAAGAGAATATTAGTATTCTTCGCTATAAAGAGGGCTACCCACAAGCAAAAGTCATAATTGACAATAATCTTAAGGGTCTAGAAGAGGGATGGAAAATAAGTGAAAACAGGTCTCTTCAAATAAGCACCTCGGGGAATCGCCTTTTCTTTGGAATAGCACCAATACTTCCCCAAAAAGATACAACATTAATTGATTCCGATTGGGCAAAACTAGATATATGGGGCTATCAAGACAATTATATCCAACCAGTTCAACTACTCAATCGAAACAGAGAGCTCAAGAAATCATATATGAGCATGATTGAGTTAGATAAAGAACCAAAATTGGTTAGAATATCTAAAGAAGAGTATCAGCTAGTACAGGTGCCAGATAAATTTAATGCAAACTGGGGGTTCTCTGTATCTGATTATTACTACCAATTAGAATCTCAATGGAGTGCAAATCCAAGAAACGATCTTTATATTATAAACATAAAGGATGGAAGCAGCAAGCTATTACTTAAAGATAAATACATCTCATATGTAACAGCTTCTCCTGAAGCCAATTATTTAACATGGTTCAACAATAAGGACCAACAGTGGTATTCATATGAAATTGCCACCGAAAAAATTGTTTGCCTCACCAAAGGGTTAGACATTTCGTTTGCAAATGAACTTCATGATTCACCTGTTATGGCTGGTTCTTACGGGCATGATGGTTGGACTACAGAAGATAAAGCCATCTTTATTAATGACAGATACGATGTATGGCAAATAGATCCTAAGGGAGAAGCTGCGCCTATAAATCTTACTGATGGGCTTGGCCGTAAAGAGAAACTCTCATTTAGCATTGTTCGTTTAGACAATATTTTACTTCCTCCTGGAACACCTGGCGTTAAGAAAGAACCTATCAAGCCTAAAGAGACAATTTATTTCTCTGTCTTTGATGAAAAAACCAAAGATAATGGCTACTACTACAAAGATATGAGTAAAAGGAAACCTGTTATGACCAAATGGATTGTAGAACCTATGACCTTTGTATATCTTAACAGATCTAAAGATGGCAAGGTAATTACATATACCAAACATAATTTTGTTCACTCTCCAGATGTTTGGATTACAAAAGATAATTTTAAAACTCAAACCAAAATTACCGATATCAATCCTCAACAAAAAGAGTACAACTGGGGGACAAATGAACTTGTGCATTGGACATCTAGAACAGGAGTGGAGTTAGATGGGATTCTCCATAAACCCGAAGATTTCGATCCTAATAAAAAGTACCCTATGCTACTCTATTTCTATGAGAGAAACTCCCAATATCTAAACTATTACAGAGCTCCAGCACCAAGCCATTCTACTATTAATATCCCTTTCTTTGTAAGTAACGGATACTTAGTTTTTGTACCAGATATAGCTTACCAAATAGGACATCCAGGTAAGAGTGCATTAGATTGCATTGTTCCCGGTGTAGAAATGTTACTAAAAAACCCTTGGGTAGATAAAGATAATATTGCAATACAAGGCCAAAGTTGGGGTGGATATCAAGTTGCTTATATGGTAACTCAGCCTCAAGTATTCAAATGGAAAGCTGCAGGTGCAGGGGCTCCTGTTTCTAATATGACTAGTGCCTATGGTGGAATAAGATGGAGTAGCGGGATGGTTCGTCAATTCCAGTATGAACATACTCAAAGCCGAATTGGTAAAACTCTTTGGGATGGACTAGATCTATATATAGAGAACTCTCCAATCTTTTTTGTCGATAAAATAGAAACTCCACTACTTATAATGCATAACGATAAAGATGGAGCAGTTCCATGGTATCAAGGGATAGAATACTTTACTGCTCTTAAACGTTTAGGCAAACCGGCATGGTTGCTTCAATATAACAATGAATCTCATAACCTTAAAAGTAGAGTAAATGGCAAAGACCTTAGCATTAGACTAGAACAGTTTTTTAATCATTACCTAAAAGGTGCCCCAATGCCAGTATGGATGAAAAAAGGTGTTCCAGCCACCCTTAAAGGAATTGATTGGGGATATGAACTTACAGAAGAATAATACTTTATAATACTTTATAACACTTAATAAAAGAAACTCTCTCAAAACATTTAAATGTTTTGAGAGAGTTTTTTTAAAGCCAATATTAAACAACCTTTAACCTAAGGATGCTTTGGAGAATTTCGGCTTTAAGCTCTTTAGAAATACTTTTCTCTTTATACACCCTATGAAGCTTTTCCATAATTAGATCTTTTTTAATACTCCAACGAAACCAGCCAAAGGCTTCGGCAAGTGCAATTCTAACTTTGGTGTCGTTAGAACTGTCTGCCAAAACATCCAACAAATCATTTACTTGTTGGTGATTGTTGTAATTACGAAGGTTCCTAATTGCCCCGATTCTATCGGCCACTGGTGCTTCTTTGTCTTTTATTACATTTAAACGAGCTTGGCTTCTTTCAAATTGTTTTAAATAATAAGAGATTAGATTGTCTGCCACTTTCTCTTTGTTTAGCAGATTGGAGCTCTTAGTCTGTTTTAAAATTTGCGATTTCACAATTTCAAAATCAAACATAGCTAACGACCCCTGCACAGCATATTGAACTCTTTGACTCTCATTAGAAAATAGAATTTCATGCACAAGCGAAGCCACAAGAGAAGAATGGCCACAATAACCAGCAAAACGGGCAGCATTCCTTCTAATCAATTCATATGGATCTTGCAATGCAATTTTAAGAGCCTGTGGTAATATCTTACTTCTTAAATCTATAATACATTTTAAAGCTTGCATACGAACCACTAAATACGGACTTTCTGTAAGATAATCCATTAATTGACTATCAAATCCTTTGGGTGGGTTTTTAGAGAGCTGTTTTAACGCAATGGCTTGATATCCCGGTTGATCACTCTTAAGATATGTCATCCATATTTTATTATCTTTTGAGTTCAGTGCCAAGTTTTTATTTAAAGCAAAAGCTTCAAAACTACGGCTTTTTGCTCCAGAACCAGCAGTAAGGAAATAGGTAGGATCTCCAATCAAATGCGATTCAAGTGTCTGAACCTCTTTTTGCCAAAAACCTATTCTAGCACCCTGTGCAAGCATCCCAATCAACTCCATAGACCATTTATCTTGAAGAACATTTACGGTATTTCCTTGAGCTACTATGGTATTACCCTCTCCAAAAATATAATCTCCCGCAACATAACCCGACTTATAAAATGAACCATTGTAACAAGCATCAAAAATTGTTATTTTAGACTCTGGTTTAATATTCCTCAAATCTGAAAGTACAATATTAATATTGGCTGCAAAAGTAGAGTCACTTTTTCGAGTTCTATCTAGTAATTTTTTATCAAAGAAACCTTCAGTAAGACCATACTCTTCCATTACTTCCGCTTTAAAGGAGTCCCTTTTTTCACCAGAATAACGTCTATAACTGTTTCTAACTTGAATAGAGAAAGCCTCTAAAGGGCCAATTACACCCGGGTAAGAGCCATCTTGATTAAGAGAAATGCCACTACCAGCATAGTACCCTAACTGATAAGGAGCCGAGTAATCGCCATTTATATATTGAGTATCAAAAGCCCCATGCTCATGGAAAACAAAAAGATCTGTCCCACCCTTTTGCATTCTCTCATAAAGCTTAAACTTCATAAACGGGTCTTGACGAAAATCATAAAAAGCATTCCCTCTAGACGAGGTAAATGCCTCAGGAAATTGCTCTTTAATAGCAAATTGCTGATTCTGCCAAACAGTTAAACAATCGGAATTATAACCATGGCCATTAAAAAACTTAATATTATCGGCATAGTTAATCTCTCTATGGGCATCAATAACTTTAAGTAAATATCTTTTAAGCAAAAAATAGGAATCTACCCCTAAATCGGGAGAAGTCATAGAAGGAGGAGGTAACATTCGTGCAGAATAAAACTCACTCGCTATAATCTGTGGAGAACTCTCTTTTAACTTATAATAAAAGTGCCGAGGGTTATTTTTGTCTACCTCAACAAATTCAAACTCTAAATCAAGATCATCGTAAAAACGGTCGCTAGTTACAGAAGACTCAGTAATAGGAAAATTCTCTTCGTCCATCTTAAAAGCAGTAGTTGCATGTTGGAAGTTCAATACTCTAACAACTGGGATATCTCCAATAAAAACAGCACCCTCAATCACAGGTTTTTTCTTATATAATTT
>Ga0265294_10007078_pt1 | contig 13365 bp, 9 predicted proteins | sample MunlanPumphouse3_FD_192504 | JGI IMG/M metagenome (GOLD analysis project Ga0265294, IMG submission 192504) | Groundwater microbial communities from a municipal landfill in Southern Ontario, Canada - Pumphouse #3 | ecosystem: Environmental > Aquatic > Deep subsurface > Groundwater | place... | reverse complement strand
GTAAAACTGTTGCTGTATCCGGTTTCGGTAATGTTGCATGGGGCGCAGCTACAAAAGCTACTGAATTAGGTGCAAAAGTTGTTGCTATCTCCGGTCCTGACGGCGTTGTTCAAATTCCTAACGGTATGAGCCACGAAATGATTAACTATATGCTCGACCTTCGTGCTTCTAACCAAAATATCGTTGCTCCTTTTGCAACTAAATTCCCTGAATGCAAATTCTTCGCAGGCAAAAAATCATGGCACATCAAATGTGACATCGCTCTCCCATCAGCATTCCAAAATGAACTTAATGGCGACGATGCTAAAGAACTTCTTGCAAACGGCACATGGGCAGTTGCAGAAATCTCTAACATGGGTTGTACTCCTGAAGCAATTAAAGCTTTCCAAGATGCAAGAATATTATTTGCTCCGGGTAAAGCAGTTAATGCCGGCGGCGTAGCTACATCAGGTCTCGAAATGACTCAAAATGCAATGCACTACAACTGGTCTGCAGCAGAAGTTGATGAAAAACTTCATGGCATCATGAAAAATATTCACCAAGCTTGTGTTGACCACGGTACAGAAAAAGATGGTTACGTCAATTATGTTAAAGGTGCAAATATTGCAGGCTTCTTAAAAGTTGCTCACGCAATGTTAGAACAAGGTATCATTTAATACCTTATTATTATAAGACTAAAAGGCTGCTCATTTGAACAGCCTTTTTTTATTTAATACCAAAACATATTTTACATGAACTCTAAATGCAATATTGCCGCCATTCAGTTTACGCCGCTTTTTCGCTCTATGGAAGCCAACATCGCTGCTATAAATAATATTATCGGCAAAACAAATACAGACATCATCGTATTTCCGGAGCTTAGCATTTCAGGATATGCTTTTATAAATAAAGAAGATGCTTTAGAATATTCGCAAACCGCAGACGAATTAGCCTATTTAACAACACAAAACGATGATAATAAATCTGTTATAATAATTGGATTTGCCGAGAGACAAGATGATAAAGTATATAATTCCGCTTTGATATTATTTCCTGACAAGACGTACAAAGTATATCGCAAGACACATTTGTTTTATAATGAAAGATTTTGCTTTTCCGAAGGCGACAGCGGCTTCTTTGTTGTCCAACATCCGTTTTGTGATTGCCGGATAGGTATTATGATTTGCTATGACTGGCGTTTTCCGGAGAGCGCACGGACGTTGGCTTTACAAGGAGCCGACATTATCGTATGTCCGGCAAACTTAGTAACTCCATTATGGGAAATCGGAATGAAAAGCCGTGCATTAGAAAACAATGTCTATCTATCTGTTGCTAATCGTTGTGGAATAGAAACACAGCAAACAAACGGCAAAGCGCAGTCGCTACATTTTACGGGAAAGTCGGTGATTTATGATACGAAAGGACAAGAGATGGCACAAGCCGGAGCAGTTAATGACGATATAATCGTAGCTGAATTAGATGTTTCAGTAAGTAGAGATAAAAGTTTCAATAGCATTAACGACATATTTAAAGACCGGCGAAGTAAATATTATATGTTGCAGTAAATTTACTCAGCAGTTTGTAATGCGTTTTTCCTTAGTCTGTAATTTTCGCGTCTATTTAATGTTAGGTCTTTTGCATAATAAAGTGCGTTTCTAAATGCCTGACAATCTGCTATGTTTTTGCCTGCGATTTCATACATTGCGCCATGAGCCGGTTCTGTTATTACAAAAGGTAAGCCGGCAGTATAAATTATGCCATCTTTGCCGTTAAGTAATGAAAAAACCGTATTTGCCTGCTGTTCGGCAACTGCCATAATTGCATCGAAAGCTTTATAATCATTACGTTGGAACAGCTGCATAGCATCGTATGGACCAAAAACATAAACTCCACGAGAGGCAGCAGCACTTACAGCCGCCGATATAAGATGTTCCTCTTCTCCGCCTACAAAAGTGCCGTTTTCGTTCACGGGATTCACCGCTAATATGGCTATTTTAGGCATGTTTATCATAAAATCGTTTTTTAAAATATTATTCAGCGAAATTATTTTATGTAACAGAACATCTTGTGAAATAAATTTTTTGATATTGGATATTTCTACTTTGTCGGTAGCACAGGCAATACGTACATTGTCATTACATAAAATGCGCATAAATTTATCCGATTTCAACTTTTGAACAAAAAAACTGCCGTTACCTGTAAAAGTCGGAAGTTTATCTTTCAGTAATCCGGGAGATATAGGGCAACACACTATTGCATCAATATTTCTACCGGTTACAGCTTCATAAGCGGCTTCTAATGAAAGTATAGCTAAATCGGTAGCCTCTGAAGTTTGAGTGCCAATAGCGACTTTCGTTTCCGATGCAAAAATATTAATCAAATTTGGCTTTTTAACGGATATGTCATTAGATTTTGCTATTTGAAAAGAAAAATCTTGGGCGTTAAAAAGTTTGCGAAAATAAGATACTAACTTTGAGGTGCCAAAAAACACCGGAGTTAGCAACTCACATAACACTGTGTCTATCAATGTGTTAATAACAATTTCATAAGACACGCCATTAAAGTCACCTTGCGTGATACCTATTTTTAACGAATTTGAATTGTAGTCATTTATCTTCATACCTTAGCTATCAAAAAAACAAAAAAAACTATTGCTACAAAGGTAAGAAAATAAAAGTAATATGTCAAAATTTTTGTTAATTATTTTTTAGAAAAATTTTTTCTAAAAATAAGACTATGTTTTTGTGCGTAACACGCTTTTAATCAATGTTTAAGCTGTCAACAACTATTTCTGAGATGTCTTTGACACAAGCAGCATTATTTCTCATAAAAGTTTTTTTACAGAGTGGACAAGCTGTAACTAATATATCAGGATTTGACTTTGTCAAAGTAGCAAATGTGTTTTTAGCGATGGCTTCTATGTCTGTGCCTTCAATAGCTGTATCGGCGATGCTGCCTCCACAGCACAGTGTATCATTTTTTTCATTTTCTGTTGAAAATAAATTACCGGTTTTTCTCAAAACATTGCGAGGTTCTTCATAAATATTACAGCCTCTGCTAATTTCACAAGGGTCATGATAAACCATACTCAAATTTTTCTTTTCAAGTACGATTTTACCGTTAGTAGTAATCATATCAATATATTGAGTATGATGTAGAACAGGCATTTTCAGTTCATTGTATTCGTTAACAAAGGAGTTATAACAAATCGGGCAAGAAGTGACAAGAAAGTCTGCATCAGTTTGATTAATTATCTCTGTAACATGTTTTTTAAGTGCTTCAGCTTGTGTGAGGAAGCCTTGCTGACGTAATGGCTTGCCGCAACATAAGTTTTTATCTTCATCAATAAAGCAATAATTTTCGCCGGCTTTATCAAAAATGGTCTTCATAGAATTGATAATACTTGGTGTAAGATGTGACATACATCCGGCAAAATAAGCGATAGAATATTTTTTTGATTTATTATCAGAAGATAAGGTATTCAGATAATCATAATAATTAGTTTTATTAAAGCCATCTTTTTCGCGAAACAGCTGTCGTACTAAAGTTGTTTTGATACCTACTGGGCAAGCATCAACGCATCTGTTACACATCAGGCAATTATTAATTACTTTAGTATTATTAACCATTTCTCTTGCGTTTCTGATAAAGTAGACAGATTGGACATTATTAAAATTGGCGGCGGTATTAAGTTGGCATACGTCTATGCAGATACCGCAGCGTGAGCAAGCATTGATTTCCATGTCGGTATAGCCGGTTTTTTTCTCGGATTCTGTAACGCCCCATTTTCTAAAGAAGACAAGCAATACTTCTGAAAATATGTGCATATAACGAGTAAAAGGCATGAAGATAAAAAACAGACATAAAGCAATGGAATAAGCCCACCACAGAGGAAGTACAAAATGTTCTATAGGCAGATTTGCCAACAAATTACCCAAGGATTGAGTTAAAAATCCGCCATTATGTTTTATAGCGGCGGTTGCACTTTCGGCAAGTAATCTTAACGGAAAAATACACCAAAGCGATATCAAAGCAATTCTATCTGAAGGTGTATGTTTTGTGGTTTTTTTCATTCCAAGCAACTGCGAATAAACTCGTTTTATCAAAGCGAGAAGCAGTCCTGACAAAACGAAGGTAAGAAGTAGATCCATCACGAAAGCATAAACTTCTTTATGAGGAAAAGCTCTACCATCTTCAAAGAAACGAAGGAAGATAGCTAACCACGGATTAGTCCAGTATTCGCCGACATAAGCGACAGCCTCCATTTTACCTACGACAATCAGGGCGAGCCAACCAAAGGCGAAGCAAAGGTGCATATAGCCTAAAACGGGGTTTCGTTTAAAGATATTTCTATGAAAAATACATTCACGTAAAGCCTCCCAGATAGCGGCAATAGTTTTAAATGATATAATGTTTTTTAAAACATGTTTACTTTGTTGTTTATCAAGATGATATATCCATGAGACGAAGGCGATGAACAAATTAATAAAAAGTACAATTACGCCAAACGCAAATGGTACAATAAAAGGGTTATACATATTTATATCCATACTCATTTTATTTAGTTTTCAGCAAATTACGCATAGATATAATCATAGCGCGAGTGTTGACATTACGGGGGCAGACGAGGAGGCATTTACCGCACAGCATACATTTATCTAATTCGTTGGACAGAGTATCATATTCACCTCTTCTAAACAACAGGTTACATTTCAAAATATTGAATTGTGAATGTTGTTGAGCGGAGCAGGTAGCGGCACAACCGCCGCAGCCGATACAGCGTTTATATGATGGAACATGGTTAATAAGTGAGTGGCACTTATCAAAATTGTCGGCATCAATATCTATTGTTCTGCTTGTATTTAATGAAAAGCCGAAAGAGATCATCATAATGTATTTAAAAAGTTATTAACGATGACAGCTGCATTTACAGCATCATTCATAGTTTCGGGTATTGACATTTGACGTTTTGAGGTGCCGGTCACAAATAAACCCTTAAGAGTGGTTTCAGAGTCGGAAAGATAACGGTCGGTACTTTTTACAAAGCCGTCAGTATTGTTTATATTCAATTGATTGCCAAGTATTTTAGTTCCTTTTGATGCTTCCATGCCGACCATTAGCACTACTAAGTCGGCAGTAAGTTTCAGTGGGCGTGAGAGCAAAGTATCTTCAGCTTTTAAGACAACTTTATTATCCATAGTAGGAGATATTTCTGAGACTCTTCCGCGAACGAAGTTTACGCCATAATCTTGTTGTGAGCGTCTGTAAAGCTCTTCATAAGATTGACCGAACATTCTTAAATCCATGTAGAAGCAATAGATGTCGGTAAGGGGAAATTTCTCTTTAAGTTCAATAGTTTGTTTTACGGCGCAGATGCAGCAATTTTTCGAGCAAAAATTGTTGCCTACTTTCTCATCTCTTGAGCCGACACATTGAATAAAAGCGACTTTTGATGGAGTTTCTATAGATACTTCTCCGCTCAATATTTTTTCCAAATCGACAGAGGTTATCACATTTTTATAAATACCGTATCCGTATTCTTCTTTTCTATGGGCATCAAACACGTCAAATCCGGTTGCGATAATCATGGTAGTTGCGTAAAAAGTATTTCCATTGGAGTCTGTTGCCATCCAATGGTTATCATTATTTTTGATAGAGATAATGTTTGTGTTCAGTTTTAGTGTAACATTTTCATTATTAATATTTTTACTAAGCTGATTTAATAATTCCTGAGATGAAGAAAAGTCGGGGAACAATCTATCCCACAAGTTAAGTTTTCCGCCGATTTTAGCATCTGTGTCGATGAGCAGAACTTTTCTGTTAAAATTAGCGAGTGTGTCAGCAGCTTTCAAGCCGGCGGGACCGGCACCAATGATTATAGAGTCAAAAGTATTCATAATTTAGACTATTAGATTATTAGGTTTTTGAGGTGGGAACAGTTGTTTACCGTAAGCGTCTTTATATTTATCTTCCGGAGAATAGGCGATACCGATTTTATCTAACAATGGTTCGCATTGGATTTGGTGGATTTGCAATCCGAGTTCCCATGGGTTGTATCCGAGCAGCAGTCCTGCCATTTCTTCGTAGGTAAGGACAGGTATTCCGTGTCCGTGTTTATCATAAGTTATGCCTTCCATTTCGGCGACAGTATATTGCCATCTATCCAAGAACATGGTGCAGCCGGGGCAGTTAGCGACAATAAAGTCGGGTTCATAAGGAGCCATAGATTCCAACTTTTTATTTGAGTTGCTAAGAGAATAGCCTCTGTTGGCTTGAACCAAATAATTTCTGAAGCCGAAGCCACAGCAGTGTCGTCTTTCGGGATAGTCGATGACTGAGCCGCCCCAAGATTCAATCATGCCGACAAGAACGTGAGGAAATTCAGCTCCGCCGACGCCTCTGTCAGGGAAAGCCTTAGCGTAGTGACAGCCAATGTGTTCAACAATTTTAAGAGGCTCGCCGGTATCTTTATTAACAAGTTGATATTTCATGTTTTTTTTCAAATCTTCTCTGAATTTATAGATAATATCACAGGGGTGAGCTATATTTTTCGGCACGTTGAACTCTCTCTTAGTTGCTTTATACAGCAGTTCTCTTGTTTTTTCCAACAAATCGGGACGATGATGCCAAAGTTCTGTTATTTCGGTAAGTATGCCGAAAGATGTAATGCAGGAAGGCACGAAGTTTTCGTAGCCCATTTCTGTCATCAGTGAGAATAGTCGGGCAATTACGGTAGAAATAGTTTCGAGAGGAATTATGTCGGAGTGGTAGCCGATACCGGTGCATGTATGTTGCCGCGAGTCGTCGAAAATGTCTTTTCCCAATTCATCTGTCATCATTTTGAGGAAAGCTGTTTCGGAGCCGGAGAAGAAAGTTTGTCTGATACAACTTCTTGCATAAAAATAATGATCTTCAGCTATTTCTTTTTGATAATTATTCCAATAACGTTTATGCATAATTTTACGATTAAATTAATAGATATTACTTAGAATGTTCACCGGAGTTATCGGTATAAACTTTCATAAGGTAGTCATGGTCAGCATTTTGATGATATTCTGATGCTTTTTGTTCGGAGAATTTTTCTATGGTGTCAAACAGTTCGTTGCCGCCCGACACTTCAAAGATTCTTCTTATTTCATCTATAGAATTATCATCTACTTTTCGCAGTGCGCCGGCTTTTTCCTGATGATATACAGCACCGAAGCGAGGTGCTACGCTTTCAATATTTTTGCGAAACCATTTCCACACCGGACCTTGCTCTGGGTGCATAAAAGGCTCTACAATATCAGGGTGAACACAATAGCCGAAGTTGACAATATTTTTACCTACAATTTGTTCGATAGCGAATTGTTGTCTTCCTTTTTCACTTTCCGTAAAATAGCCAAGTTCTTGAGAGACTTTTCGCAGTACAGTAATCAGCATACCCGGCGTATTGCCGCGAGGACATCGTGTTTTGCACGACATACACTGCCCGCAATACCAGATAGTATCACTTTTCAACAAGTCTTCGATTTCGTCTACATTTCCCATTTGGACGATATTGCAGATAGCTCTGGGGTCGTATTTGTAAAATTCGGCAGCCGGACAAATTGCTGTACAGATGCCGCAATTCATACATGCCGATAAAGCCTCATGAAATCTTACGTCTTCATCTAATTTTTTGAGTATCAGGTTTTTTTTATCCATATTTTTTATCAATAGAATAATTCGTTTGTTTACTTAACGAAAGTTAGCTCGTTAATAATATTTTGAGCGTTACCTATTTTATCGATTACGAATATCAGGTATCTTGCATCTACGCAAATAGTGCGTTGTACTTCCTGTTCGAAAGAGATGTCGCCGCTCATAGCTTCCCAGTTGCCATCGAAAGCTAATCCAATAAGGTTGCCGTTACCGTCTATTACCGGGCTGCCGGAATTGCCGCCGGTGATGTCGTTAGTAGTGATAAAATTAACTACAATGTCACCATTTTTGTCGGCATATCTTCCATAATCTTTATTTTCATATACATTCATAAGTCTATCCGGAAGGTCGAACTCCCAGTTATCAGGAATATATTTTGCGATAACACCGTCTAAGGTTGTCTTGTAACTGTAAGTTACGGCATCACAAGAGTGATAACCTTTAACAGCGCCGTAAGTCAGTCGCATAGTGAAGTTGGCATCAGGGTAGAAATTTACGCTTTCGGATTGCATATCCATCAATGCCTCCATGTACAAGCGTGAAGCGCGGTCGCCGTAAGCGTATGATTCGCTATTTTTTTCGATTATTGCACGATAAGACGACATCATATCATTCATTAAAGCAAAAACAGGATCTTTATCTAATTTATGCGGCTTATCCAACCATTTATCCATCTTTTCTTTGGAAGTAAAAACAGACTTTTCAAACATTTTGTCTACATATTTTGTAAAATCGCCTTCAAATTTTTGCCCTATGCTGTTAAGGAGAGCAGGTTGTAATTCTGCAGGAACGTCAGCATAAAAGATTTTAAGCAATTCTTTAGTAACATCTTTATCAAGAGCGACATCATAATTTTTGAAGAAAGTTTCGCATCTTTTTTTCAAGTCTATAATTGTGTTTGCATAATCTTCATCTATTTCTTTTTGAGATAGTTTATCATTAATTTTTCTGAAATATCTTGATAAAGCGACAGCTTCACCACCATTAATACCGGCTTCGGTATGATATATCAGAGCTGATTGATATTTAGATAAAATTTCGTACTGTTTTTCAAAATCGGCGAGTACACTACCATACTTAGCGAGGCGTATAGGGTTTGCGTTTATCCATGATGCAAATTCTTCTTCCAAGGCTTGTTTTTTCTCAACTACCTTATTACGTTTCAGTTGTTTAACCTGTCCGATATAATATTTCCAATAGTTGCTTACACTTGCCTGTTTTGAAGCATATTTTATAAAAACATCTTGACTTGCATCCATGTGCGGGCGATATACATCGAGTTTTGTAGTGCGGCATTTAACAATTGCTGGACCGACATTTTCTATTATATTGATAACATTTTGTGATGAAGAATATCTGTCTGTTGATCCCGGGTAACCAAGTATCATTGCGAAATCGTCTTCTTTCACGCCATTTAAAGATATTGGCAAATAATGTTTAGATTTCATCGGAACATTATTTTGAGAATAATCTGCGGGATTGCCGTCAGCATCTGTGTATACTCTAAAAATACAGAAGTCACCTTTATGGCGTGGCCAAGTCCAGTTATCAGTATCTGCACCAAATTTTCCAATTCCCCAAGGTGGACAGGCAACCAAACGTACATCAGAATAAACGATATATTCAAAAAGAATATATTGATTTCCGTGATAAAATGGAAGTATGTTGATTTTCACACTTCTATCGCCTTTGCGGTCTTTGGAGAGTTCTTTAATTTTAGCTTGTATAGCTTCAGTTTTTTCGTTTTCTTCTAAATTTTCGTCTATGCCGTCAAAGATGATGGAGGTAACATCTTCGACATAAGACAGGAAAGAAACTTTGAGACCTTCGTTAGGAAGTTCTTCGTCATAATCGTAAGCCCAGAAGCCGTCCGTCAAGTAGTCGTGGTCGACAGAAGAATGTGCTTGAACTTGTCCGATACCGCAGTGATGATTTGTGAGGAGGAGACCGTTTGGCGAGATGAGTTCGCCGGTACATCCGCTGCCAAATTGCACAATTGCATCTTTTATACTTGGACTGTTAAGGCTGAAAATTTGTTCGGGTGTAAGTTTGCAGCCTAAAGCCTGCATTTCTGAAATGTTCTGACTATTAAGCATATAAGGAAGCCACATGCCTTCATCGGCTATAGATGTCATGTTTATAGTCAACAGAATGCTAAAGAACAGTAATAATTTTTTCATAGTAAAATATTCAGTAATTAAAAAGCTATTTATTTGTTATAACGATACAGATAATTTGCAAAGATAGCATTAAATCACAAAATTGTAAGTTGCCGAATAAAAATTCGTTTACAATTTTTGCTTAGCTGTATTAAAATTGAGAAATTTTATGCTACCTTTGCAAAACATAATTTTCTAAGAAGATGTATAAAAATAAAAGAATAAAGATTGTAGACTTGTTGCGGAGCGAAGAATTTGATAGTTCTGTGACAGTAAAAGGATGGATAAGAAACAGACGTGTAAGTAAGAATGTTGCCTTTCTTGCTGTTAATGATGGTTCTACAGTTAGTAATTTGCAAATAGTTATTAATAATCCTGCTGATGAATTGATGTCTAAATGCAGTGTTGGTTCGTCTGTGTCGGTAGACGGTTGTTGGGCGAAATCACAAGGAGACAAACAGTTGGGTGAGTTGATAGCTGATAATCTTGTAGTTACCGGTTTTGCTGACCCTGAGGAATATCCACTTCAGCCTAAGAAACATTCTTTAGAATTTTTGAGAGAAATTGCTCATTTAAGATTTAGAACAAATACATTTGGAGCAATTTTCAGAATTCGTCATTCTATGGCTTATGCGATTCATAAGTTTTTCAATGACAAAGGTTTTGTGTATATAAACACGCCAATTATAACTGCTTCTGATTGTGAAGGTGCAGGAGAAATGTTTAGAGTAACTACTTTTGATATTTCAAATCCGCCGAGAAAAGAGGACGGGAGTGTTGATTTTGCACAAGACTTTTTTGGCAGAGACACAAAATTAACAGTTTCCGGACAACTTGAAGGAGAATTGGCAGCAACGGCTTTGGCTGAAATTTATACTTTTGGACCTACTTTCCGTGCGGAAAATTCAAATACTACACGACATCTTGCAGAGTTTTGGATGGTAGAACCTGAAATGGCTTTTTACGATATTACAGATAACATGGATTTAGCTGAAGAAATGCTGAAATACCTTGTTAAATATGCTCTTGATAATTGTAAAAACGACCTTGAGTTCCTTGATAAACGTTTGGCTGACGAAGAAAAAGAAAAGCCTCAAAATCAGCGCAGTGCGATGGGATTAATTGAAAAACTTGAATTTGTTCTTGCTAATGATTTTGCACGAGTTACTTATACTGAAGCTATTGATATTTTGGTTAATTCCAATCATAATAAAAAGAAAAAATTCAAATATCCTGTTGATGGCTGGGGTATAGATTTACAGTCTGAGCATGAAAGATTTCTTGTAGAGCAACATTTTAAAAAGCCGGTGATACTTACCGATTATCCTAAAGATATTAAAGCATTTTACATGAAGCAAAATGATGATGGAAAGACAGTTAGGGCTATGGATGTTTTATTTCCGCAAATAGGGGAGATAATAGGAGGTTCTGAAAGGGAAGCTGATTATAACAAATTGATTACGAGGATGCAGGAAGTACATGTTCCTGAAAAAGAGATGTATTGGTACCTCGACACACGCCGTTTCGGAACAGTGGAACATAGTGGCTTTGGTTTGGGCTTTGAACGTTTGATACTGTTTGTTACCGGTATGACAAATATTAGAGATGTTATTGCGTTCCCGAGAACGCCGGGTAATGCGGATTTTTAATTATAAGTTATGTTAGATCAAAGATTACAACAAAAATTACAGCAACGGCTTTCACCACAACAAATTCAACTTATGAAATTGTTGCAGTTGCCTGTAATGGCTCTCGAACAACGTATCAAGCATGAAATTGAAGAAAATCCTGTGTTGGAAGATTTGTCGGACATCAGCACTACTGATGATGAAAACGACAGCGCCGCAGATGCAGATACTTATGGTGATGAACAAGATGGGGATTATGAAGAAGAAAATTCTTATGAAGAAAAAGATGTCGATAATGAGTTTTCTTTAGAAGAGTATATGGGTGATGACGATGACACCCCTGCTTATAAACTATATGCTGACAATAAAAGTAAAGACGATGAGCGTAAGGAGATTCCTATAGCTTACAAACAATCGTTTTCGAGTTTTTTATCCGACCAGCTGTTAATGCTTGATATTAACGATACAGAATATAGAATAGCGGAGATTATTATAGGCAATTTAACGGATTCGGGTTATTTAACTCGTGATTTATTTGCATTATCCGATGATTTATATGTTACTGAGGGAATTGAAGTTTCGGTAGAGGAGATAGAAAAAGTATTAAAAAAAGTACAGACATTGGATCCTGCCGGTGTTGGTGCAAGGAATTTGCAGGAATGTCTGCTTATTCAATTAAAGCGATTACCTGAAGACGAAAGTGTGTGTATTGCCATTGACATTCTTGAAAAATGTATGGAGGAGTTTACTAAAAAGCATTATTCGAAGATTGTTGCAAAGTTGAAAATTACAGAGGAGCAACTTAAGGCGGCGGAGCAGGTGATATTAAAACTAAATCCCAAGCCGGGTAATTCGGTGAGCGAGATAGAAAGGAGTGTGGCTTATATAATACCTGACTTTATTATCGTAATTGTTGATGGCGAGCCTGTTATGTCGCTTGCTTCGTCAAATTTGCCTGATTTGAAAATCAAAAAAAGCTATTCCAATATGCTTGCAGATTTGGAACATTCTACGGAGCAATCAAAGAAAGAGGCTACTGCTTATATTAAGCAGAAAATAGAATCTGCAAAAGGATTTATCGATTTAATACAGCAAAGGCAAAAGACTTTATATAATACTATGCAGGCTATAATTGATGTTCAATACAATTTTTTTGTCACCGGTGATGAAACAAAGTTGAAGCCGATGGTTCTTAAAGATATAGCCGACAAAATAAATATGAATATTTCAACTGTGTCGCGGGTAGTTAACAGTAAATATGTACAGACTCCTTATGGTATTTATTTGTTAAAATACTTTTTTTCAGAATCTCTTGAAAATGATTCGGGAGAGGAGGTCTCAACCAGAGAAATCAAAGCAATACTTGTAGAATGTGTTGATAATGAAGATAAAACAAATCCTGTGACAGACGATGAAATTGTCAATATTCTTAAAGAAAAAGGTTATCCTATAGCGCGCAGGACGGTTGCTAAATATCGTCAGCAGTTGAATATTCCTGTTGCTCGTTTACGTAAACAGATTTGACATGAAGCAAACAAACGGTTTTATCGCAAGAAGTGTGGATTTGTTATTCCATCCGCTGTGTGCACCCGTTTACATTGCTGCTATTTACCTGTGGTTCAATAGATTGATAACTTTGGATACAGATGTTTCGTTGTTTTTTTTGATTTATATAGCTGTTACAGTGGTGGTTATACCGGCTGCTTGCTTCGGATTACTATTGCTGTCGAAAATTTATTCTCCACGTAAATCGAATACAAAAAGATGGCTGACATTTTTTGTCATCTCAATAGCTTTTATATTTCTTGCTGTAAGTAAATCTTTAGTTAAAGTAGGAGCGCCATGGCTGCTTGTCGACTTTTTTATCTGGAATGTATGGTTCTTGTTCATATATGCCGTTATTTCTTTTTTTGTGC
>Ga0265294_10007077_pt1 | contig 13366 bp, 10 predicted proteins | sample MunlanPumphouse3_FD_192504 | JGI IMG/M metagenome (GOLD analysis project Ga0265294, IMG submission 192504) | Groundwater microbial communities from a municipal landfill in Southern Ontario, Canada - Pumphouse #3 | ecosystem: Environmental > Aquatic > Deep subsurface > Groundwater | place... | reverse complement strand
ACAGACGCAAAAGCCATGTCATAATATCTGTAATACATGCGGGCGCGAATTCGTGACGTCATTTCGCCACCCACATCAAAAATACTGTAAGCATCCGCAGTGTATTCGTAAGAGAAATGCTGCCCAAATTACGCTATGACCTTTTTGTCCTTGTCTATAGCGAACTGAATAAGTGGCAGAACGGGGTTTACTCGGTGGACGAACTATTTGAAATATTACAAAGAAAAATAACTTTTTTTGTCAATGGCCAAAAAAGAAAGGAATTGGAAATAACTCTATGAAAAGTACGGAACTAAAGGTAAAAAAAGGCGGTTTCATTCTTAACAACGGGTTGCCGGATGAATTTTACGCCTTTGCCGATAAAGATTTGTCATTGACTGTGGAAAAAACGGAGGAATAAATTCCATTAAAGTTTGGGATATATATTATTGTAATGGCAAGCCGTACCCGGATGCTTACCCAACCCCACCGATTATAAGGAAAAGCAAAAATACTAGTGGGGCCAGGCCTCTTTACGGTCCGGGCATAAGATTTGTCTCAGAATGTCAAATCGATCCCGCCTTGACTGCCCGCAGGTTTTATCATTTCCCGGAAAAAGCAGAGTTGTATCCCTTTGGCTTCGTTAGTGAAAACGGCTCTCTGCAATGTAAGCTAAAATATGACCTGATAATCCATAACCGGTCGCTAATCTTTCGCCTTGGAAATAGTTTCCCCAAGCGGCATGATCTCCAGATGTTCATATCCAAAGAACATTTTTTTAACGGTTGCCTGCCTTCGATAAAAAATTATACAGCTTATGAAGCTTCAAATCCTCACAGCCAGTCCTGGAGACCGAGAATTCAGGATAATGAATCCAGGGATGCCCTCCCGTTTCAGGAACAAGGCGAATATAAGCTGAGTTGGGAAATAATTGTTGTTTTCCCATATCAATCCATCGTAAACAAATCAGGATGTTGCGCAGCAGCTTTTTGATACCACTCTCGTTTGCTCCCAATCTTGGGATTGGGTTTTGGTTTAGGTGTCAGAATACGTTCTAATTTTTTTTCAAGAAGAAGCAAGTGATATTCGGCCTCACGCAGTTCACGAGCGAACGCCGCTTTGATTTCTCGTTCGGCGTGCTCACGTTGCTTTTGCGTCCATTCGAAAAAGCCCCAGAACTGACTCCGTTTTTTCTTACGGATTTCACTGCGCGTTTCCTGGATACTCCATTCAACATCCATAATCAAATCATCAATCACGGAACAGCTAAATTCTGTTTTGCCGCTATCAATCGCAATTCCGGTATGGATGGTGCGGAGTCGTGCCAGATCACCATCTTGATAAGCATTTTGTATTGATATCCATATTTTTTGAGTATTTGCGTCGTGTGCGCCAATTTTATCCGGATGATACTGAAGACAAAGTTCGCGATACAGTTTCTTTATATCTTTTTGGTCAGATTGTGAGGACAAATTGCCTGGCGTGAGCATGCCGCCGAATAATTCATCAAAAAAATGTTTAAACACATCTTCATCCTCATCAGATTCACCTGGGTCATACTCGTCATTCCAATCACCAAAATCATCGTCATCGTCATCATAAAGATGCTCATTTTCTTCCTCGAATGTTTTTCGCTGTCGGGCATATTCCTCGGCACGCTTGCGCTTTTCATCCCGGAATTCTTGCAGTTCTGTGTCTAAAACCGACCAGAAGTCGTTTTCCTGCGTTACTTTTGCCAATAGTTTTGCACAATAGAGTTCATTTGAAATACCGCACTCACTAGCAAGAAAATGAATTATTCCATATCGGCTCTGGCAAAGCTGGATTTGCTCCTCCAGTTCCCGTTGACGGGTTTGTTCTGCTCCGAAACGCTGTGCCAGAAACTTTTCAAATTCAGGTTCATCACATTCGTGGTATTTCTTAAGTTGTGCTTCCAGTTTATCAAGTACCTTCTTGCGGCGCTGGTATTTTTTCAAATATTCTTTACGGATTTTTGTCGTATCCAACGTGATTAAGGCACAACAGGACACCTTGGTCTTCCGACCTGGTTTCGATGCAGTTGTGTTTTTTCCTTTTCTTCGGCTCATTTATCGTAATCCTTTCTCATTGTTGTATAATACTTAAAACAATATGGCTCCGCATCGTTCGGAAATCTTCATCAGTACGGCCTGAAATCATTAAGAACAGATACCCACATAAAATGAGTATGAGACTGTAATAATCTATCTGGTTGAAAATTATACGTTTGATTATGATTGTGGGGGCAGTGAGAATAAGTTCGCATTTTGTGCCCGTTTTTTCTCGTTTTGACTTCGACCGAAATTTATAATACTTTTAAGAATTATGCAATTTCAGACTCAAAAGGTAAATGGCGGAGAGAGAGGGATTCGAACCCTCGGAGGCTTACGCCTCGGCGGTTTTCAAGACCGCTGCCTTCAACCACTCGACCATCTCTCCGTTCGAATTGAGCTATTTAAAATGCCGCAATTTTGGAATTTATCAAGCTCAGATAAAAACATTTTACTTAAAAAAACTGTTCCCTTGTTGCTGCCGATCGTTTCTGTTTTAATAACGTACAGGATCAGCTCCTGACGACATAGATGTCTCGTTCAAAGATCGTAACATTGGCGAAGCATAAGGGAAATTTAACCCTTGGCTTTTTCAACAAATATACACTGAGCTAATCCGCTGTATTATCGAAAAAAGCTGCTTAGCTGTTTTTTCAAGACCGACTATTTTGTGCTTATTCCAGTGAAGGTCAAGCGCAAAAAAAGTGTTTGCTAATTGTTTGTTTATTTCCATTTTACCATAATGTACAATAAAAGACTGAAAGGTCTTTTGGAGGTAAAAATGGTGGAGCATAAGGGATTTGAACCCTTGGCCTCCACACTGCCAGTGTGGCGCTCTAGCCAACTGAGCTAATGCCCCAAAACAAACAATGAATTTGAAGATACATTATTTTTTCTGATTTGCAAATTATTATGCGCACAAATTCTAAAAAAACTGCGCTTTGACATCCAAATCAAGAATAATTCTCATCGGTATTGTTTCAACTGCTTTTTCTGGATACTGCGACAACTCCGAAAGTACCATTTGCGGATGGACGGCATGTCATGTATATTATTCAAAATTTTTATGGACTGGAAGTTATGAGCAAACGAAACGATTATATCAGTGACAACTTGATACATGCGAGAGAAAAGTTAAAATCTTACCATCAATCGCTTGATAATTCAAATTCAACACCAGGCAATTCGGTCAATGATGAGATTCCGGACGAACCTCAAAAACCACCGAAAATCGGACCGAAAGCCTTTGAAGATTACCACAAAGCACGCCGTGAATCTATACGACGCTTATCTGAATTTTCTATGCTGCTGGCAGCGCAACGGGAAATGATGGAACAAAACAGCAGTGAATCGGCCAAAATTCAAACCATGTTCGAACAACTCTACCACGAACTGAACCAATTGCCTGATACGCTGGATGAACTCAACAACTTTCCTGAAAAGTTTGATGAATACCAGCGCCACAACGAACAAGCCAGACTGATGCTTATGCGACACTCGGCCGCAGTAAAGCGACTTCTTGAAAATGACCCCAAGGCTGTTGCCAATACTATCTCAATCGTTCATGAAGTGGCTTCGCTGAGTTTCTGGCAACTCTTCAGACTTGGCTTCAGCATGCTGATGCCGTTGATTCTCAGCCTGATAGCTGCGGCGTTGGCCATCGGTGCCGCGATTATCTTAACAATGGGAGGGATATGAAAAAATCCCGCGACGGTCATCGAAAAAAGCATCGTCCAAACCCAATCCGGCTCTATTCCCGAACTGAAAGCTTTAATCGAATTGCCGGATTTACCCCAAATTCTGAAGATAATCAAAATACCAAATTGCGTTTGGTCTTGATTCTCCTGACGGTTTTGATTTTACTTACCGGATGTTGGTTTGTCTTTTTTTAATTCCAAATATTTTCTAATCAGTTACAATTTTTTTTCAATCCAGCCGTTTAATTAATCAAACCAAATGCAATTGACAATCAGTTGCATTAAAACAGGAGGGGTAATTATGATTTCCAAGTATGCAATGATGTTAGTCGGTGCCGGGATGATCGGATTGGGAACAATCGTCAGCGCGCAGGATGGAGAAAATCAGCAAAAACAAGAAAGACGTCGTGAAAACCGTGAAAGCCATGTAAGATCGCAACAACGCAACGAAAACAATCAACACGGCGCAATCAGTCAACGCGATGGTATGCCACAGCAGAACCCGGAAGTTCGCGAAGCGAATCGTGAACTCATGAAATTGATTCGCGATTACAAGCAATCCAAGGCCAAGGACCAGGACACGGAAAAAAGCGCAAAGTTATTGGAAGAAATCAAAAGTCAAATCGCTAAAATCCAGAAACTGCGTATCAATGAAGCGGAAAAACGTCTTGAACAGTTAAAAGCTCAACAAGCCGAAAATGCTGAAAAAATGCTCAAAAACATTGAAGAAGGCAAGTTCCCTCCGCAGCGTGGTGCGAAAAAGATGCAGGAAAAACGCAATGCTCCGGATACCAAAACCGAAACGAAATAACTTGTCATAAGTTAAGTCTTAAAATTAGCGCGCGCATAATGCGCGCGCTAATTTTATATTCCCCCAAAACATTTTAAACTATAAATTTATGGTGTATATACGACCTGCTTTTCGACTGAATTACTGAGTGTTGTTTTTTATTTTTTATGATATTTATAACTCAATTCCTTGGATGCCTGACAAAAAATGCTTGATTAGCGCTGTTCACAATCTAAATTAAATAAAGTATTTTTTAATCGCAACTGCCGCTCGGGGAACAGGAATTATGTTTGGTTTTTATCGTATTGCCGCCGCTGTACCGGTATTGAAAGTTGGCGCCGTCGCCTACAATACCGCACAAATCCTTGATCTTTATGAACAAGCTTCCGAGCATGATGCCGCGGCAGTGGTTTTCCCCGAACTATCGGTCACCGGATATTCATGCGGCGATCTCTTTTTTCAGGAAAGACTACTCAACGCCGCGCGCGAAGGAGCAATCCGGTTGGCGAAGCGTTCCAGCCGTACCTTAATGATTTTCGGGATGCCGTTAAGCTTTCGCGATGCTATTTACAACGTTGCCGTGATCGCGCAGAACGGCAGTATCCGCGGCATAGTACCCAAAACACTGTTGCCGAATTATCGCGAATTTTATGAAAAGAGACATTTCACCTCCGGCATGGAGTTGAAAAAAGAATCTGTCGCATTAGGCAGTGAGCGGATACCGTTCGGTAGCGACCTGATCTTCGAATTCGGAGATGAATTTTCATTTGCAGTCGAAATATGTGAAGACCTCTGGGGAATTATCCCGCCGAGTTCGCTTCTGGCACTGGGCGGCGCCAAAATTATCTTTAATCTGTCGGCTGGAACCGGGCTGGCCGGAAAATCCGAATACCGGCGCGAACTGGTAAAACAACAGAGCGCGCGGTGCCTGGCTGCTTATGCCATGGCTTCCGCCGGCGTCCATGAATCGACTACCGACTGCGTTTTCAGTGGACATTCAATTATTGCCGAAAACGGACGACTGGCTGCCGAAAACAAGCGTTTCAGCCGCCAAAGCAATATTATTTTTGCCGACATCGACCTGCACCGGCTACGCGCGGCGCGACGCTCCGACAGTTCATTCAACGACTGTACGCTGGCAAACGCCGACTTGCGTCGTCTTGAGCTGGACAATGTTCCGGTACCGCCCAATCTTGAATTTGCTTATCTCCCGGCGACGCCATTTGTTCCTGAGGATGACGGACAACGCGCCGAGCGTTGCCGCGAAATCATCAACATTCAGTGTGCGGCGCTGGCAAAACGCATTGAACACACCAAAGTGGAAAAACTTGTCATTGGCGTTTCCGGCGGTCTTGATTCGAGCCTTGCCTTGCTTGCCGCAGCGGAGACCTGCAAACTATTGAAGCGTCCGTCTTCCGACATTATCGCCGTAACCATGCCCGGTTTCGGCACCAGCGGCAGAACTTACCAGAATGCGCTGAAACTCTGTTCGCTACTCAAAACGACCAAACTGGAAATTGACATCAAACCGGGTTGTCTGCAACATTTCAGCGACATCGGACATGACCCGGAACTTATTGATACCACTTACGAAAATGTTCAGGCCAGGGAAAGGACCCGCATTCTGATGAATTTGGCGAATAAACACTGCGCACTGGTCCTAGGCACTGGCGATCTTTCCGAAATCGCCCTCGGCTGGAGCACATTCAACGGTGATCACATGTCCATGTATTCCATTAACTGTTCCGTTCCCAAAACCCTGATCCGCTTTCTGATTGCCGAGATCGCGGCTGATGTTGAGCCGGAGCTGGCAGCGGTACTGCGCGATATTGCGAACACACCAGTCAGTCCGGAACTGTTACCACCGGCGTCTGACGGAACGATTCAACAGGATACGGAATCACTGGTCGGCCCTTATGAACTTCATGATTTTTTCCTTTGGCACTTTATCAAATACGGTGCCGAACCGGCGAAACTTAAATACCTCGCGGCACATGCTTTCGATCAAAAATACGATCTCACCACCATTGACCACTGGCTGAAAGTTTTTCTGACACGATTTTTTCAACAGCAATTCAAAAGAAGCTGCATGCCGGACGGGCCTAAAATAGGTTCAATCGCATTATCTCCGCGAGCGGATTGGCGCATGCCTTCCGATGCCGTTTCCGTGGAATGGATGACCTTCCAGGATCTGCTGTAATTGAGACGGTAAAATACGGTATGTTTTAATATTAAACACTCCCTGTTTTTCGACGGATTCACGTTAGCTGCTCTAAACTTCGCGCGCGCATAATGCGCGCGCGAAGTTTAGCACTGAAATTATAAAACAAAAAAGCCAGATTTCATAACGAAATCTGGCTCATAAGTTTTTTTGAAAACTCTTCGGGTCGAGCATTGAACTATGTCAGCGTTCCTTGCCTGAACTCATAGTGAAATATCACAGTTCCGCTCACGACAGAAACCCGGCCGCAGCCCAACAATCCGACTATTTACCGAATAATCAAAAATGTTCGCGTTTTACATACTCGGTATGAAGCAATTTGTGAGCTTTATGACTGCCCGGTTTTCCCAAATATTCATCATACAATTTAATGATATCAGGATTTTGATGTGATTTACGCTTGGGCAAATCTTTATCAATTTTGTAAATTGCTTCTTTACGGCGTTCCAATATCGAGGTATCACCATGAATATATGGTTGGCCGCCACCATTCAGGCAACCGCCAGGACAAGCCATAATTTCAATGGCATGATAACTGGCTTCACCTCTTTTGATTTTTTCCAGGACTTTACGGGTGTTCCCCAATCCCGAGCATACTGCGACTTTAAGGTCAATTCCCGCCACGTTAACAGTTGCTTCCTTGACTCCTTCCAAACCACGTACTGCCTTGAAATCGACGGACTCCAGGTCTTTACCGGATACCCAATCTGCGGCAGTTCGCAAAGCGGCTTCCAATACACCGCCGGAAGCTCCGAAAATCATAGCTGCACCGGTAGATTCGCCGAGCGGGTTGTCATAATCTTGAGAATCAAGTTTATCAATATGTACGCCAGCTTCTTTAAACATTCCTGCCAGTTCACGGGTAGAAATTACAATATCCACATCAGCAACACCGTCGTGGGAAAATTCCGGTCTGGACGCTTCATATTTTTTCGCCAGGCAAGGCATTACGGAAACCACGACAATATCTTCAGGTTTTTTGCCGATTTTCTCAGCATAATAGCTCTTGGCAATCGCCCCGAACATTTGTTGTGGTGATTTTGCCGATGAAGGCATATAAGTCAATTCCGGGAACTGATGTTCGAGAAATTTAACCCAGCCTGGGCAGCATGAGGTTAAAATCGGCAGATTTTCATTTTTGGTAATCCGCTCGACTAATTCGTGAGTTTCTTCCATGATAGTCAAGTCAGCCGCAAAATTGGTATCAAATACTTTATTGAAGCCAAGCAGACGTAAGCCGTGAACCAGTTGACCGGTAGAAATCGTTCCAGGCTCCATCCCAAATTCTTCGCCGATCGCAACTCTCACCGCCGGAGCAGTTTGAACGATAACGGTCTTGCTCGGATCATTTAACGCGGTCCAGACATTATAAACATAACTCATTTCAGTTAATGCACCGACCGGACATGCGGCAACGCACTGACCGCAGAATGTACATTCAGTATCCACCAATGGACGAGCGCCAGCGGTTCCAACAGTAACCTCAAAACCACGTCCCACACCTGAAAGAATGCCCACTGTCTGCATAACATTACAGGCGGTTTCACAACGGCGACACATAATACATTTTGCAGGATCACGCACAATTGATTTACTGGACAAGTCCTTCGTAGTGTGACTCATTTCGCCCTTATACAGGATTTGATGCAAGCCCATTTCGCCGGCCAACTCCTGCAGTTCACAGCAGCCATTTTTTTCACAGGTAAGACAATCTTTAGGGTGATTTGAAAGAATAAGGTCAAGAATCGTCCGACGCGCATTGATGGCACGGATCGAATTGGTTTTAACTTTCATTCCTTCACTGACCGGGGTGCTGCATGACGGAGCCAAATTACGACGTCCTTCAACTTCTACAACACATATCCGGCATGAAGCGCAACGGTGCTCAACATTAAAACTGTCTAAATGCATGTGGCACAAAGTCGGAATCTTGATGCCTACTTTAGTTGCGGCATCGAGGATGGTTGCACCATCCTCCACTTCGACCGCCATGTTATTTACTGATAATTTTACCATTTTTGATCTCCTTTTTCTCAGACGCGGTCTATCGCGTGGAACTTACAAGTATTAAAACAAACACCGCATTTTATGCATTTGTCCTGATCGATTACATGTTTGGTTTTCTTTTCACCAGAAATACAAGCAACAGGGCAATTACGGGCGCAAAGAGTGCAGCCCACGCAATTGTCATTGATGTTATAAGTAATTAGCTTTGTGCAGACACCGGCAGGACAGCGATGCTCTTTGATATGCGCCAAATATTCATCCATAAAATTGTTCATAGTTGACAAAACTGGATTGGGCGAAGTCTGTCCAAGTCCGCACAATGACGTATCCTTAATGATATTGGCCAGCGTGCGAAGACGTTCTATCATATCTTCAGTGCCCTTGCCATCGCAAATCATCTCCAGCATGTCAAATAAACGACGGTTGCCAATACGGCACGGAGTGCACTTCCCGCACGACTCATCCAGAGTAAACTCGAGGAAGAATTTTGCGATATTGACCATGCAGTCATCTTCGTCCATAACAATCATACCGCCTGAGCCCATCATTGAACCAAGGGCGATCAGCGTATCATAATCAATCGGTGTATCAAGATTATCTGTTGTGATGCAGCCGCCAGAAGGACCTCCGGTTTGAACCGCTTTGAACTTCTTGCCATACTTGCACCCCTTTCCTAGTTTAAAAATTATGTCACGGATAGGGGTTCCGATTGGAACTTCAACTAAACCCATCCGGTCAATTTTTCCCGCAAGTGCAAAAACTTTTGTACCAGGCGACTTTTCCGTACCAATTTTGCGAAACGATTCTATTCCCATACGGAAAATTGCCGGAATACTGGCATATGTTTCAACGTTGTTGACAATTGTCGGTTTGCCCCATAAACCAGACACCGCTGGAAATGGCGGTTTAAAGGTCGGCTCGCCGCGTTTGCCTTCAATGGAATGGATCAGAGCAGTTTCCTCGCCGCAAACAAAAGCTCCGGCTCCATATTTGAGTTCAATCGTAAAATTGACTCCGGTGCCCATAATGTTTTTGCCCAGCAGCCCTTTTGCTTCCGCCTGTTTGATTGCAATCTGCAACCGTTGAATAGCCAGCGGATACTCAGCGCGGATGTAAATATAACCATGTTCGGCGCCAATAGCATATCCTCCGATCGCCATCGCTTCCAAAACCGCATGCGGATCACCTTCGAGCACCGCACGATCCATAAACGCACCTGGGTCACCCTCATCCGCATTACAAATCAAATATTTGGTTTTTTCCTTCTGTTTAGCAGCAAATTCCCATTTTTTCCCAGTGGGAAAACCGCCGCCGCCGCGGCCACGTAATCCAGAATCAAGGACTTTTTGAACAACCTCATCAGGCGACATTCCGGTCAATACTTTTGCCAACGCAGTATAGCCGCCGTTGACCAAATATTCATCAATAACCTCAGGATTGATCCGACCGCAATTCCGTAAAACAATGCGTGCCTGAACTTGTTCGTCAGAAACTTTTTCTTCATCCTCAGGGCAATACCAGCTACGCTCTAACAACGGTATTCCAACTGCAACCCCCTGCCCCGCATTAACCACTGCAGATGCATTTTCCGGAGTGACATTGCCGTAAAAAACCCTTTCACCGGTAGCATGATGGACAACTTCAATCGTCGGCTCGGAATGGCACATGCCCATACATCCGGTCGGCACTAAATTAAAGACATGCTCAAGTTTGTTGTCAGCAATTGCCGATTTCAGTGCTTCATAGACCGGATTGCCACCTGCGGCAATCCCACAGGTACCAAGCGATACCAAAATAGTAGAAGCTGTTTTCGGAGTATTTTTCAACTCATCTATTTGTTTGTATAATTTTTCTACACTGTCAATCATAAAAAACCTTCCTTTATCACTTACACTCATTAATAATTTCAGGAACCATTTTCGGAGTGACGTTACCATAAACTTTGTCATTGACCATCACTACCGGCGCCAAACTGCATGCTCCCAGACAGCGTACGCCGCCCAACGAAAATTTACGATCTGCAGAGGTTTCACCTTGCTCAAGGTTAAGATAACGTTTAAACTCTTCCAAAACAGTTCCAGCTCCTTTTACAAAACAGGCAGTGCCGGTACATACGTTAATTTTATAACGACCAACCGGAGTTTCCGTAAAGTAATGATAGAAGCTTATTACACCATAGACTTCAGACAGATGTAGCGACAACTTCTTGGAAACATGTTTTTGAACTTCTAACGGCAAATATCCAAAGATATGTTGCGCACGATGCAAACACTGAATTAATAATCCACGATTGTGTTCCATATCGTTATTCAACCCCAAACTATCGATATATGTATCGAGTTCAGCAGTCTTTTCCGGGAACTTGACAATCAGATCAAGTTCTTCACAATTCTGACAGGCCATTTTCAACTCCTTTGCTGTTGTTTTACCTGAATAATAATAACCAATACCCTATAATTAACATTTATTTATTAATAGCTATTTATTAATATATGTCGATGAATTCCAACGACTTATATCAAATATTGAATTTTATTAGTATAGCCGCTTTTTGATTACTGTCCAATCAAAAAAATAAAAAAATCACAAATAAACAATCATAAAATTGATGGATTATTGGAGATTTTTTCTTTAAAACTCCGTCACCGAGTCAAATTATGCAACTGTTCCGCTATGAGAATATAAAACGACTTATAGACTGTCAGAAGTAGATTTAGCCGGACAGAGTATAAAAACGCATGAAATTTTGTTCAAGTTGACAGCGCAAATCTTCAAGAGAAACTTGCCAAAGCTTCGCTGCCGCTTCATAAATCTCCTGAATTGGCACAGATGAATCATCGGTTTCCAGTCCTAGCTGAGATAGAGGAACTAGCGCAGGATTGAGAAAGCGAAGTCCTTCCAAGCTGAACGACACCATTGAACCGCGCTCAATAATCCGACTGAGCGATGAACGCTTAACAGGGGCGCGATGCCAAAGAGCCAACATTGGTTCAGGGAGACGTTGAAGAATTTCCGAAGTACAGCGGACATTATGTATAATTAATGGCTTTTGCCAGATAAGATGTTTGGAGAATGTTTCAAGCTGCTGATGAAGTGGAACTCCACACAAACGATCCAAACCGATTTCGCCGATGGCAGAAAGGTGCGGCAGCATTTTCTGCAAAACGGACATATCAAAATTTTCACCGGCACGCCATGGGTGAATACCGCTTGAGTAAAATATGCCATCAACATCATTTAACGCAACCCCGGGGTCTACACAAAGCATTTTAACTATTCCAGGCGTCGGCGTGGGATTATGAGTATGAAAATCGTAGAAGCATGTGCTCATAACTTTTTACGCAATAATTTGTGCATCGTCAAACTAAGTGCAGCTAACGAATAAGGTTTCTTCAAGAATCCGTCAGCGCCTGCGTTCATAACTTCAGTTACGCGTTGATCATTAGGAAATCCCGAAGAAAGAATAATTTTGGCCTCAGGGTTGACCTCCTTCAGCTTGAAAAACGTTTCCTTGCCTGAAATTCCCGGCATAACCATATCAAGTAGCACTGCATCAATTTTTCCGATATTTTCACGGTAGATCAGCAAACCGGTTTCTCCATCATGAGCTGAAATAGTATCATATCCCAATAATTTCAGCATAGCGGCTGCGGTTTTACGGATCGCGGTTTCATCATCGATAATCAAGATACAACCAGTGCCATGAACTGGATCTGCGCACCGTAAATCTGGCGCGGTATTGCCGGTGTGAGCAAATGACTCCGGCAGGCAGATCGTGAATTCGCTGCCCTGCCCCTGCTCAGATTTTACTTCAACAAACCCCTGATGTTGCAAAATAATATTATAAACCATTGACAACCCCAATCCTGAGCCAAAACCTTTTTCTTTGGTAGTAAAGAAGGGATCAAAAATTTTCCTCTGAATCGGCGGCGGGATTCCAACACCGTGATCCCGAATTGATAGAGCCCAGAAAAAGCCTGAACCACTGCCATTATTTTCTGGCATAATCCGGTTTATCCGCAATTCGATAACGCCGCCGTGAGGCTCGTCGGGCTGACGCATAATCGTCATGGCATGTTCAGCATTGATCATTAAATTCAACACCACTTGTTCGATTTGATTATGATCGGCCTCGACAATCGGAGCAATCTCCGGTTTACGAAACTTAATCGCAATCGATTTGTCAAAAGTAGCTCCGCAAATGATAAGCACATTTTCAACCACATCAATAAGATTTACCGGACTTACTTTCAATTGGCTTTTTCTGGATAATGTAAGCAGTTGTTCAACCATATTGGCAGCACGGGCAACCGATTTATCAGAAAGTTCGATAAATTCTTTAATCTCCGAAATATTCGGCGGCGATTGATTAATCAGATGGTTGATCATACTTAACGACCCTTTAATGCCGCCCAGCACATTATTGAAATCGTGTGCCAATCCTCCGGTCAGAGTTCCGACTGTTTCCATTTTCTGCGCTTGAATCAATTCTTCCCCCTGGCGAATCATATCGGTAACATCTTCCAGCATGATTACAGCGCCCGGGTTGTCTTCATTCATAAGCGGAGTTATGACGATATTGAAAAATTTTTCGCCGCCCAGA
>Ga0265294_10007076_pt1 | contig 13366 bp, 14 predicted proteins | sample MunlanPumphouse3_FD_192504 | JGI IMG/M metagenome (GOLD analysis project Ga0265294, IMG submission 192504) | Groundwater microbial communities from a municipal landfill in Southern Ontario, Canada - Pumphouse #3 | ecosystem: Environmental > Aquatic > Deep subsurface > Groundwater | place... | reverse complement strand
AGCGCTTTTCTCTATGCTCTATTCAGGGCATCAGTCGATGGCACAGGAGGGGCGAGCATATAGTGCTAAACTTGTTAAGTTTGCCCATCGTATGGGTACTGAAGTGATTGTCATTCATCCCACTTTAGCCTATGAGGGGAATCTTAAAGAAATTATTGAGCCGCAGGTGTTAGGTAATATTAGATATCTCTATGATCTATGTGAGGAAAATTCAATTACTCTAGCTATGGAGAACTATCCGGTGGGAGTCGGCCAATATCCAGAGACCCTCGAAGCCTATATCACATCTTTGAACATGCCGGGTATACAACCTATGGTTGATACGACCGAGGTGGTTGAAGGGGGTGGAGAACCGGCCGATTTTATTCAAAAACTCAGTGTTGCTCCGTGTCATCTGCACTTGAGTGATTTTAAGGAGGGTAAAAAACATTTACCCCCTGGTCTTGGTGCGATTGCCTGGGAACATGTGTTTGCTGCTCTTAAGGCTAAAAATTATAAAGGATACTATACCGTAGAACCATCCTATCGTTACTACCTGAAAGATATAGCAAAAAAACTAGAACGTGACTTTGCTTTCATTAGCAGTATGGTGTAAGGCATAGCTTATGCGAGAAGGATTTATTACCACTATTTTAGAGGCTTTTGCAGTTGGGGATGCGATGGGTATGCCCACTGAATTTATGACCCGAAAACAGATTGCCAAGGACTTGGGGATGGTTTGGGAGTTGTTACCTTCAACGAAGTCTCTGAACCACAGCGATCTTCCTTCAGGATCCATTACCGATGACACTGAGCAAAACCTCTATCTCTTACGAGCGTATTGTAAGGCAGGAGAGGTAACTTTAGAGCAAACGGTAGCAGCTTTATTAGCCTGGATTGATGAGACTGATGCAATAGCAAAAAAGTATATTGGTCCTAGTTCATTACAAGCACTCAAGGCAATTGAGGCGGGGGAATCTCCCACTGAGACAGGGCGGAAGGGGACCACCTGTGGTGGATTGATGCGTTCTTTGGCCCCGACCTTAATTAGTTATGCTAGTGGGTATGAACCAGCGGAGTTGGTTGCTGCAGTTACTACCTGTTTACAGCCCACCCACTATACTTCACAGGCGTTGGAAGCAGCTTGTGCGTATGCTTTTGCCCTTTTTAGTGCGCTAGATGGCAACCCTTTGGAGGCAATTGTAGTGGCAGCTTTGCAAGGGGCGAAAAGAGGATTGCAAGCAGCACCGTATCAGGCCTGTGCTGCTTCATCAGGTTCACGGATTAGCTATCTTTTAGATCATATCCAAAAGTTTGCTAGTGATGATGAGTTACTTGATTTTCTCTTTGCTGTATATGGTACTGGTTTAGCCTCGGCAGATGTGTGTGGGGCAGTTTTTGGTATATTCCTCTGTGCTGAAAAAGATGTCTTCAAGGCGATCTCCTTGGCTGCTTCAGTAGGAGGTGATACCGACACGATTGCAGCTTTAGTTGGTGCCTTATGCACGGCGTATGCCGGGAACCACAATATTCCCTCTGCTATAGTTGAAAAAGTGCGGGCAGTTAATAATCTTGATTTTCTTATTCTTGAAACAGAGATAAGGGAAATATGTAGTCGAAATGCTAGGTAAAATAGGGAGGTATCTCTCAAAACTAGAGGGTAATGCCCGTATTTGTACAGCAATGTTTCCTCTCTGGGCCATACCTTTTACGGTATATAATTTTTATTTAAGTCTCTATCTCAAGCAGTATGGATTTACCGATCTCCACATTGGTAATATTATGGTTGTAGCCAATGTATCGGCACTCGTGTGTTCCTTGATTGCCGCACCTGTGGTAGATCGATTGGGCAGGCGGTGGGCTACGCTTCTGTTTGATCTGGCCTCTTCTGTAATTCCTCCACTATTGTTCATCTTATGGCCGACTTATCCAGTAGCTATTATAGCTATGGTGTTAACTGGTTTGAATCGAATCATGAGTATTGGATACTATTTATTACTAGTTGAGGATAATTCGCAGCAAAATAGTGTGGTGTCAATGAACCTCTTTAATCTGATTTTAGTATTATCTGGTTTAGTAATCCCCCTCGCCGGTATTATCGTGGCACAGAGGGGGCTAGCTGCTTCAGAGCGGTTTTTTCTCCTGATTGCGATTATTTCAATGTCTTCGCTTTCTATTATCCGTCATTTTCTTATTAAAGAGACGGTCACTGGCAAACAGGCACAAGAAAAAATGCGCCAGCATGCTGGTGCTCCGATTGCTGGTATTCTGGCGGGTTATCGTGAGACCTTTCGTTATATTATTAAGAATAAACGGGTAGCTTCTGCAGTACTTATCAATTCCCTCATCTATGTCTATTTCGTAGTTGGTACCACTAATAGCCTGTTTTTCACTCCCTACTTTACTACGTATATGAATCTTTCTTCTTCGCAAGTATCCCTGGTTGGTGGTGTGTATGCCTTTGGTATGCTTTTTTCCCTGTTTGTTTTTAATCCTCACCTTAGTCGCGCAAATATCCCCTATTTCACCATAACTACCAGTTCAGTCTCCTTATTTGGATTTTTGATCCTTATTTTTGCCACACCCGGGAGGATCGGAATTATCTTGAGCGGGGTGTTTCTTGTTGCAGTTTCGTATGGGGTCTTAAAAACAGTAGCCGATTCTCTATTAGCTATTGAAACGGTAGCAGATCACCGTTCAGGGGTCTATGCGTTCTCATTTTTCTTTTCATCCTTAGTAGGGATTGCAGTTATCGCTATCTGTACGCGCTTATATGCACAGTTTCCTGGGTGGTTATTCATTATTTCAGGATTTTTAATTGCAGGAGTATTGGGTAATAGTCTATGGTCATTGCGAAAAGATCCTTCTTAGTCAGCCACTCTAGCAACTCTCTATTGTAATACATGACGGGTTGTTGTGTAATGGGAGTAGTATGCATACTAAGAATGCTGATTGTTTGTTTTGTACTGTACCCTTTGAGCAAGTTATAGGGGAGAATAGGTGGGCCTTTGCGATTTGGGATGCATTCCCCGTTACCCCGTATCATGCCCTAATAATTCCCAAAAGGCATATTGCAGATTACAGTAATCTGAATGCCCTGGAAATTAGAGATTGTCACGAGTTGTTAACGCAGGTGAAGCGAGAAGTTGAAAAGAGGGATGCACGTGTGGATGGTTTTAATATAGGAGTCAATATTGGCCGATCTGCTGGTCAGACAATATTTCATTGCCATATTCATTTGATCCCGCGCCGAAAAGGGGATGTACTTAATCCTAAAGGTGGAGTAAGACATGTGGTACCAGGCCAGGGCTTCTATGAATAACCCCGCAGGGCTGGTATATATACTAGAAATAGGCGATACTATAAGTATATAGAATAAACGATTGACTTCATACTTATGGGGAAAAGACAGGCTCCATAAGGTTTTTCGTAGAATTACAACTGTCTGGAGTGCATTAATTAATGGTACAAATATACCCACCTGAGCGAGTGAATCTCCACACTCACTCTTGGTATTGTGGGCATGGAATTGGAGAACTTTCTGAATATGTAGTAGCAGCTGAACAGCAGGGGTTAGATGTTTTAGGGTTTAGTGAACACTGCCCATTGCCTGATCATCGCTGGCCCAACAGCAGAATGGAATTAGGTTTACTCGATTCCTATCTCGAAGAGTGTCGAGGTTTACAGAGATCTGTCGACTCCCTCCAAATTTTATGTGGCCTGGAGTGTGATTTTTATCCAGAATATGCTACTTGGTATCGCGAGTTTATCTTAGAAAAGCAAAAAGTTGATTTTCTCTGTTTTGGAGTCCATTTTTTGACTAATGGGTTTGGAAAAGATGTATATTTGAAACATCTACCGCAAGAGAAGCGTTTTCTTCATAAGTATACTGATCTTTATACAGCAGGTTTATCCTCGGGGTTATTCCTATTTGGGGTACATCCTGATCTATTTGCCAGTTTTTATACAAATTGGGATGCTGAAGCGATTGCCTGTTCAAAAGAAATTATTGAGTGTGCTGTTACCTATAATATTCCACTGGAAATTAATGGGAATGGATTACGCAAATCGATGATTGATACCCCAGCAGGTAGAAGGCACCAATATCCGTTACGAGAGTTTTGGGAATTAGCGGCAACCTATCCAGTTTTAGTTACGACTAATAGCGATGCTCATCAACCGAACGAAGTAAACCAGTGGCAATGGGAAAGCTTTGCTTTTGCAAACAAGTGTAGAGTTGAGTTATGTTCCTGCGAAATAAAAACCCAAAAAAATAGTAGCCTACATGAGGTTGCTCTGTTGTTGCCTGAAGAGGAACGGAAGGTCAGTAATAAATAACCTGAGTAATTAAGGATCAAGAGTAGTAATCTGCTTGTATTGTTCAGCGACGTAGTTAGCAATTAACCTCATCCCTTTTTTGTTAGGATGCAACCCATCCTGCGTACAAGTAACATCATAAGGCATGACAAACAGGTCAATTAAGAAGCATTGTTTGTGTTGGTTTGCTATTTCTTTGATTGCGTCAACAAACTGAAATAATGTCCAGCCGGCTCTATTTGGCTCGTCTTTGTCCAACCGAAATAGGGGAGTTACACAGAAGATAGTGGACAGAGGATTTTTTAATTGTATTTTCCGAATAAGTAAATCATAGGCTGTCACAGCATCTTGTAAGGGCGTCACTGGCTCGTTTCCATAATCATTAGTCCCACCAAAAATAAAGATGCAATCTCCAGAAAGGGCATCGAGACGGGTATCACTCAGGAAGCCTGAGCTTAGCGGGAGCGTTCCATTTTCCAAAATCTTGCTACCACTGTAAGATTCATTAACGATGAGTTCTAATCCAGATTTGCCTAAAAATATTTTCCACCAAGTATTTTCAACAGCACAAACATCAGAGTTTTCATGGGGGTAGTAGACGTTGTTCCCCGTAGGTATATACCCTTCAAAAGTGGAAATGGAATCACCTAAGATTGAACAAGTCTCAAACATCGCTATCTCCTAAATGTATCTATTACTATAGAGAAAGTAATCTTTAGCCTCAAGTCTATAATTCCCATGTATTCCTGATAATATCTCTTACACAGGCTGGGTCTAGGTTTATATATACTATTCATACAATAATTTATTCCGATTTGCGAAGAGAAGTAATGATGCAAATGTTTGACTTCTCAGTTTGGGTGGTTTAGAATTATGAGTGAAACTGTAAAGGAGGAAAACAGTATGAAGAAAGTTCTTGTTCTTTTGTTACTGGTCATTTTGGCGGCTCCTGTATTGTTTGCTGCAGGTCAAGCCGAAGCAAAGGGGGGGTATGAAATCGTTGTTGTCCCTAAGGATGCATCCAACCCTTGGTTTGTCCGGATGAAAGTTGGTGTTGATGAATTTGCCAAAGAAACCACACACACTGTCTATCAACGAGGCACGCCCCAAATTGATGCAACCTTGCAAGCTCAGTTGGTTCAAGACCTAATTGCTCAGGGTGTTGATGCGCTCTGTGTTGTGCCTGTCGACTTGGAATCTTTGGAACCTGTTCTCGCGCAAGCCCGCAACGCTGGCATTGTGGTGATCACGCATGAGGGTTCGGCTTTGGAGAATGTCGATTATGACATTGAAGCTTTTAGCAACGTCGGTTATGGCGCTTTTATTATGGACAACCTAGCCGAAGCAATGGGCGGTAAGGGTGTATATACTACCATGGTTGCTTCATTGACCAACGGATCACACAACGAATGGGCTGATGCTGGTGTTGCACATCAGAAAAAAGCTTATCCTCAGATGCAGCTTTTGACTGCTGAAAAGAGGGTAGAAAGTTTTGACAATGGCGATATTGCCTACAATGTAGCCAAAGAATTATTCAAGAAGTATCCCAATTTGAAAGGAATAATGGGAACATCATCTTATGATGCACCGGGAGTTGCCCGCGCGATTGAGGAACTTGGTCTAATCGGAAAGGCCTTTACCTCTGGTACCGGTATGCCTTTAGATAATGCAGCATTGCTAGAGAGTGGTGTTGTTAAATCATTAACCTTGTGGGATCCCGCACTTGCTGGAAAAGCTATGATTGCGCTCGCAATTCAAGTTCTTGATGGTAAGAAAATTGAAGGCACTGTCGATCTTGGCGTAGATGGTTATACGAACATGAAGTTCAAACCAGGAAGTTCTACAGTTCTCGAAGGTGAGGGCTGGATCGAGATTAATGCTGAGAACGTTTATGATTTTGGTTTCTGATGCGATGATTTGCATACTTGCCCTGCCGTTTCATCTGAAAGGCAGGGCAGTATTGTATAATGATTAAAGAACAAACTTATAATCTGTTAGTTTTTTTTGAAGGGGAGGTGTGCCATGGCAGAGAGCTTACTCAAGGCTGTCGACATCTATAAGTCTTTTGTTGGAGTAGAGGCACTTAAGAACGTAACATTTGCGATTGAACCTGGGGAGATCCATTGTCTTGCTGGGGAAAATGGGAGTGGCAAATCGACCCTCATCAAAATTATAAGCGGTGTATATGCTCCAGATTCGGGGCATATGGAATTCGGTGGTAAATCTTTTAACAAGATTACTCCGATCGAAGCTATTAAGAATGGTATTCAGGTAATCTACCAGGATTTTTCCATATTTCCAAATCTGACTGTAATGGAGAATTTGGCTTTTAATAGTGAGTTAGCTGATCGTCGCAAGCTGGTGAATTGGAAAAGGATGCGCAAAATTGCTGAAGAAGCAATCGCCAAGATCGATTTTAAAGTCGAATTAGATGCAATAGTGGGCAATCTTACTGTTGCAGAGAAACAGATGATCGCTATCAGTCGGGCTTTGATGTTCAACACCAAGCTGATCATCATGGATGAGCCGACTACGGCCTTGACTAAGAGAGAGGTTCGTAACCTTTTTAACATTATTCTCAAGCTTAAAGAGCGCGGAATTGCGATCCTTTTTGTAAGTCATAAACTTAATGAAGTATTTGAGATATCGGAAAACTTCACTATATTACGTAGTGGAGAGCTGGTTGCAACCGGTACAACCGCCGATTTGGATGCCGAGAAATTTACCTATTACATGACTGGACGTGAATTTAAAAGAAACTATTTCACTCCTGTGAATGTATCTGAAAAACCAATCTTTGAAGTTCAAGATATTGGGATCGAGGGTCGTTTTTCTAATATTTCATTCTCGGTGCACAAAGGTGAAATTGTAGGGATTACTGGTCTCCTTGATTCTGGGCGATCCGAACTGGCGCTTTCCATGTTTGGGATTAGGCCGATTGAAACGGGCCAAATTCTCGTCAAAGGAGAACCAGTGAAGATTAATTCTCCTACTAAAGCTATAGAACATAAGATTGGATATGTTCCCGATGACAGGTTGAGTGAAGGGCTTTTTCTTTCGCAGAGCATCGGTGACAATATCGTTATTTCTGAAATCGATAGACTTGCAAAAAATTGGGGAATTCTCGATCAACAAAAACGATCAGATGAGATTGCTCATTGGGTTAAGGAGTTGGCAATAGCGACCCCTAATCCCGATAATTTGTGCCAAACACTTTCTGGCGGAAACCAGCAACGAGTTGTCTTGGCAAAATGGTTAGCATGTAATTTGGAGATTTTGGTTTTAAACGGGCCCACGGTAGGTGTAGATATAGGGTCAAAGCACGATATTCATGGCATTCTTCAAGCGTTGGCAAAAGAGGGGTTAGGTTTGATTATTATTTCTGATGATTTACCAGAAGTTTTGGAGAATTGTTCGCGAATATTGGTAATGAAGGCGGGTCATATAGTGGCTGACATGAAAGCCAATGAGGCGGATGAAAAAACGATTCTTTCATATATGTTGTAGGGAGGCTGTTGTGAATACTAAAGCGCGATCTATGCTAAAAAAACTGACTCGGCGTAATGAGCCCTATATTTTCTTAGTTTTGTTGGCATTATGCCTGTTGATTGAAATTAGGTCGGGACAGTTTTTTTCATCAAACAATCTGGTCGATATCGCATCGGCTATGGTTGTTCCCGGACTGCTAGCCATCGGAGCCTTCATGGTAATAGTATCGGGAGGCATTGATGTATCGTTCCCTGCATTAGCGTCATTGAGCGTTTATGCGACGACCAAATTCTTGCTCGATATCAATTATGAGGGAGGCGTCTGGGTTGCCATTCTCATTGCTATTGCAATAGGTGCCGTCCTCGGTGCTTTCAATGGTCTCTTTATTGGGTATTTTAGACTACCAGCATTGATTGTGACCTTGGGTTCTTCCAGCGTCTTCAAAGGAGTCATGCAAGGGGCTCTTAATTCAAAGCAGTTAACGACCATTCCGGTGGGAATGCGCACATGGGGAACTTCTTCCCTTTTCATCGCCCGAAATCCGGTATCCGGACTGACCAGCCGTATGCCGGTCGCTTTCATCGCTTTCATCGTTGTATTAGCTCTTGCCTATTTTATGTTCCGTTTTACGATGTTTGGACGGGGTATTTATGCAATTGGCGGCAGCGAAGCCAGTGCCCATAGGGCTGGATTTCGGGTCATACGGACCAAGTTTATGATGTACATCATGGTCGGTATGATTGCCAGTTTAGCGGGAGTTATCCGGGTGTGTATGATGCAGCAAATGCATCCAACTAACATGTTGGGTATGGAGATGAATATTATTGCTGGTGTTGTCTTGGGAGGGACGGCCATTACTGGAGGAAGAGGGACCTTATTGGGGTGTATGCTAGGTACACTCTTAATTGTCATTGTTGAGAACTCTTTAATCCTGCTTGGTATTCCGACTTCCTGGAAGAGTGTTTTCACTGGTGCTTTAATTATAATTGGTACCGGTGTTAGTGCTTATCAGGTAATTCGAATGAATAGAACGAGATCGGTCAAAATAAAAGCCAGGAGGGTTGCATAATGGAAAAAATTAGTAACCGACCTGTAATGCGTTTACAGCAAATTTATAGCCGTGACCGGCATCTTTGGCGTTTGGTAGTGATGATTTTGGCATGGATGGTTTTTATCGCTATTACCCGATTTGGGAAATTTTACAACTTGCTGAATTTTCAGACAATGGCCGCTCAATTTCCAGAGTTTGGATTAATGAGTCTTGGAGTCATGATCTGCATGATTACTGGAGGAATTGATTTGTCGGTCGTGGGAGTAGCAAATCTCACTTCTATTCTTATGGCCTATCTGTTGATTGATTTGACTGATGCGGCAGGAGGTCTTCCCGGATTCGCTATCCCGTTGGTTTTTGTACTAGCTCTAGGAATTGGAGCTGGCTTAGGAATCTTTAATGGGCTCTTAGTTTCTAAGGCCCATATTCCACCAATTTTAGCAACTTTAGGTTCCGGTGAGCTGTTTACTGGTATATGTTTAGCTATAACAAAAGGCAATGCTGTGAGTAAATTCTCACGGACCTATTCACGAACCATCAATAATCGAATTTTTGATTTAATTCCGATCCAGTTGATAATCTTCGTTGTTATGGCGCTCTTAATCTGGTTTTTACTTTCTAAAACTGTATTTGGTACTAAAATCTATATGTTGGGAACGAGTGCTACTGCTGCAAAATTCAGTGGGTTAAAAACTGATCGGTTGTTAATTAAAACCTATATGATTTCAAGTATCTGTGCGGCTTTAGGTGGCATGATTATGTTAGCCAATTATAATTCGGCGCGTGCAGATTATGGAACGGTCTATACACTGCAATGTGTTTTGATTGTTGTCCTCGGTGGAGTAAATCCAGTGGGAGGTAAGGGAAAGATTAGCGGTGTCGTTCTGGCAATTGTTTTATTGCGTATGCTTGAGACAGGTTTTAATCGGTTTCCTAAAATTAGTAGTTATTATATTTCTTTGATTTGGGGCGGGGTGTTGATCTTGGTTATGGTTCTCAATTATTTCACAGAGAATAGACGATTTCGTAAGAAAATAGCGCGTTAAGAATGAAGAGGAAGATTAATGAAAAAGATTTTTTCAATTATTGTATGTTTAATGGTTTTAATACCAGTGTTTGCTAATCAAATAGCAGTTATGGAAGACGGGAGAAAAGTAATATTAGAAAGTGATGGTTCTTGGCGATATTGGTGGCAGGAAAGCAGTCCAAAAGCGATCTCTATTACGAAATCAAACACAAATCTTATTTTCTTTAGATACAAAGTGCTTCCAGAAGATGCTAATTCTTGGTTTGGACCAGAAGAAGGTATGAAATGGGTTGCGATAGATGTGTTAATTGATAATAGAAAGTCAAATAATAGTCTTAATTTAAATGCTCTGGTTAATAATTTTACGCTGAGGGATATAGATGGATATAGCCCAAATTCCCAACTTTTTGTAACTAGGTTCTCTTAATCTTCATCTATAGAGACAACTTCTCCATCATCATTAACCATCTTTCCCTTCCAATTATACTTGATGCCGAAGAGGTCGAAGATCAGTCTTTGGGACTTAGTTGGAACTGAGAAGACATCCTTGTATTTCCCTTTGTAGTGGATTTTTGCATAGGTCGCTACCTTGTGCAAAATCATTTTATGATTCCAATATTTCCTGTCTTTGGCTGGTATAGCAGCTATAAAACTTTTCAGCTCATTTACTATAATCATAGTGAGAAAGTTTATGAAGATTCGCCCCTGCATCACATCCTCTGAATGTACTCTGATGCGATTACAATCCATGAGGTTTTTCATATCATCAAAATGCAACTCAATGTTATTACGCTGACGATATTGAATCAGAGCTTTAGCTGTATCCTTCTCATTGTTTGATAAGAGTACCCAGTAGCTACTCTGGCCATTGATATAGGCCCGAACCTCATCATCTTTGAGAATAACCTTTCTTCCTCTTTTTGGGGTCTCCTTCACCTCAAAATACCGATCATAGTAATGTTGACGGCTTTTGAGCTTTTTATCCTCTTCTAGGTCATGTTGGCACTTCATCAATGTTTCCATCAGACGGGCAACATCCCGCTCTTTTCTTAGTGCGTCATAGTAGAGGTGAATCCACATCCTCCCGTATTTGGTGGTTTTTACGATAGTTTGGCCGTAGATGATGGAATCTTTATCTTCAGTTTTGATGAGGTTGCTTGGTCGCTGGAGATTTGCACGGTGGTTGTCAATGAATTCTTTTTGCCAAATGATGTGAGCAGGAACTGGCATTGTAAACTTATGATTTTTCTGGATAAGATTTTGTATGTTATCTTCACTATAGAACCCTCTGTCTAACAGGAGTCCCACCTTTCCAATCTCTAGCTTTTCTAAATGGGCAAAGACATATTCTAGAGCAATTTGGTCAGACATACTTCCAGGCAATTCTGAACACCAAAGTGGTGTATTACTGTCGTAGGTGCTAATAAGTGCTATGTTAATCTGCTCGAGACCTTCATGATCTCTATTGTATCCTCTCTCTACATACGGGTTATTTTTTGCGTAGCTCGATATACTACTAATGTCGAATAACAGACTCTTCTTTTCTGCTTTTTGTGCAATCCATGCTGTAAAGAAGGTGTTTTGTACGTCCTTATCCAGAGATCTAAGAAAGTCGGTGATACGTTGAGAACAAAGAGCAGCACCATGAAATCCGCGAGCATCCAGCCAGTCTTCAGCATAACAAAGAGGCTTCCCTTCACAGATTGAATACTTTACGAGTTGTAGGGCAAGGTCAGCTTTTTCTTTACCAATCGTTTTACAGAGCGCTGGCTTTAAACCCGTATCTGTAATTATCTTATCGACAATGAGATTCTCTCCTAAAAGCGTAGTGGTAGAGACGACTCTTGGTGTCTCATCAGTAGCTTTTTTCTGTTCAAGCCGATTAAGATAATACTCGTTGTAAACAATATTCCCCTGAGCATCAAGTTTGCCGATCCCCTTACGTTTATGACGGCCTTGTTTGAGTTCAGGATCCCAGTAAGCGATGTCTTCATACAGGTATGTAGTCTTAGCTTTCTTGTTGTACACCTGTATAATCTTAGGTTTTTGCTCTTGCTTATTCATAGCTATAATTATAGCTATGTTTGAGATAAAAAGCAACCCTAAAATGTAATTAAATTGATTTATTTAATAGAAATATCCTAAATCCTAGCTATAATTTATTGGGAATTTGGGATATAGGTATTCACAACCAATTTTGGCAACGGATATCATTCCACAAATGATAGATCCAAACTCAGAAATAGATAAAGGTGATTTTATTAGAGGTTGGATAGTATTTGAAATTCCTGAAAATAGCAAAGTTACAGACTTGGAAATTCAATTTAAAGATTTGTGGGGGACATTCAAAACCTCATGGATTTCGTTGCGTAATCTTATAAAAGAACACTAGTTTAATTGTGATTTTTATTTTATGGAAAATGTTATGGAATACAAAAATAAAACATTCCCGTTTAGGGAGTTTTGTAATCGAGTTCACTGAAAGAGTATAGCTTGTCTATTCTTATTTAGATTAGCTCTAAAAACTTCTAAAAAAAACTGAAAAAAACGTAAATATAATAAATAAAACAATAATACCTGCTAAACGGCTCAACAAGCTTTTGGTTTTATTCCCGCAATCTGGACATCTTTTAGCCCTTTTACTTATTTCTTGCCACAAGCTTTGCATTTAATTAATTTTTTCGTATGTATAAAATCAAAGATTACGGCTAAAACAAGTAATCCTCCTAAGTATAACAATCCATCTATCATTTTAATTTTCTCCTTGATGACGCTTGTTTGAGTTCTACTGGCGACCACTGGTGTTGTAAAATAATTTCTGAATATCCTTCCTTTTTGATTTAGAGAAGTTCTACAGACCAATCACCTGTTGCACCGATTTGTAGAATTAGGGAGTCTTTTGGTAAACGCACTCTTCCAGAATAGCGATTGGTTGTATTTACAAGAAGACCATTATAAGAACCATAACTATCATAAGCAGTCACACAGAAATGTCTTTCAGAAGAGTTCCCTTTAATTGAGAGCATACTCCCCGTACCATCAATCCAAAGTAGCGAATCTCCTGTACCAGAAAATACGGCTTCAGAAGTTACATGTGGAATCGCGATAATAGGATATATGTGAATACTCCAAGCCCCAACAGCATTAATCTCTAAAAATTTTGCCGTTTTATTTGACCCTAAATCAATAGGAACAGTACCTTTGTAAGAATCAGTTGTGTTTACCAGAAGATCAATATATTCTCCAGTTGAACTATAGCTTGTTACTGCAAAATGCCTACCTGCACTATTTCCCAAAATCAAAGCAGCAGCTGGGAAGTCGTCAATTGTTTTTTTGATTTGAATATAATCATCCCCTGATCCTTGATAAGTATTAATATATTCATCTGCCGCAGCGGTTAAAGGAAAACTGATAATAATAATCATAAGAACGAATCTTAACTTTTTATACATAGCATCCCCCATAATAAATTACTTATTTTATTGTAGTGCACATACCTGCCC
>Ga0265294_10007075_pt1 | contig 13368 bp, 13 predicted proteins | sample MunlanPumphouse3_FD_192504 | JGI IMG/M metagenome (GOLD analysis project Ga0265294, IMG submission 192504) | Groundwater microbial communities from a municipal landfill in Southern Ontario, Canada - Pumphouse #3 | ecosystem: Environmental > Aquatic > Deep subsurface > Groundwater | place... | reverse complement strand
AAGATGCTAAAAGAATACGGATTTAAAATTACTTATCATTTAATGCCGGCTTTGCCCGGGGCGACTCCGGGCAAGGACTTTAAAATGTTTAAAAAGCTTTTTGAAGATGAGCGATTTCAGCCCGATCAAATAAAATTCTATCCGACAGTGGTAACGGCGGGGAGTTTATTGTATAAATGGTATAAAGAAGGACGGTATAAACCATATTCCGATAAGGTTCTCCAAAAACTAATTATTGATTGTAAAAAAATTGTTCCTAAATATGTTCGCATTATCAGATTAATCCGTGATATCCCAGGAGAATCTATTATCGCCGGGAATAAAATAACCAATTTGCGGCAGATCATGAAAGATCGCGGGGTTAAATGTAATTGTATTCGTTGTCGGGAAATTAAAGACGGAAAGATAGGACCCGCTAAAATAAATGTTATCGATTATTCCTCTTCCGGGGGGCATGAATATTTTATTGCCGCCGATAGCCAGGACGGCGAAACTCTATATGGTTTTTGTCGCTTAAGAATCGATAAGGGAAGCAGGGTTGCTTCGGCGATTATTAGGGAACTTCATGTTTATGGAGAGCTGGTTCCTGTCGGAGGTTTAAAGAAAGTTCAACATGGCGGTTTGGGTAGAAAATTATTGAATCGGGCGGAGGAGCTGGCGCAACAGAATAAAGCTGAAAATATTGCCGTTATTTCTGGCGTGGGCGTAAGGGGATATTATCGAAAAATGGGATATAAATTATCCGGAAATTATATGAAAAAGGTTTTTGACAAAAGGTCCTCTCTAAACTAATATTAATAATATGAAAAACATTGACTACAACAATTTAAAGGAAGAAGACCCTGATGTTTGGAGTATAATTGTCAAAGAAGAGCGGCGGCAGAATGATGAGTTGGAATTGATTGCCTCCGAGAACTATGTTTCCCCGGCAGTTTTAGAGGCCATGGCTACGATTCTTACCAATAAATATAGCGAGGGTTATGCCGGACGGCGTTATTATGGTGGAAATTATAATATTGATGAGATAGAACTTTTGGCCATTGACAGAGCTAAAAAATTATTTGCAGCGGAGCATGTTAATGTTCAACCCTTGTCGGGTTCCCCGGCCAATGCTTCTGTCTATATGGCTTTTTTGGAACCGGGCGATAAAGTTTTAGGTTTGAAATTGGACCATGGCGGACATTTGTCGCATGGGCATAAAGTTAATTTTTCCGGTCGTTTGTATAATTTCATTCAATATGGTTTAGATCCTAAAACCGGAATGATTGATATGGACGAGGTTCGACGGATTGCTTTGGTAGAAAAACCAAAAATGATTGTTGCCGGATTTAGCGCTTATTCCAGAGAGATAGATTGGCAAAAATTCAAGGACATCGCCGACGAAATCGGTGCCTATACTTTTGCGGATATTGCCCATATTGCCGGGCTAATCGCCGGTAAGCAAATTAAAAACCCGGTACCGATTTTTGACGTTGTTTCAACTACAACTCATAAAACTTTGCGCGGTCCAAGGGGAGCGATTATAATGTGTAAAGAAAAATTTGCTAAGCAAGTGAATACCGCCGTTTTTCCGGGGATGCAAGGGGGGCCACATGATCATATTACGGCGGCGAAAGCGGTTGCTTTCGGAGAAGCTCTTAAACCGGAATTTATTGAATATTCTAAACAAATAATTTTAAACGCCAAGGCCATGGCCGGCGAATTTATTAAGCGCGGCTACGAAATTGTTTCTGGAGGAACCGACAATCACCTAATGGTTGTTAATTTGATAAACAAGAATATTGTCGGGAAAGAAGCGGAACAGGTTTTAGAAAAAATTGGCGTTTCTGTTTCTCGTTCGACGATTCCCGATGATCCTAATCCTCCGATGAATCCTTCGGGAATTAGGATTGGCACTCCGGCAGTAACGACTCGCGGAATGAAAGAATCTGAAATGCTGATTATTACAGAATATATTGACGAAGCGTTGAAAAACAGGGAAGATGAAAATAAATTAAAGGATTTGAAGGAAAAAATTAGGGAACTATGTAATAGGTTTCCGATTCCAACAAAATAATATGGAAATAATTGATGGACGAAAAATTGCCGAAAAGGTTAAAGATGGTATTGTTTCGGAAATATGTAAATTTAATGGACCAAGACCAAGCTTGGCCATTATTTTAATCGGCGAAAGAGAGGATTCCAAACTCTATGTTTCTTTAAAAGAAAAAGAGGGGGCTAAAGTTGGCGTTGATACTCATTTGTATAAAATAGACAGCGATGTTTCTGAAGAGGAAGTTTTAAAGGTTATTGATTTTTTGAATAAAGATAAGTCCATAGATTCGATTTTGATTCAGTTGCCTTTGCCGGAGAAATTTAATGCCGATAAAATTATTGCCGCGATAAATCCAGAAAAAGATGTTGATGGCTTTCACCCCCGACATCCTGATTATATTGTTTCTCCGGTTTTAGCTTCGGTAAATGCCTGTTTAGAAGAGATAAAATTTGATTCTCGAGGCAAAAAAGCTTGTCTTTTCTATAATTCAGAAGTTTTTGGTTTAGGATTGAAAAAACTTTTGACAGAAATGAAAATGGAAATTATTTCGCAAGAGACTGTTTGTCGGGCCGATTTGTTGATTACGGCGCTGGGAGAGCCACTTAAGATAAAAAAAGGCATGGTTAAAGAGGGGGCGGTCGTAATTGACATCGGAATTACTAAAAAAGACGGGAAAGTTTTGGGAGACGTTGACTCCTCCGATCTTAAAGATATTGATGGTTTTATTACTCCAGTGCCCGGAGGAATCGGTCCGATGACCATTGCCTTTTTATTTAAAAATGTTTTGGAAATTTTTAAAAGAAAAATCGATAGTAAATGATTGCTAAACAAAAAAAACAACTCCAAGAACTTTTAAAGATTCATTTTGGCTATGAATCTTTTTTGCCTGGGCAGGAGAGGGCCATCGATAATATTTTGGCTAAGAAAAATACAGTAGTGGTTTTGCCGACTGGCGGCGGGAAGTCTTTGATATATCAATTGACGGCTTTAGTTTTGGATGGGATAACAATTGTTGTTTCTCCTTTGATTGCCTTAATGAAGGATCAGGTTGATTCTTTGGATAGAGTTGGTATCCCCTCTACATTCATTAATTCTTCAATTTCTCCGGCGGAAGCTTTGGCGCGGCTTGAACAAATAAAAGCGGGAGGATATAAAATTGTTTATGTTGCCCCAGAGCGTTTTTATAACCAAGAATTCTTAAAAGAGCTTAGAAAAATAAAAGTTTCTTTGTTTGCCGTTGATGAAGCGCATTGTATCAGCCAGTGGGGGCATGATTTCCGCCCGAGTTATATAAGATTGAAAGATGCGGTAAAAATTGTCGGCTCTCCGGTCGTGGTGGCCTTGACGGCGACGGCAACCCCGGAAGTCAGGGATGATATTGCCAAACAATTAAATTTACAAAATGTGGAAACGGTGATTACCGGTTTTGCTAGGCCTAATTTACAATTTGCGGTTTCTCCGGCCGGCAACGGACAGAAAATAGAAAATATTGTTAATCTGTTGACGACAAATCCCGATCTTGGTTCGGGAATTATCTACGTCGGGACAAGGTCGAAGGCGGATGAAATATTGGGGGCATTAACTGAAAACGATATAAAAGCAGTGAGTTATCATGCCGGGATGGATACAGATAGTCGAAATTGGGTTCAGGGCTTATTTATGTCAGGCGAGGCGCAAGTAGTAGTCGCGACAAATGCTTTTGGCTTGGGAATAAACAAAAAAGATATTCGTTTTGTTATTCATCATGATTTGCCGGGGACAATCGAGGCCTATTATCAAGAGGCGGGAAGAGCCGGACGTGATGGTAAGCCGAGTTTTTGTTTATTATTTTATCACCAACAAGACAGATATTTGCGCGAATTCTTTATTAAGGGTGATAACCCCAATCCTAAAATAATTGTGGAAATTTATGATTTTCTTTTAAATCGAGTTGGCTTGGAGGTTGATCCGGGGGTGTCGGTTTTGGTCACTTATGCCGAAATAGCCCAAAGTTTATCGGAGTCTGTCCCGGAAATGGCGATCGGAACTTCTTTAAAAATTTTGGAAAAAGAAGGTTATCTTTCCAGGCCGAATGAAAAAACCACCAATTCTTTTTTGAAATCCAATAAAGAGTGGGAAGAAGTAATTTCTTCAATCGGGAAAAGAGCCAAGAGTCAATTAGAGGTTGCGGAAAAATTGGGGGAAAAATATAAAAAAGAATTGAAGGCGGGCTGGCAATTTAATCTCGAAGAAGTGGCTATCGTGTTGAAATTGAAAAAAGATTCTCTTTTACGTGTTGTTAAAAAATTAGCGGAAAAAGGAATGGTAGAATATCGTCCGCCGTTTCGAGGAACTGAAATTAAAATTTTAAAAATTGTTGAGCCGGAAGAGCTAACTCTTGATTTTAAGGCCTTAAAAGAGAAGGCCTCTCGGGCCTATGAAAAATTGGATGAAATGGAAAATTATGTTTATCATCTCGGTTGTCGCCAGGAATATATTTTAAAATATTTTGGTGATTTGAATGCGGCTCCTTGCGGGCAATGTGATAGTTGTTTGAGGGCTGGGAAGATTAATAAAAAAATTGGCGGCGATTATCGAAAAAAAGAGTATTTAGGTTGATTCTTTATGAAAACTGATTTTAAAACGGAGGAACAGTTATTAAATATTGTTCAGTGCGGCTATCAAGAGATTGCCGATGATTTTGACATTACTAGAAAAAAGAAAATTTGGCCCGAGGTTTACCAATTGGCGGAAGATGTTAAAGAGGGTGATAAAATTTTAGATGTCGGTTGCGGCAATGGTCGGTTATTGGATGTTTTGCAGAAAAAAAATATTCGGTATTTGGGCGTTGACAATAGCGAAAATCTTTTGGAAATAGCGCGCCGGAATTATCCCGGACAGGAGTTTGTCATTGCGGATATCCTGGATTTAGATGTTGTTGATAATGATTTCTATGATCATGTTTTCTGCTTGGCAGTTGTTCATCACATTCCGACAAAAGAAAGGCAGATTGAAGCTCTGCGACAGTTGTCCGTAAAACTTAGCCCCAACGGAAGGATTATTTTAAGCGTTTGGAACCTTTGGTCTAAGGCAAAATATCGTCGCTTGCTTTTTAATAATTTTTGTCTTAAAATTATCGGAAAATATAGAATGAGCTGGAAAGATTTGGTTTTCCCTTGGAAGAATTCACGAGGAGAAGATAGGGGCTTGCGCTATTATCATGCTTTTTTGGATGGTGAGCTTAGAAAAGTAGTAAAAGCGGCGGGGCTGAGAGTCGCGTGGGCATCGAAAAATAACTATAATTATTGGTATATTTTAGAAAAATAAATATTTAGAAATTGTAACTTAAAATTATAATAAATGGAAAACAGCGCAAATAACGGCAAGGATGTTAATCCTGAGCTTTTGGAGGAATTGGAAGACCTTGTAAAAATAGGAGCTCTGTCCAACGAGAAACTAAAATCATTCCTTTCTGCGGCGCGAAATAAAAATAATCGCAAAGAGAAGCAGAAGAAGGAGAAAATGATTGCCGGGAATATTATCCCTTATCCTACCATGATTTCTTATCAAGAGAGTCTGAAGGTTTGGGGGGAGAATAATATGGAGACGGAACGAACAGTTCCTGAATTTTTTTTCAATCGTCCCTCGTCTGATGAAATTGATAAATTCAATTGGGTTATCATGTATCTAAACGGTTTTTCTTTTTTGGAAATACAGAACAAATATCCGGATAAAATTTTTTTGCATAATCCAGAAAGATATCCCTGGATTAAACAATGTGCCAGCCCCGGGTATTATTTAGTAAGCGTAAAGAACATTTTACTGAACCTTCCCCTGCAAGAAGAGGATTCCCTTGTGCCGGCTAATTCAAGGCGGTTAACTGCCAATTTAGTTTTAGAAATATTTTTAACCCTGGAAAAGCTAGGCAAGTTGTCATTCGGCTATTATTTGCGAACTGATTCTCAAAACCGACATTATAAGTTTTTTTGTGTCGGGAAACGGGGGGATTCGTTCGCGCTTAAACCGTTTAACGGCGGAAAAAGACGAGAGAACATTATTCCTTGTTTGGAAAAATTTTGTTAAAAAGTATAATGGGCCCGAAAAAGGCCCATTTTTTTTATTCTCTTGACACCCCCAGGGGGTGTATGATATAATTATAATTATGAAAACATCAGAACGGCTAAAAACCAGCGAACAAAGGATTAATAATGTTATCGGTCAATTGGAGGGAGTTAAAAAAATGTTGGCCAACGAAGAAAGGGACTGTTTTTCTCCTTTGATACAGCTAAAGGCGGCTCGATCTGCTTTAGCTTCTTTAATGGAAAAAATTGTCACGACTGAAATGGATCATTGTTTGTCCGGGAAAAAAGCACCTGATAAGGATAAAATGGAAAAAATATTTAGAGAAATAATAAATAATAAATAATTTTAATAAAACAAATTTATGTCTCAAGCATTAAATCTTAATAAAGATAACTTTGCTTCCGAAGTTTTGGAAAGCAATACCCCTGTTTTGGTGGATTTTTGGGCTCCTTGGTGTATGCCTTGTAAAATGATGGCTCCGGTTTTAGATGAGTTAGCGGGAGAAATGGCCGGAAAGGTTAAAATAGCCAAAATTGACACAGAAGATCCGGCTAATCGCGATTTAGCAGCCGAGTATCAAATTCAGAGTATTCCAAACATGAAATTATTTAAAGAAGGGAAAATTATTGCCGAGTTTGTCGGCTTGAAAAATAAGGAATCACTGAAAGGCGACATCGAAGCATTTTTATAATAAATAACTTCTTAATTATTATGAGTATTTTTAATGATAATCTTCAGCGCTTGAAAGACGTTCAGGTCCTGGAGAATATTAGCGAAGAAGATATGCAGTCCTTATTGACTCCGGTTAAAACTAATTATGCCGAATTAGAGGTCAACGGTCGTAAATATCCTAGTTGGAGAATATTATTTAATGAAGCTATCGGGCCGGGTAAGGGAGGAATTCGTTTTCATCCGGATGTAAATGAGGATGAAGTAAAATCTTTGGCTTTTTGGATGGCCCTGAAGAATTCTTTGGCCGACATTCCTTATGGAGGAGCCAAGGGTGGAGTTAAGTTTGACCCGAAGGCGGTAGACAAGAAAGAGCTCGAAGAAGTAAGTCGGCAGTATATTAGAAAATTTCATGAATATTTAGGGCAGGACAAAGATATTCCGGCGCCAGACGTTTATACTAATGGGCAAATAATGTCTTGGATGTTAGATGAATTCGAAAAGATTAATGGTCGTCATGAACCGGGGATGATTACCGGCAAGCCGGTAGAAATTGGCGGCATCGCCATGCGTGGCGATGCGACAGCGCAAGGGGGCTATTTAGTCACTAAAGAAGTTGTTGAAAAATTTTTAGCCGGACGGAAGGATGTTAAAATTGTTATTCAGGGATTTGGCAACGCCGGCTTATTCATGACTGAAAAGCTTTATGACGATGGATATAAAATAGTTGCGGTTTCTGACAGTCGGGGCGGAATTTATAATGAAGATGGTCTGAATATAAAGGAATTAATAGTTTTAAAAAATAGCGGCAAATCGGTTAATGAATATCCTGGCGGGAAGGCAATCAGCAATGCAGAATTATTAGAATTAAAAACTGATATTTTGGTATTGGCAGCACTGGAGAATCAAATAACCGAAGAAAACGCTTCCCGAGTGAAGGCGGATTATCTTATTGAATTGGCTAATGGCCCGATAAACTATAGTGCCGATAAAATTTTGGCCGAGGCCAAAAAAATGATTATTCCCGATATTTTGGCAAATTCCGGTGGAGTCATTGTAAGTTATTTCGAATGGGCGCAAAATCGTAATGGTCAAATTTTGGATGAAGATTATCTGAAGAATTTGTTGGTTAAAAAAATGAAGGACGGTTGGCGACGTGTTTATGAAAAATATGAAGAAAGAAATGGGGAAATAACTTTGCGTCAGGCAGCTTATATTATTGCGATTAAACGAATATTAGCGGCTGAAAAATGGCGTGGACGGATATAAAATAGTTTCAAAAAAGAGACCCATTTGGGTCTCTTTTTTTATTTGTTTTATTTTGTTTTATTCGCAACCGCCATTAACGGTGCCGCCGTTGGTGCTGAAACCAAAGCCGGCGGAAGGAGAAACATTCGAGAGAACAGTATTACATTCTTCCGGTTGTTCAGTAAAGGCGCTGCAGATTGTTTTTAATAATGAAGCGCTATCGCGACCGCTGGACACTTCTTGCCCATTAATGACCAGGGTAGGCGAGCCGCCGACATTGTATTTTGAATTGTCGGTTTTATTGACATCGAATCCGGGATAGTTTCCTTGATAGCCAATTTTATTTTTGAAATTTTCTTTGACATCGTACTCTTTATCGGTTTTTGAGATACAAGAGCTGATTTTGCTTTTATTTACTCCGGCAGTAGTCAAACATCCGGCGGAATCACCGGCTTCAAGAAAACATTGCAAATACGCGTTTAATTTTTCCGGTTGTTCTTTTTGAATACAATATTGATTTAAATTTTCATCTATTTCTTCTTCTCCATGCATAATGTAATTACAGAATTTTAATTCAAAATCAATTTTATTGCCCAAGGTTTCCAAAACCGGTAAAATTCCTTTCTGAACCTGGGTGCCGTAAGGGCAGTAGCTCATAACGAACAGTTCGACCGTTGGTTTATCTTTTTTAACCGAAACTTCTACAGAACGATCTTCTCCGCCTTGGACGGCCGAATCTCCTTTAGTAGCGTTTATTTCGTCAATATCAAGGGCTTGAGGAAAAAATAATTTGCCGTCTTTGGAAATATAAGATTCCACAACATCGCTGATAACATCTAATTTCAATTTGTATAGTCCATATTCCGTAGTGATGTCTTTAATTGTTGCTTTATTGCCGCTAGCCATCAAAAATTCATTAATAAAAGTTTCGGCTTTGAGGGTCGCTTCTTCTTCTGTCAGAGTTTTATCGGAATTCTTAAACAAGAAAATTCCGATTATCGCCAAGACGATAACTAGAATAATTGGCAAAGTTACTCTTATAAATTTCTCTTTAGAGAAAAATTTTTTTAGGATTTTTTTCATATTATTTTTTTATTTTAATTAAACTGCGCTGCTCATATTATAAGGAAAATACAAGGAGCTGTCAAAGCTTTAAATTATTTGGAAAAGATTAATTTTTAGGTAGAGCGGCAGATAATTCCGGAGCTAAATCAATTTTAAAATCTTGTGTTTTTCCTTCCCGGTCTTTAAAACTGAGATGATTGGCCATTAAAAAAATTCTTCCCAGATTTAATTTCTTGTTTTTGAGTTTAGTTTTTGTTGTGCCATATAAATCATCCCCGACTAAGGGATGGCCATAGGCGGAAAAATGTACTCGAATTTGGTGTGTTCGCCCGGTTATTATTTTTACTTGCACTAAAGTAAAATTTATAAATCTTTTTAAAACTGTAAATTCTGTTATTGCTGTTCGAGATTTGAACCAGCCGTCGATATTCCCCAAATCTCTCCCTCTTGGGTGTCGTCGACTTAATAAATCATCGGAATTCATCGGTATCGCCGCCATTTTATATCCGGCCTGAGAACGTTTGATGGGAAAATTTATGGAATCCCCGTCTTTTGACAGTTTTCCGTGAACTAGCCCCAAATATTCTTTGTTTATTTCTCGTTCTTTAAATTGATTTTTTAAATTGTCAAAACTTTTGTTGTTTTTGGCAACCACCATTAGGCCGCTGACATCTTTATCAAGGCGGTGTACGATGCCGGGGCGGATAGGGTCGTCGCCGACTTTTTTGATTTTTGGATAATAAGAAATTAACCAGTCGGCAATGGTTGGCTCTTTAATATTGCCGCCGCCATGAACAGCAATACCCGCCGGCTTATTTAATACGATGTAGTCTTCGGTTTCTTTTATTATTTCAGGTTTGATGGAAAAATTTATTGGGGGCATATATTTATAATCCTGTGCCTGGGCCGGGGGCTTGCCCCGATCCGTATGTTGCCGTTTTATTTTTTGGCGAACGGGAGAAGATCGCGGTTAAATCTTCTTTTTTTATTCCGCCCAATAAGTATAGGGAAGAAAAATAAATTATGCTAGCACCGGAAATAGACAACAAAAGAAGAATTCCTGTTTCTTGCATCGTTTTTGGAAGAAAATAAAGGAAAATACCCATAATAATGCTGCTGGCGAAGACTTTTAGAGAGGTTTGCATGCTCGGCAGCCATCGGTTATATTTATAAAGGCAAACGGCTGCGCAAACGGCGATTAACGCTTCACTATATACAGTTATCGCCGCGGCGCCGAAATAGGAAAAACGTGGAATTAATATCAGATAACCGGCCAGGGCGGTAATGCTGGTGAAAGCGTAGAATTTAATCATTCTTTTTTGTTTATCCATCGCAATAACCGCATATGAAAACATTGTCCCGATAAAAATAGCCGCTACTGCAAAAATTAAAATTTGTAGAATGACTCCGGCTTCGCCGAAATCTTTGCCGGCAATCAGAGATATTAGCGGTCGTCCTAAAAATTGAGCGCCGATAACCAGGGGAATGGCAATAATCATCATGAAATCAAAAGATTTTTGTAAAACCTTTTGAAAATAATTGTAATTTTTATCAAGCCAAGCAGTGGTAATAATTGGCAGAATTAATCCGCCGAACATAAAAGGGAGAGTGGTTAAAACATCAATTATTTTATAGGCCGCACCGTATAGACCGATTTCATCGTTGCCACGAAAGATAGAAAGAAGAAGAATATCGGCGCGAAGATAAATAAGATTAAAAATAATCGTTATAGTTATAGGCCAAGATTTGGAAAGAATTTTTTTCCATAAAGACCAATTATAGGCCAATTTTATTGTTGCAAATTTTAGGGCCAATATATAGTGTACAATGAAATTAATGGCGCTAGAGACAACACTAACAATTAAGATTCCGTTTAAGCCGGAATTAGAGTATTTTGCAATTATAATTCCCAAGATTAGAGTTATTCGACCGAGAACTTCGGCAATCGTGTTACGACCCATGCTTAATTTTTTTTGGAACAATCCTATTATGACCTGGCTTAAAGATGGAAAAATAAATGTTCCGATAGCAATAATCACCCCGAGTTTTACGGTGGGAGAATAAGGGAAGAAAATTACCGTTATTGGCGCAAGAGAAAATAATATTAAAGTTGATATTAGCCGAACGCCAAATAAGTTGTTTATTATTTTGTTTTCTTCTTCTTGACTATGATGACCGCTAATCATTTGCATTGTTACCACTGTTAGCCCCAAGTCCGCGATAACGGCAAAAAAGGTCAAAAATGTTGTGACCGTTGTGTATTCTCCAAATCCCTCTAAGCCGAGATAGCGAGTGATGAGAGCTAGAGCGAATAAGCCCAAAATAGTAGAAATTACTTTTCCGACAATTTGGATGATTGTATTATGAGCGATCTTTTTTGTTAAGCTCATTTTCTTGTGTTTATGGTGCGCTTCTTATATAATATTGATATATATAAATTATATCATAACTCTATGGCAATAACTAAAAAGCATATTTTTTCTCTGTTTATTTTGGTGATTGTCGGCCTGGCCGTTTTTGTCTCTTCACCGGTTTTTGCCGATGAAAGCTTGTTGGGAGGACAAATAGGGTTAAATACTGTCGGCCAAAAAGCTTACGGGAATGAGAGGCCGCAAGATATCAGAATAATTATTGTAAAGGCCATTAATGTTGTTTTGTCATTTTTAGGCATTATTTTCTTCGGTTTGGTGGTTTTTGCCGGTTTTCAATATATGACTTCTGCCGGGAATGAGGAAAAAGCAAAAAAAGCGACGGGTTTGTTGTCCAATGCGATTATTGGTTTAATAATTATTTTGGCCTCTTGGGCGATTAGTCGCTATGTTTTGGTTGTAATGAATAATACCGTGAGTAATAAGGTTGATTATATGTTTTATAGTCCATATTAATAAAATTATGGAAATCTTTACAAAAATTGAAATAATGCTATAATGTTTATAGAAAGCTAGTTGTTCTTACAATTAGCTTTTTTTATAATTATTAATAATAATCATATGTCAGAAATAAGTACTGCCATTAAACAGTTGTGTGAGGAAAAAAATCTCGATTATAACGCTGTCGTTTCGGCTGTCGAATTAGCTTTAGCCGCTGCTTATCGGAAAGATTATGGTGAAAGAAACCAGAATATTAAAGTTAATTTTAGTCCAGAAACGGGAAAAACCGAAGTTTTTGATATAAAAACAGTAGTCGACAATCTTCCTGAAGAAGAAGAGGCCGAAATGTTGCAAGAACTTTATAATCCGAATTTGAAAGATATTAACAAGGAAGAGCTTCGCAATGAAGCTCGGCCGCGTATTAGTGAGATGCCGGTTGAAACGGAAGAAGAAAAAAAGAAGTTTAATCCCAAAACCGATATTCAGATTAAAGAAGCAGCTATCTTAAAAAGTGGCGCAAAAATTGGTGATGAAATAGTAACTGAATTACCTATCCCGGAATCTTATGGTCGCATGGCGGCGCAAACTGCCAAGCAAGTAATTATTCAAAAATTGAGAGAAATGGAAAGGGACATGGTTCTTAGTGAATTTAAGAGCAAGGAAAAAGAGGTTGTTTCCGGTGTTGTTCAAAGACGGGAAGGGCGGTTTGTTTTTGTTGATTTAGGAAAGGCAATCGGGTTATTGCCGGCCGAAGAACAGATTTATGGCGAGCGCTATAATCCAAATGATCGCGTTAAGGTATTTATTAAGGAGGTAAGGGAGGGACACAAAGGGCCGGAAATAATTTTATCTCGTCGATCGGAAGAAATTTTGAGAAAAATATTTTATTTGGAAATACCGGAAGTGGCGAACGGATTAGTGGAAATTAAGGCCGTTGCCAGAGAGGCCGGTTCTCGTTCTAAAGTTGCCATTTGGACAGAGGCCGAGAATGTTGATCCAGTTGGTTCTTGCGTCGGACAACGAGGCAGCCGTGTCCAAACTATTATTAGTGAATTGGGCGGTGAAAAAATTGATATTATTGAGTATAATGAAGATCCTGCTAAATTCATCGCCAACGCCTTGGCCCCGGCTAAGGTTATTTCTATTGAGTTGGATGAAGCTGAACATAAGGCAGTGGTCAAAGTAAGTTCGGATAAATTATCATTGGCCATTGGCAAGGCCGGTCAAAATGTTCGTTTGGCGGCCCGATTAACCGGTTGGAAGATTGATATCATTGAAGCTTCAGAGGACGGAGAAAAAAAAGTTATGGCCGTTGATGAAAATAGCGAGGAGTTAGCGGTAGAAAACAAAGAAATGATTGAAGGAGAAAAAACGGTCGAAGAAGCGGCGGAAAATTTGGTCGAAACAAAAGAATAACAA
>Ga0265294_10007074_pt1 | contig 13368 bp, 6 predicted proteins | sample MunlanPumphouse3_FD_192504 | JGI IMG/M metagenome (GOLD analysis project Ga0265294, IMG submission 192504) | Groundwater microbial communities from a municipal landfill in Southern Ontario, Canada - Pumphouse #3 | ecosystem: Environmental > Aquatic > Deep subsurface > Groundwater | place... | reverse complement strand
AGTCCTGTACTCATGGACCGTGTCCAGAAGAAGATGGCGTATAAGCCTACACAGGACCAGATTACCACTACGGAAGATATGGTCTGAGTTGTTTTAGGGCAAAATCAGATCGCGTCAAGTCCGTCCGCAATTTCATGACAGAAAGGGAAGGTAGTTCTTCCCGTCTGGCCACTTTGCGTATTGTAGCCGTCGTTGTTTTGATATCGCTTCAGTCTTCAGGTAGCACTTGCTGTCTTAGCTGTCGTCCTCGTATTCCATGAGGTAGCAGAGACCGGTAATCTTAGGTAAGATTCGAAATTGGGGAATTTTCCCCGTTAGGCTTCTTCTCCGTATCTCTGCATTAGCCCGTTTCATACCGTTGTTGGCGGATAGTTTCCTGCCGTCCCGCAACGGGTAATCGGAATACTGCAGCGAATCCTTGAAGTCGTCCATCAGACATCTGATCACCTCGGGGAATATCTTCCCGTAAACTGCTTGAACTCCTTCTGCGAAGTGTGTTGATTAATACTTGTAGCCTCTCCTTTCAAACATATCTGCTCGCTGGTAGCCATTTTAGCCGTTGGATTCCCCGTTTCCTCCACAAGGTGATTTCTTATGCTCATGGATCATTGTCTGGATTTTGTGTACACACTTGGGCATGTCGTTTCTCAAGTCTTCGACCCAAAAGCGTATAATTTCCCATCCTATGCCAGAGATTTGAGCATCTCGGAAATAATCATCCATTTTACGATACCCTTTGCCGTTCAGATGATAATGGGCACCATCGACTTCAATGTCAATTTTTAACGTCTCTGAAACATATGCCAGATCTAAGAAGCGTCCTACTAAAGGATATTGTGATTTGGTTTCAATTCCAACGTTTTTCAGAGCTTCATAGAGTTTTTGTTCCCATGGAGAATCAAATCCTGTGTGTTGCTTTTTCAGTGGCTTGGGGGATTGGGCCAGCAATCTGATCGGTTGTTTTGTTGAGGCAAGACAACGTTCTTGGTCTCCCACTACTACTAAAAGTGCCCGTGCTCTGCTGACTGCGACATTCAAAATATCGGGATGTTCTTCGATATACCAGATTTTGCCATGGGACATTTGGCTGGTATACCCAAGCACCAAAATGATGATATCACATTCTCCTCCTTGGAATTTATAGGCGGTATCGCATTTAACAGCGTCGAGGAGTCTTCTTTCTTGCAAAGCATCTTGGAGCAGGTCAACGACTTGGCGGGTTGGTGAGATCACCCCAATAGAACCTTGATATTCCCTCTTTACAAGCTTTTCTACATGATCAACCGCAATTTTGACTTCTTGGGAGACATTATCAGGGACATCAATCCACGTGATTGCGTGGCGGAATCCCATATTTGAGGGGAATCGTAAATGGGTTAGGTCGGTTTGATTGCGTAATTGGCCTCCATAGTATGCTTCACTGCAGTACTCGGAGATTTCTGGGGCACTCCGGAAATGGCCTCTAAGCATGATGGGCTGTTCCGGATCATTTACTTTGACAGCGTCATATCCTGAGATTGACAGAAAATCCCAGATCAATTCTTCATCTTTCATTCCGTTTCGTTTCCAGAGAAACGTATTCGTAGGATCTTTAAGGGAAATGACAGGAGAGAACTGTTTGTTATCCCCAATGATAGTGGCTCGTTTCGCCCGATACAATGCGGGAATGATCGCCGCAGGATTACATTGAGCTGCTTCATCAATAATGACTTGGTCAACGATTCCAGGGAGCATCGGGTACGCTCTTCGTAGAGAGAGAAGGGTTGTTGCCCATGCTGGCTCCATTTTTTGGAATGTCTTGATAGCCGGCAATAGAGCAAGGACAGGGCTCTTTTCCGGACTGGCCGTATGCTTTGCCAAAACGTCTTCCTCAATTACATCATTTCCTTTGTGGGCGAAGATGGCTCGCATTGAGGTAACTTGGGAATACAGATTGTTGTCTGTGATGTCCTTGATTCGTGTTGCATAGGTTATAAGCAAAGCAAGTTTTGCAGATTGTTTGAGTGTCTGCATTGCTTGGTCCAACAAGGGCTTTGTTTCTTCCCAATGAGGAAATTGCTTGACTTCTTCTGCAAATTCTTGGTTCTTCTTTCTTGCTTGTTCCCATTGAGGAAGATGCTCAGAAATGGTTTCAACACGTTCAGAAAGTACTTTGGGGGCATCAAGTCCTATGGTGTGGTGATAGAGTTGAGAAAATGATGATTGTAACCATGCGGTTGCCTGGAGTTTGTTTTTTTCAAAACTACGTTTGAAAAAAAGTCTCCAGAACAATGACTTTTTAGGATGTGCCGCAAGAATCTTTTCTTTAGTGAGAAGCGTTTTGAAATCAAAATCCGAAAGTTCTATTTGAGAGTTTGATTCAAACAAAGCGCCTCGGATGATTTGTTCCTGCACAAGGAGGTCATATTCACTCTTCGCATACGCACTATACACGATATTCCATGGACGGAATTTCGTTTCAATGGATATTGCGTCTTCAATCGCATTCTTGATGGCGGGCACGTCTTGAGTTGCTTCATGTAGTTGTTCCAGAACGGCATTGCTGTTGGCGATGATGGTATCAAGGCTATTGTCAAACCAGTTGTTGGTGAAGTTCCCATCCATATCCGCACAAAACTGCACGAGGTCAAGGGTGGGAAGATCTTTCTCCTGCATGATTTTGCTAGCCCTGTCATAGATTGCATGCAATGCCTCATGGTTTGCTGAGGTAAAAAGGGCGCTCTCGCCGTAAAAGACAGCGTTTGCAATTAAATTCACCGCAAGCTGTGATTTTCCTGTTCCCGGAGGACCTTGTACTTTAGTGATTGGTTTATTCAATCCAAATTCCAATGCTTTGTATTGTTCTTCATTAAACGGTAAGAATTGTAATGGTATCCGATAATGGGTTTCGTCTGATGTATTCGGAAAGGGGTGTTTTCGGAAGATATAGGCCAATGCGGTTTGATCGAGATCCTCATTGGTTGCTTTGTCTTTGATGAACGTGAGTTCCCGGATCAAATTACGTGAGTAGCGGGTGGATGTGGAAAGAAAGATGACCGCCGTATTGCAAAAGAAATTCCTTCGTTTTGGGACCTTGGGGAGCGTTTGATTCAAACAATTGGGATCATATTCTACTTCATTGTCGTAGTGTCCTTCAGAAAGAAGAAAAGGGAGCGCTTTCGCGAGATCAAGAAAACCGGAATGGTTTGCGTCGGACAGACGATATGCATGCCTTTCAAGAGGTTGGCGTCGTTCTGGGAGAATATATCGTTCCATCCAAATCGGGTTGATATATGCGTTGCGTTTATCAATACGTATCTGTATTGTATTTCCAATCGCTTTTCCTGGTTTTGGGGTTTTGACAATAGAAACAGGAAGCAATCCCATGGGATTGAAATACAGTTCACCATGCGCATCCACGTGTCCGATCAAAGGATATCCTAAGAAAAGATCATCAGCATCTTCATCCGCAGCGAGAAGGGTGTTGACGACATATCCTTGTTGTGAACGCTCATACGTGATATCCAAGGTTTTTGACTCACTTTCTTCCAATGAAGTTAACCAGTTGTAAGGGAAAGCCTTTGGCATGAAGACTGTCTTGTTGATGTCATTGTGGTGCAGATATTGTTGCGGTTTTTCCATGTATTGGATGCAGTCGCGATAATATCCACATAACCTGCGGAAGTCATTCCATTCTTCCGGATTGGTTTTGGGTGATGTTGTTGCAGGTTGTTGGGAAATGAAGTGGATAGGATATTTTGCCCGTTCTTGCAATCCTTTTGTGGTCAGATGGTATGTATTATGGGAAATATCAATCTCGACCAGTTTTTCACGAATAAGCGCTTTGAGTACAAGAGTCCCATTTTCTTTTGGTTGGATGATTTCAATTTTTTTGCAAGCTTCTTCATGGTTAAGCGCATTAGCTATGTTTGTGGCAGAATAATCCCAGGCTTGTGTACATTCAGAGAGCAAAGAAGACGTCATTCGTCATCACCTCCAATGGGAATGGATCCAGCGATCCCTTTTCCTTTGAGGAACTCACAAAGGACGTTGTACAGGTCATAGAGTTCTTTTTCTATTCCGTACATTTTGTGTTCAAAGCTTTTGAAATTGAGCTGGAATCCAAGAATCCGGTTATATCCTTTGATATCTTCTCCAGATCCTCTTTGCGTACAGAATGTTTCATGGAAACGGCGCCTTTTCAACAAAAACAACAAGCATTTCAGAGTATTTCTCATAACGGTGAACTGAATATCTGGCGACAGTTTGAACTGATAATCAAGAACATTGCAGAGACTCATCATACATTTAATCACTTCTGAATCATTGATGTGAGGAGATGTGATGAATTCACCGTACATGAAGACTTGATACCCGGAATTTACCCAATTGCCGATTTGCTTTGGTTGTTGTACTCGTTGGCAAAACGCATGAAAGAAACGAATGCAGTTTTTTTCTTGGGACATGTTGTTCGCAAGGTATGAGAAATAGGCGGCTCCCACACCTTGTTGGTTTTTAGCCGCAAATTCGACTTTTGAGAGAATGCATTCTGTTACTTTTTGGAACGTACTATCTTGACGCTCCTTAGCACAATAACCTCGGTATGACCATGAAAGCCATTTTACTATTTTGTCATCCTGCTCGTTCAAATACTTTTGTGCGAGGAAAAAGAAAAATTTATGAGAGAGCGACTTGTCAAAAGCGGGAGATGAGGTAGGTTCCTTGGCAATAGGGTCCGTTCCAAACACATTGATGCGATCGAATCGGTTCAGACCTTTTTCATACCGATGCGGCCATTGGGAGCGATTATAGAAAGGATTGTCATCTGTAAATATATATTGTTCCATTTTCCATTTCATTAGGGAAGTGAATGGGACGCGTGCCTGTACTGCATGTACTTCCGGAGGGAATGAACGTTCAAGGTTCTCTTCGAGATATGCGAATGTAATGAATTCCCCATTTTTACCTTTCGCCGGATTCATTTGGTTCCAATCAAGGCGGAAAGGAGTAAAGGCTTGTTCTTTTCCTTTGCTTTTCACCAGGACTGTTGCTTTACCTTGTCCTGGAAACAATTGGGGTGAGAACACAATTTCTATCAGTCCTGAGACATTGGGTTTACATACAAACCAAGGCTTATATTCTTTCAACGGTAATGTTTTCGCTTCTTTGTCACTTCCGCCCATGAGCAGATAAAAGGAAATGGGCTTCTTGTCTTCTTCCTGTTGGTTGTTTCCTTCGTGTCGGAGATCGAGGAAGATATGATCGATATCCCTGACTTTCTCATAGGCGAACCCACCACGCACATAATCACTTGCATCAATGAGATTCTTGAATTCGATTTCTTCTCTGTTTGTGCTGCTGGAGACTACGATACGTAACGTTTCGCATTGGTCGTAGTAGGGAACTTGTCCATTTTTTACCAAAGAGACAAAATGTTCCGTCCCTTGTTGGATGGTGCCATCATCCTGAAGAATATGAATGATGGGGACATAATGGGTAAAAGCTTCTGTAAGATGATGCAGGGAAGATGCGGAGATGATCGCTTTGATATCGGGGTGATTGCCCCATCTTTGACCAAGCAATGGCCCAAGCGTCGTCTTCATGGAGGTTTGCTTTGCCGTCTTGCATTCTCCCCATCTCCATGATTCCCATTGAAAGGATGGAAATGCCACATGGTCTTTGTCTGTCAAACATTCAGGAATGCTGATATTCTTCCATTCAGCAAGCGGAATCATTTGTGGGTAATATTGTCTGTTGATTCCTCCTTGGGCAAAACGATAGATTTTGCGACAAGGAATGAATCTTCCGCTTTCTTCCTTGATACACAATACGGAACCATGCCAACCGGTCGTCGTCTCATCGAGGACAAGCACATTATCATCCTGCTTCAGCCCTAGCCCATGTAACTGTGATTCCGCTCCCAAGAACAGTGTAATGGAACGCCAGAGTAATCGTGTATGGGTTCGATCTCCAAACGCATCCAATAGAGTATCTTGATAATCTTCGGAAGCGGAATCGGGAATGAGGAGGATGTTTTCTTCGGGGGATGCTAGTTGCTCTTTGGCAATGGTTTGTCTGAGAAGCCTATTTTGCGATTTCCAAAAAGCTTCAAGAGCAACACTTGTCGGTTGATTAAGTTTGTCGATGGATACCGTTGGGTGCTCAAGTGCGTACAATAGTTGCCGTAACAGTATAATACGATCGGTTTTTGTTTCCTTCTTCAATGGGTCCATCAAATCGAATAACGAACGAGAAGCATTGTCGATGATATACGGATTTTGATTCGCATGCGTGGTTTTAAAAATCAGAGCGGGGGAAAGAGGGATATCTTTATGCGTCCGCATAGCATCATCGTAAAGAGAAAACGTTTGCGCACCGGTGAGATCAAAAATGCCTATTGCCATGGTTTTCCCTCCAAAGCGGTGCATATAAATTGGTAGATATCACTTTGAAATGCGGTAGAAGCGGAAAACACCTTGAAATAGGGAGAAAAGGTGTCGGGTTTTATAGTCGTTGATTCAGATTCCCGATACACCAGTGTCCAATGGATGCAGAGGGATGAGGAAGGAAGGATGTGTATCGTTTGTATGGGAAGATATCCGGGGACAAACCATACATCTAAATCGATTTCCCGAGATGGCATATAAGAACGGAACCTCATCTCATCAGGAAGGAATCCTGTTTCGTATGTGTGATTTTGATACTGGTATACGCCTAACCACCGATGATGATCGAGAAAGAATCCGCTTTTCTCAGAGGGTTCTGAGTGAATCCATACTGGTTCCTGCATCAATGACGTTCCCCCATGTTTTATGCATTGGGAATACAAGGCGACTTCCAGCATGAGGCGGATATATTCTTGGAGAAATCGATTCCTGTGTTTCCAAATGATTTCAAGAAACTTTGTTTTTTGGACCAAGCGTACATACAGGTTCCAAATGGTACAATAGGATGCGTTATTTTGCAGTACATAATTCGGATGAGGAAACGTGGTGAGACGGGATATTGTCATGAATTCTGGGCTTTCCAAAATATGTTCAGCTAATGAGACGAAACGCCTCACATCTTTGATTCGTTGGCTATTCTTGAAACTTTGATAATTTGTGAGGTAATGATGGCCTTCGGCAACGCACAGTTGGAGGAACTGTTTGAACACACGGTTTTCCAACGTATCATATGATTGATGTCGTACGATAGATAAAATCTTTTGAGCATTCCCCGCTTTTTCAATTGGGGTTCTGCCAGGTTGTCGTGCCAACCACCGGATGCATTGGGAATCAAGGCGTTGAGCTCTGTTCAACGGGGTTTTCTCTCGATCACTACGAAGCATCAGGTGCAAGGAGCGGAAAAGATTTGCCACGAGATTGTAGTATTGTTGGGCAATAATGACGATAAATTCCAAGGGTGGTTCATTTGCTTTGGGGAGCGTATCAAGAAATGGCATAAGCGCTCTAAGGGAAAGGGGAAGTGCCTTATTTTTGTCTTTTACCTGTACGTATTGCTCTTGTTTTCCTGTACGTTCTGCAAGGTTGCGGAATTCTAGGAAAGTCTCGTACAACGTATTGATGCAATTGATATCATTTCTGTTTGCCCGTGCTAGTTGCCAAAGATACGCATGAACATCAGTTGTATCAGTGAATCGAGGATCTTTGTCATCAAAGGTTGATGATTTTTCCTCGTTGTTCATGAACGGGATACTCCTCTCCATTGGAAGAAAGCGGAGGAAGTATCCTCGCAAACTGCGTGGAATGTTTGGGATAATTCTTCATCATCCAGTTCATCGATCAACCGTTGCAATTGCTTGAGCGCCGCATCTGTTTGGGGAGCTGTTTTCTCAACGCCATTCAATTTGGGAAGGATTTTCATTTCAATTTGATCTGCGACAGCGTGATTGAAAGCGTGTCCATCATCCATTCTAGGGTATTGGCTCACATAATTTTGAACTGCTTGCCAGACACGGTGAGCGAAAGGCCTTCCAATCTGCGACATTACATCATTGATATGATTCATGATGCCACGTAAATGGTCTTCATCAGAAGATGGCATTGTTTTTTTCGTCCAAGACGTTTTCCAAAATGAGAACGGCATCAAGAATTCATCGGCATATGCATTATTGAAGATATTGAGGTTTACATGTGTCTGCAATTCGTTTGGTTTGCCAAACCGCAATACGTTTGCACGGTCCATGACTTTATCTGAAAGCGCTTGCGTTGTTTCATCTTCATTCATGGTTCCGACAAAAAGGGTGTTTGCGTTGACAAAAAGTCTTCTAGTGGCTTCTTTCAGCTTGGAAGGCCCACTTTCCAATTCAATTTCCGCTGTCTTTCTGTCTTCGGCTTTTTCGGGGTTAATATTTCTCCGGACCTCGAGTTTGCTCAACATGTCACTGAAATAATATTCCACACGAGCCAAATTCATTTCATCCAACAATATAAGATTCATGGGGAGAAGATTTCTGTCCACACAGTGTTTGTTGTTATAGGGATCGTACTGCCAGAGGAGGCGGGAAAGCTCTGTCGCTTTATATTTTCCTTGCATATAGTTGTAGAATCCGAACATATCTTGGGGGCTATCCCAACGAGGTTGTACCGCAACCTGTAAAAAGTTCATCCCCAATGCTTTGGCATATAATTGAGGCAGAAGGCTCTTCCCAGTGCCTGAGATGCCGGCAAGGACGACGAGTGGAGAGTATTCCTCCACTTTCAGGCTGGTATGGAATGCTTTGATAATGCGATCGGAAAAAACAATACCGCTTTTTTTGAGGTTGTCCTGGAATGTCTTGAGCCAGTCTTCTTCATTTGTTTTCCATGAAGGATTTACTTTACGACTCACAATATAGGGAGTATCGAGATCCACCCATCGATCTTCGCCTTCCGTTTCCTTGATGCGTTGTTCGAGTCCTGCAATTTTCTCCGATAACGTAGCCTGTTCGACTCTTTTGCTATTGACGGTACCTTCCATGGATGCAAGGTCAGATTGAATGCTCAGTTTCTTTTCTTTTACAGCTTCAATTTCCAGATTCATTGCTTTCAATTGGTCTTCAAGTCGTTTTTGTTCCCGTGTGAGATGATCGATCTCGTTCTGGCATTGTTGTTTTTGTTTGATCAGATCCTCGTAGACGGATTGTTGTCTGTCAGTGTCTTGCTTGAGTGCGGTGAGCTGGTTCTCGTTTTCGTTGATTTGTTGTACGAGACTGGCTTGTTCCCTTTTGATTTGTTCCATTTTTGCGAGTTCCTCGTTTCTAGCCTGATTGACTTCTGTGAGCTGTTTGCTTTTTTCTTCAAAGGATGCTTCTGCTTCATCTCTTTTTTTGTTGATGGACTCAATTTCATCTTGGGTGTTGCTTATTTGTGTTTTCAGAGAGGAAACAGTATCACTGTTCTCTTCCATCCATTTCTTCCAATATTGAGCTTCCGCAATTTGTTCTTGTGCTGAGGCCTTCTTTGTTTCCAGCTCTTTCATCTCTCCTTCAAGTTGAGTTTTTGTTTCATTTCCTGCTTCAATGTCCCGTTCAAGTCCTTCCTTTGTTGCCAAGAGAGGATTCAGATCAAAAGCCCGTTTATAGAGAATCAGCGCAGCGATTACGAAAGCCAGCATTACGCCAATAGATGCAACGGAAACAATGAACCAAAATGTAGGAGTCATTTGTTTACCTCCTGGGGGCTGTTACTGTCATTCGGCATGGCTGATGAAGACTTGGTGGTTGTTTGCTGTACATTTGTGTTACTGATCTCCTTCGTCAGTGTGGAAAGCTGGAGTTGTGCATCCTGAATTTGTGCGTGAAACGTTTGAAGTTGGTTTTGGTATGCATTTACCTGTGCTTGATACAATTGTATGTTTTGTTGTAATTCCTCTGCTTGTTCTTCTAAGGAACGAACGGTTTGTTGCTTTGTCTCCAACGTCGCAACATCTTGTTGCTGAGTGCTAATTTTTTCAGTCAATTTTTTTTGTTGAGTTGTCAAAGAGGTGAGCTGCATTTGTGCATCTTGGATTGCATTGGTTAAGAGTTCTTTTTGAGCTTCAAGTTTTGTAATTTCTTTAGTAAGTGTTTCTTTTGAGGATTGTAATTGCGAAAGATCTGTTTTTAGTGTGCTGATAGAGTTGGTTGTACTGCCCAGCTGTTTTTTGGCTTCATCACTTTGGTTGAGCAGATCCACTACTTCTTGCCAAAGTTTGGTGTTGTTGTTCCACACATCCTGATATTCTTTTTGTTGTTGTTCCTTTTGCTCCTGAAGAGTGGATTTTGTAGCATTGAGCGCAGTGATGTTACCATTCAATGAGGCTTTTTGCGCCTGTAGGGATTCGATTTCTTTGAGAAGGTCATTCCGTTGCCTTTGGTATGAAGTGATTTCACCGTTTGTGGTGGAAAGCATTTTTTGACTTGTGGCGATGTTGCTTTGGAGCTCTGATAACTGCGTTTGCAATTGATTTGCGGATTGGGTAAGAGAGTCGATTGTTGATCGATTACTTTTGATTGAAGCTTCTTGCGTTCTAATATTTGCATCCAGTTCATTTGAGTGTTTTTGTTGTTCTGTAATCGTTTGAAAAAGATCATTTTTTTGTTTGGTCAGGGAAGCAATTGCGTTTTCTGTTTCTTGAAGAGCTTCTTGTTTGGATTGGTTTGAATTCAAATATTGGATGAGGGTGTTCTTTTGACTTTCAAGTTCTTGGAGTTGCTGTTTGAGTTTCGTTTCCTGTTGTTCGTAGGAAGTCTGTTTTTCCTTCATGACTTCATCAAGATGAATGCTATTGGCACTCCAGTGGAGATACCCTTTGAAATTGCCGGATAATGTCACAATTGCGATACAGGCGACAACAATGGTGATGCCGCCCAACGTATAACAAAATACAGGCACATGTGATTTGATACTCACCATAAACCCCACTTGATGATGTATAAATTTTAAGAGCAGTCTACCACAAGCTTTTGGTTATGGAAATAGTTCTTTCACGAACTTAAAGATAAGAACGAAAGCTAAATTCAGATTTTTTTGATTATAATTAACTGTTTTTAAGGAGTGTTAAGAAATAGAATGATACCTATGAGGGACGGAAAGTAGTTTTTGTTTCCCACAGCTGAAGATTCGATGACATTTCTGACTGACGGAGCCAAGAAGCCAGTGTCCAAGTGTTGAGTTTTGTAAGGGCAAGGGATTCTCTCTTGTAACTTGGCTAAAAAAATACTTCATCCAGTCATCGAAGTCTATCGTAGGACATGGCAAAGGGGTGGAAGCCCCCGGCCATGATCTTGTAAATAAAAATGGTGGATCACGATCCAAGTCCATAAAGCCTTCCCGCTCCGAATCTTTTCAATGAATTTCTTTGTGTAACAGACGGTATTAGATACCGCCGTACTTGTAGCGGCCGTTGGAGTGAGGGGCAGATGTTGTCATGCACAGCGCCACCATATATCTGGGCGAGCACAGTAATCTGGTCGCAGACTGGTGGTGGTCAAGGATAAGGAACTGGCAAAACAAATTGGATTTATCCAGAACACCACCGGAGGGGAGCTGGAACCGTTTGATGCGTTCCTGTTGATTCGTGGCATCAAGACGCAGGGGGTACAGATGAGGATCGACACATGGCAAACGCCGAGGCGGTTATCCGATCCTGTCCGTTCACCCGGGATGGCGAAGGTGTACTATCCTGGACTTCCGGGGAGCCAACGGTGGGAGAATACGGCGAATTCTTTTCATTGGTATGTTGTCTGGTGTGTCTGTGACGTAATCTCCAGAAATTCCTTGCGTCCTACATGAATGCCGGAGTCGGCAAGACGATCCCTTCTTTCGTCGAAGAGGCGGACCAGAATCTGTTTTTTATCTTCTTCCAGGCCATAGTGGAGTAGACGATGGCAGACAGGACAGAGAGAGACGATGTTGGCGTACACGTCCAGACTGTTGGAGAATTCGTCCTGTACGTTCAGAGGGATGAGATGGTGCCCTTCCATATACGGCTTACGGTATGCCAGAGAGGTGAAGGTTTTGTGGTTTGGGTCCGACTCGCAAAGGAAGTGTTCCGATGCAAGTACCTGCCGGACGATGATCCTGTCTCGGTTCGCGACGTTGGTTGATTTGGTATGCTGTCCGTTTGCCACATTGCAGGGCTTGTCGATCAAGGAGAGCGCGTCACCGAGTTTCTCGAATCCTTTGCCTTGGGCGAATTCCATATACCGGTGGAGTCCGGCCGAATACATCCGGTTGCCCCGCTCGTCGAGTTCGACGAATGCTTTGTCGCGGAGCAGAAAACTCTCGATGCGCTTCAATTCGGCGTACGAATCGATCTCATACAATGAATCGTACGTATGATATCCCAGTCCGTGAAGAACCTTGGCGATTTTCCGCATCGATTCCTGGTAGTGCCTCACCGTACTCGGACTGAGGTTCCTCACTTTTCCCAGATACAACTCGAACGATGCCTGTTCCATGGGAAAAGTATAGGCTTTTTTTGCGAAAACGAACAGAAAAAGGAAAAGAGGACACCTCCAAACCACGTTAAAAGCATCCCCTTGTCATTTTTATCAGATCAGGGAGAATGCATTCCCGCGGAAAATCAGTTTCTTTTCCTGCGGCAGAAACGCAAGTTGAGGTATCCTGTCTTTCAACAACGTCACCTTGCCCGCTCCGATGATGGCGGCAAGATAGGATGTTCCCGGATGAACCACTCCACAGAGTACCGGAACGAGAGTCGTGCTCTGCGTCAAATTGAGATTCGGTTTGGGGCTTACCACCTCAAAGGTCCGTTGGTCCATAAGATCCTTGATGATGCTGACTCCCCACGGCAGTTGCACTCCGTCGGGGAGCAGTTCCATTTTCGGTTCCATTTCATGTCCCTTGAAATGCAGAATCGCGAATCCTCCTTCTTTCGTCTCCAATGGGCGGGGTGTTTCAATCCTGTGTACGGTGATATGCCAGTCTTCGAACGGAATGATCCACGTAGTGACGGAAACATCGGCATACGGATGCCACGTGCTCCGTACCATGGAATCGGAGAGCGCGATATTCTCGACCTCCCTTCGTTGCCTCCAATATCCGTCTCCCTCACTAAAAAACAACATGTTGTCGCAGCCAAGATTGGGAAAACCGTAATTGGAGAGACTGCAGGAGAAACCATATGTCGCGCTATAGGCGAATTTTGCGTACTTTTCCGCGGCATGGTTCATGTCGAACGTAGGATATTGCCCGGCATTCAGCAGAACGACGTCTCCGCTTTCTGTCCGTTGGGCGATCGAACGGGGCATCTTTAGGAGCTTCGTCCGTTCAAGAGCGGGAAGAGGTGATTCTTCGTTCTTCCAGAATGGATGGTCTTCGGAAAGAGAAAGCATTAAAAATACCTTCAATCCCCAATACGGAGAACCGGGTGCGTTGTAGTTATCCGCGACAAGGAGCGACG
>Ga0265294_10007073_pt1 | contig 13372 bp, 12 predicted proteins | sample MunlanPumphouse3_FD_192504 | JGI IMG/M metagenome (GOLD analysis project Ga0265294, IMG submission 192504) | Groundwater microbial communities from a municipal landfill in Southern Ontario, Canada - Pumphouse #3 | ecosystem: Environmental > Aquatic > Deep subsurface > Groundwater | place... | reverse complement strand
ATAAACGTCTCATTTCTTATTTTTTTTAAATAAATTAATTCTCATTAAATATTTATTCTTTCTACCTAATATAATAAATTCCAGCATTACAAGTAAAATTCCAACTAACAAAAAATATTGATATTTCTCTGAATAATCAGAATATATCTGCTCTTCCAAAACACTTTTTTGCATATTGTTTATCTCACTCAACAATCTTTGCAAACCTATAGCCGAATTATTCGCTCTAACATACATACCATTTCCAGCAGATGCAATCTCCTGCAACATTTTTTCATCTAACTTTGAAATAACTGGATTACCCTTATCATCCTTAATATACTCTCCATTAGCAGCATCAGAAGGTATAGGACCTCCAGTCTTTAGTCCCATACCAATAGTATAAACACTAATACCTTTCTCTTTAGCCTCCTTTACAAACTTAACAGCATCATCCTCATGATTTTCACCGTCAGTTATAATAATCATAGCCTTAGAAGTACTATGATCCTCAGGAAAAGAACTAATCCCTAAATTAATTGCCCTACCAATTGCAGTACCTTGCACAGGTACCATTTTCGTATTAACACTTGACAAGAACATTTTTGCTGAAGAATAATCAGTCGTAATTGGAAGTTGGACATAAGCCTCACCTGCAAAAACAATTAAACCAATCTTATCGTCGTTCAATTTATCAATCATATGCGAAATTGCCATTTTAGCCTTCTCTAAACGACTAGGTTTAATATCCTCTGTCTTCATAGAATTCGAAACATCCAAAAGTATCATAAGTTCAACACCCTCTTTCTTTACCTTCTGCAATTTAGAGCCAAACTGAGGCTCAGCTGCTCCCAAAATAACGAACAACAATGCAAACAGAATAATTATAAACTTCCAAGCATTCCTACGAAATGAACGAAGAGGCATCAAAGAATCTATTAAATTTTTATTTCCAAATTCTTTTAAAGCCTTACGCTTACGATTAACTGCCACCAAATAAATAATTATTAATAACGGTATAACCAAAAGGAAAACCAATAAATCAGTATGTGCAAATCTAAACATATATTATATATTTTTTAATTCCGTAATCAACAAAAGCATCCCTAAGGAATCTTTCTAAAAACACTAAACTCCAATAGAGACTCCGCAACCAACAAAAGCATTCCAATAAGAGCAAAAATAAAAAATTTCTCATCTTTCTTACTAAAATGTTTAACATCTATTTTACTTTTCTCCATTTTATCTATCTCGGTATATATACTAGCTAAAGTTTTATTATTTGTAGCTCTAAAATATTCACCATCAGTCAAATCAGCAATTTTAATAAGCATAGCCTCATCAATTTCAACTGGTACATCTTGCATCTGAATTCCAAAAGGCGTTTGAAATGGATAAGGAGCAGTTCCCTGAGAACCAACCCCAATAGTATAAACTCTTATTCCAAAAGTCTTAGCCAATTCAGCTGCCGTTTCGGGAGCAATTGCACCTCCATTATTTACACCATCAGTAAGCAGAATAACAACCTTAGACTTACTCTTACTTTCTTTTAAACGATTAACCGCATTTGCAAGTCCAAGCCCGATAGCAGTACCATCCTTTATCATACCACATTTGACATCCTTCATCAAATTCACAAGCACAGCTCTATCAGTCGTCAATGGACATTGAGTAAAACTTTCACCACTAAAAACCACAAGCCCTATCCTATCGTGAGCTCGCTCTAGAATAAAATCCTTAGCCACTTTCTTAGCAGCCTCTATTCTATTTGGACTAAAATCCTGTGCAAGCATACTAGTCGAAACATCCAGAGCGAGCACAATATCAATACCCTTATTACTATATGTTTTCCATTTATTTTCAGCCTGTGGTCTAGCTAATGCAAAGATAAGAAAAGCCAAAGCTAACATTTTCATAACGAAAAGCACATGCCTAAACCAAACCTTACCAACTCTGTTAACCCCCTTAAAAATCTGTAAAGAGGAATATTTTAAATCTGCATGCGAATATTTTTCCCTCATTACATACCATACTATCATAGGTACCAATAGTACTAATAATAATAAATATCCGGGATTTGCAAGTTCATATCCAAACATAATAATTCAATTTTATTTTTTTCCCATCTTAGATGACTTATTTACATCTTTAGCAACTTTTTCCTTAGCATTTTTCTCTTTCGAAGCCTTATCGGCTTTTTCCTTAGCATTTTTCTCTTTAGCAACTTTTTCCTTTTGAGCCAATTCCTCAGCCTTGCGTCTAGCCTCTATCTTAGTGTGAATATCCTCAATCAATGAAGACCCATCCTTAAAGAAACACACATTCTCCTCTTCAAGTGGAAAATACTTAGCAAACTTTACAAAATCAGCAGTTTCCAAAAGTCTAGTTAACTTCTGAAAATCTTCCTTTTCAATATCCTTACTTTTCTTGGCCTGAGATAATATCTCGGCACTAGTATTTTCAATTGCGGCAATATTTACTTCCCCACTAAGATAAAGTCTCACAGCATCTGTAAGTTTAGTATAAAAGAGTTTCTCATTTCCAGGTTTCCACAACTTATTATCCCCTATCTCCTTCAAAATACTACGAGCAGCAGTGTAAGGAGGAATAACCACCTTTTGCTTCTCTTCCAGCTTCTTAGATTTTCTGACATAATGGAAATACATATATATGAGCACAAGTACAACTATAACTCCAAGCAAGATCCATTTAACATAGGGTAATAACTCCGAAAATTTCCACGGAGTATCAATAGGCGAAACAATATCATAACTTCCCTTTTTCATATCTACCTTAACAGTACTAACCATAAGGGAAATGGAATCAGTATAAAGAGTATTATCAAAACCCTTATTTTGAATTACAATTGCCTGACTAGGAAACATATAAACCCCCTTATCAAAAGCAGTAATTATATATGTCTCATGAAATAACCAATCCCCATTTTTTAACTTTAAAGAATCTCTTTGCGGACCAGATAGTATCTCTACTCCCGAAACAATAGAATCTTTTAGTAAGGGAAAAATAGGATTAAGATTTTTATTAGCACTCTGAACCACTAATGAATAATGTTGCTGATCTCCTATTTGCATAGAAGTTGTATCAAGTGTAGCACCATACCTAACTCCCCCCTGAGTATTAGCTTCACTCTGAGCATTAGCAACATTTATAACAAAAAATGTAACTAGAATAATATATATAAATTTTAAATTAAAGTTCATACTTTTAATTTTTTTTAATTTTAAAATCTAAAAAACAAACAAGAATTTTCGTTTAAACAAAGCTACAAACTAGACTCTTCGCTTAAACAGACCTATCAAAGCTCTCACATAATCCTCATCCGAATTAATATTTGCGACATCCACTCCAGAGTGCTTAAACATCTTTTTAAGCCTACTTAATCTCTCTATAGTATTCTTTTTGAAAACCTCTCTAGTTTTTTTGTCTGAAGTATCTATCCACATTTTCTGACCCGTTTCGGCATCAGTCACAAACATCAAACCCACAGAAGGAAGTTCTTCTTCTCGCTTGTCATATATTCTTAGAGCAACCAAATCGTGTTTTTTGTTAGCAATAGACAAAGCATGACTAAAATCATTGCTATCAATAAAATCTGAAATCAAGAAACTTGTACAACGTTTTTTAATAGAATTAGTCAAATACCTTAAAGCTTGAGAAATATCAGTATTATTACTCTCGGGTTTAAAATCAATTAATTCCCTAATAATACGTAGTATATGTCTCTTACCTTTCTTAGGTGGAATAAATTTCTCAATCTTATCTGAGAAGAAAATCACACCTATCTTATCATTATTCTGCATAGCCGAAAAAGCCAAAACCGCAGCAATCTCCGTAATTTGTTCTCTCTTAAACTTACTAATAGTACCAAAATCACCCGAAGCACTTACATCAATAAGCAACATCATAGTAAGCTCTCTTTCCTCCTCATAGATCTTAATAAAAGGACGACTCTGACGAGCAGTCACATTCCAATCAATATTCCTTATATCATCTCCGTATTGATATTCTCTAACCTCACTAAAAGTCATACCACGACCTTTAAAAGCAGAGTGATACTCCCCCGCAAATATATTATTTGAGAGCCCTCGCGTCTTAATCTCTATCTTTCTAACCTTTTTTAATATGTCTGATGTATCCATAGTCATTAATATTAAATCTATAATTATTTAAAAACGATCTTTTATTTAATTATAATATCTAAGGCACCTCTACAACATTCAACACTTCATCAATAATATCCTCACTAGTAATATTATTTGCCTCAGCCTCATAAGAAAGACCAATACGATGACGCAATACATCATGGCAAACAGCTCTAATATCTTCAGGAATAATATAACCTCTACGTTTAATAAAAGCAAAAGCCTGAGCAGCCTTAGCCAAATTGATACTAGCACGAGGAGAAGCTCCAAAAGCAATCATATCTTTAAATTTCTCTAATCCTGCTTCTTCAGGATAACGAGTAGCAAACACAATATCTATAATATATTTTTCAATTTTCTCATCCATATAAACCTCTCTAACAACATCCCTTGCCCTAATAATATCCTCAGGTTTTAGTATGCTATTTGCCTTTGGAAAAGCCTTTAATAAATTCTGGCGAACAATAAGCTTTTCTTCATCTTTTTTAGGATAATCAATAACAACCTTAAGCATAAACCTATCCACCTGAGCTTCTGGAAGAGGATAAGTACCTTCTTGTTCTATAGGATTCTGAGTAGCCATAACAAGGAAAGGCTTGTCAAGTCTATAACTAGTATCTCCAATAGTTACCTGACGTTCCTGCATAGCCTCTAACAAAGCCGACTGAACCTTAGCTGGAGCACGGTTAATCTCATCAGCCAACACAAAATTTGCAAATATAGGACCCTTTTTGACAATAAATTCTTCTTTCTTTTGAGAATATATCATTGTACCAATAACATCTGCTGGTAACAAATCGGGAGTAAACTGTATTCTACTAAATTTTGCGTCAATAGTAGTTGCAAGCGTATTAATTGCCAAAGTCTTAGCCAAACCTGGAAGACCTTCCAATAAAATATGTCCATCGGATAGCATTCCAATTAATAAACCTTCTACCAAATGTTTTTGACCTACAATAACCTTGTTCATCTCAATGTTAATCATATCAACAAAAGAACTCTCTTGTTGAATTTTCTCATTTAATGCTTTAATATCAACAGTATTCATATATTAAAAATTTAGAGGACACATTACGTCCTTTACACACATTATGTAAAGAAATGTCCGGATTATATATTTTTAAAATCATTTACTTAACTCATAGAAAAATTTTACTCCCCCAAAATTACTATTTAATTAAGTAAATGTTAATTTTTGATAGTTAAAAAAAGTTAAGTGTAAATATAACAAATGTAAAAAGAATCAGGAGTTATACGCCCCTGATTCTTATTAATTCTCAACATCCTTTTTATCTTTCTTGCGAAACACTTTAAAATAACTTAAAATAAATATGTAAATCGCTACGATAAATATTAAGGTTCTCAAAGTTAAATTAATAAAATCTGTACCTTCTCCCACAGCTATCCAATCTCTAAACAAAGTAGGAATCATATAGAGAATAAGACCTCCTATTACAAAAATTTGAATAACAGTAAAAACCATAATTCGCTTATTTCTCTTTTTTTCTCTACGCTCAAATTCCTCTTTTACCTCTTCATCTACCTTAGGACGCTGATTTTTCTTAACATGAGGCTTCTCATTCTTATTATTTTTAGCATTTTTAATTCTATCCTTGATTCGCATTCCTACAAGAAAAGCAAATATACAAAATGCTACTAGTATTAATGTATCTTGACTCATAACTCTATATTTTATTTATTAACTTAGAAACACGTGACAAAGATATAAAATTTTGACCGCATATAGATAGAATTTTTTATTAATTAATAAATATGCATAAAAAATTACGTAGCTTTTTACACCTACGTAATTCCAACATTAATTTTTAAAAAAAATTAAATATTATAAACAATAAAAATTAAATATTCTTTATAAGATTTACCATTTCCACAGCAGTAGTCATAGCATCAGCTCCTTTATTTCCAGATTTAGTACCGGCTCTATCTATGGCCTGTTCTATCGAATCAGTAGTAAGAACACCAAAAATAACAGGTATTCCTGACTGAAGACCAACAGTTGCAATACCCTTAGTCGCTTCATTAGCTACCATATCAAAATGTGGAGTTGCACCACGAATAACAGCACCTAAACAAACAATTGCATCATATTTACCACTCTCAATCATTTTCTTAGCAATCATGGGAATTTCAAAAGCTCCTGGAACCCATGCGATTGCAATATCATCCTCATTACCACCATGACGAACATAAGAATCTATAGCACCTTCCACAAGTCTAGATGTGATAAAATCATTAAAACGAGCAGCAACCATACCAACTTTTATTCCCTTTGAAATTAAATTTCCTTCAATTTTTTTCATATTCTTATATTTTATTTAATTATTTCACATCAAAATTCAATTAATTAATCCTAAACAAATCATTATTAACAGCTAATTTAATATTAAAACTATCAGAATTTGCGATCCTTCTTCACATCAAGTTTGCTATCTAAATTAGGTTCATTAATTTTATTTTTATCAATCATCCTGTTTAACACAAAATTCATCTTCTTATCCTTCCAAGAATTCTTTACATGAAGAATATGTCCCATCTTAGCATACTTGGTGTACATATAGAACTCATTATTCTCATTATACTCAGCCTCTATATTCTCACGACCAACAACCTCAAGACCATAACCTCTAATACCAGAAATCTTAGTAGGATTATTAGTCATCAAAATAAGCTTCTTAATACCCAAATCAGCAAGTATAGCAGCACCAGTACCATATTCTCTCAAATCTGCAGCAAAACCCAAAGCTATATTTGCCTCAACAGTATCCATACCACCATCTTGTAAATTATAAGCCTTAATCTTATTGATAAGACCAATACCACGACCTTCTTGACGCAAATAGAGCAAAACTCCTCTACCTTTCTTACTAATTCTACGCATAGCCTCATGAAGTTGATCACCACAATCACAACGAAGAGAACCAAAAACATCTCCAGTCAAACACTCAGAATGAACCCTGCACAATACAGGTTCATCAGTTGTAATATCTCCACAAATAAGAGCAATATGATGTTCACCATTAATCTTATTTACATAACCCACAGCCTTAAAATAACCATACTTAGTAGGAAGTTCAGCCTCTGTTACTCTCTCGATAAGATTCTCGGTACGACGTCTATAAGAAATAAGATCAGCCACAGTAATCTTTGTAAGATTATATTTATCAGCGAACTTACAAAGCTCCTGAGTCCTCATCATAGTACCATCCTCTCTCATAATCTCACAACACAAGCCACATTCCTTAAGACCTGCAATACGCAACAAATCCACAGTAGCTTCCGTATGTCCCATTCTCTCTAGCACCCCATTAGGTTTAGCTTCAAGAGGAAACATATGACCTGGACGACGAAAATCCTCTGGCTTTACTCCATCTTCAACGCTCTTCATAGCCGTAATCGAACGTTCAGCAGCCGAAATACCCGTTGTTGTAGAAATATGATCAATAGAAACCGTAAAAGCAGTACAATGATTATCCGTATTATTGGACACCATTTGTTCTAAATTTAACTTATGAGTATATTCCTTATTCATAGGCATACAAATCAGTCCTTTAGCATGACAGGCCATAAAATTAACATTCTCCGTTGTAGCGAATTCTGCAGCACAAATAAGATCTCCCTCATTCTCTCTATCAGGATCATCTACAACAAGAATTAATTTACCAGCTCTCAAATCTTCTAAAGCCTCTTCAATTGTATTAAAAGTATTTTCCATTATTATAATTTAAACGTTATTATATTTTACTAATTTTTTTTATCTTTCAACTTAAGTATAAATCAATATTATTTATTTATCAACTCAAGTATAACTCTATATGACTTGACATTAAATTTAATTTGTAGCTCCCTAAAATCCATTCTCTCTAAGAAAATTCATTGTAATATTTGAACGATCTGTTTTATCTGATCCCGCAGATAGATCCTGCGTAGAACTAGAACCTTTATCTTTAGCGTAACCAGAAAACTTCTCAATATACTTAGCCACCATATCATTCTCAATATTTACTACATCTCCAATCCTTCTCTTCACGAGAGTAGTCTCATCCTGAGAATGAGGAATAATAGACACCTTAAAAGAACTATCATTAACTTCAGCCACAGTAAGACTAATACCATCTACAGCCACAGAACCCTTGTCAACAATATACCTAAGTACACTTGGCGTAGTATTAATCTTAACCCAAATAGCATTATCATCCTTCTCAAACGAATCTATCACCCCAGTACCATCTATATGTCCTGACACAATATGACCATCTAACCTTGAAGTAACAAGCAAAGCTCTCTCCAAATTAACATTAGAACCCGAACTTAAACCACCCAAACCACTACGTTTAAGAGTTTCAGGCATCACATCCGCACAAAATCCATAATTATTAATCCTTGTAACAGTCAAACAAACTCCATTTACGGCAATACTGTCACCAACCCTAGTACCCTGCATAACCAAATATGCAGACACTTCCAATACAATACTCTTGGAGCCATGTTTAATCGCTACAATCTTACCTATTTCTTCTATTATACCTGTAAACATTATATTTAATTTTTAATTATTTCTAAACCTGCACCAGCCCTTAAACTCCAAACTAATGCATTAATCAGTATCTCCAACTAGTACATTAAGCAGTATTTCTTTTATCATATTAAGCATTCTTTCTAACTAACGCATTAACCAATATATCATCTCCTATCATGCTTGTCCTAACATCAAACAAACAAAGTGCATCATCCATCATCTTCTTACCATCTCCTGCAACAGGAGTTTTAGCATCCCTACCACCCACAAGTTTAGGAGCAATAAACACACACACCTCATCCACACAATTCTTATCCACAAAAGAATAATTAAGCTCACCTCCACCCTCAAGTAAAATAGAATCAATACCTTTCTTAGCAAGTAAACCTAACATATCCTCAACATCCACCCTATTATCACAAGTCTTACAAAGTAAAGTCTCCACACCATGATCTCTTAGTTCATTAATCTTATTCTGAGACACTTCCGAAGTATGAGCAATAATTAAAGGAAACTCATTAGCAGTAAGCACAAGATTAGAATTTAGAGAAATTGCAGCCTTACTATCAACCACAATTCGAATAGGCTGACGCACATTGCCATTAAGACGACAATTTAAAGTCGGATTATCCAACCTAACAGTATTCGAACCGACCATAATAGCCATATACTTAGAACGTAACTTTTGACCATAAGCTCTAGACTCCTTAGAAGAAACCCATTTTGAATCCCCAGTATAAGTAGAAATCTTGCCATCCAAAGTCATAGCACTCTTAAGCACAAGCCATGGGCGAGACTTTGTTATATACTTTAAAAAAACTCTATTTTGAAATTTAAATTGACTATCATTAGGACAAACATCTACATCAATGCCATGATTACGAAGAATTTCAATACCCTTACCAGCAACCAAAGGATTAGGATCCAAAAGCCCAACAACAACTCGAGCAATCTTATGCTCTATAATAGCCTCAGTACAGGGAGGAGTCTTGCCATAATGACAACAAGGTTCCAAAGTGACATACATAGTAGCATTAGTACAATCCTCCTTACAATCGGCAAACGCATTTCTCTCGGCATGCAATTCACCAATCTTCCTATGCCAACCTTCGGCTATGATTTTATTGTCTCTAACGATAAGAGCACCAACAAGAGGATTAGGATTAACCCAACCAGTACCGTATTCTGCTAACTTAATAGCCCTATTCATATAAAAAGCGTCATCTTCTGTAAACATCACAAACAGTTTTAATACAGAGAATTTTAAATAAAAAAAATCCCCAAAATGAAAAACATCGGGGAACGCTACTTATAAAATTAATTAAATATCACACACATAGTACAACATCTAAAATAATACGACTCTTCTATCATCCGGACTATACCGTCGGTAATGGAATTTCACCAAATCAACCCTCTCAGGCTCGCGGACTATCACCGCCGGTAGGGAATCAAACCCTCCCCGAAGAAATCACTTGCAAATTTAATATATATATCTAATAAAACAAATAATTTTTACCTATCTCTAAAAAAAAGAAATTATAATAACTACTCATATGTAAGTAAAAACATATAAAATCCAAACTTAACTATGATAAAAATAAAAAAAATAGTATTTTTACCGAATTGGTAAATATAATCCAAAACCAATAAAATTTAAAGAATATCAAAAAATACGAGAAATGAGATTGAAACATAGGTGGAGAGTTCCAAAAGGTACAGAACTCACCGAATTAGACAAAAAAATAATGTATCAGGAAAACAAAGGTCATCTGGTACCAACTCGTGAACTAATCAAAACCCCCGAACAAATAGAAGGCATTAGAATAAGTGGAGTTGTAAACACAGGAGTTCTCGACTTAATAGCCAAAGAAATAAAAGCAGGAATGAGTACTGCAGCCATAGACAAACTAGTCTTTGATTATACAATAGAGCACAAAGCTATACCAGCACCCCTAAACTACGAAGGTTTTCCGAAAAGCGTATGCACATCAATCAACGAAGTCGTATGCCATGGTATCCCCTCAGAAAAGGAAATACTCAAAGAAGGAGACATTATAAACATAGATGTATCTACAATATTAAACGGATATTACTCAGATGCATCCAGAATGTTTATTATAGGCGAAACCACACCCGAAAAAGCAGACCTTGTCAGAGTAACCAAAGAATGCCTTGAAATTGGGATGAAAGCCGCAGTACCATTTGGCTTTGTTGGGGACATAGGAAACGCCATTCAACGTCATGCAAACAAAAACAAATATTCAGTAGTACGTGATTTATGTGGTCACGGAGTGGGATTAAAATTCCACGAAGAACCCAACGTAGAGCATTTTGGACGCAAAGGAACTGGTATGCTTCTTGTTCCTGGAATGGTTTTCACCATAGAACCTATGATTAACATGGGCATATACAAAGTATATGTTGACTCCGATGATGGATGGACAGTATTCACGGCAGATGGCAAACCCTCAGCACAATGGGAACACACATTTGTTATGACAGACACAGGACTAGAAATTTTGACAGCTTAAAAATTAACAGCTGAAGAATTTTATAACTGAAAATTCGATAATTAAGGAATTGATGACTTTTTAAAAGCTAAATCCTTTATATCAAATAACAAAACGGATATCTAAAACTATAAAGCTTTAAATATCCGTTTTTATATTCAAATTTATATTAGTATGTGTTGTCTATATATCGTCCTAAAATAAGTTTATAGGTTTTAGTACAAAAATAAGTTAAAAATTCAACATGCACAAGTAACATTAAAAGTATTAATTTATTACTGAATATTCTAAAGTTTAAATTTATTATTAAAGGTCTAAATTTATTATTTTATTTCAAGAACTCTAAACGCAGAATTCTCGCTCAAAACAACACCCTCTGACTTAAGATGCTTTAAAAAAGTGATAAATGCATCAGTAGAGTCTGGCATATCAAACTTTAAAATAATTCTCTTTGACTCAGGAAAAACAGACGTTTCATCCACCTTATAACCATCTCCACCCTTTGCAACAAACTCAGAAACCACAAGCACTAAATTAGTATTATCCTTAATCTCCATGAGCTTTTTGTCCTTACGGTAATACACATTCTTTACAGTCTTCACCTTCGTATCATCATTAACAACATAGCTAACATTTAAATTATTCATCTGTAACCAGCCATAACTATCATTATTCAAAGAAACATTTAGAATATTTTTAAGATCACTCCCTATTAAACGATAAGCATACAACTCATCTTTAAAAGGTAGTACCTCGCCAACATCCAATACTCTAACATCTCCCTTAGGCAAAGACTTTCGAATACCCTTAAAATTATAACATCCTATCAAGGGAACATTTTTTAAGCTAGAAGGAGCTTCACAATTAACAAAACTATTATCAAAAGCATAACAAAAAGATGCCGCAACATAAGAACCCAAAGTTGACCAATCATCGAGTTTTGAAGGATTATGAATAAGACCATTTCTAGTCTTTGAAATAACTTTCTTAAAATTATATTCAGGAATATTCAAAATCGAATCCACAGAATGAACCATAATTGAATCCTTCCTTCCATGCATACCTACCTCTATAAGACCATAATCCAATAATTTATTATTATCGCCAATATCAAACTTAAAATAGCCAATACATTTTCCACTCATCTTTCCCTGAAGAATAGGAGTAGCATTAATCTCGCCCCTAACACACTTATGCGAATGACTTGTAATAATACCATCTACAGGATAAGTCGAAAGAAGATGAGCTTTATCATCATCCATCCATACAACCTTGCCATCCTTCATATCAGTACCAATATGAGTAAGCAGCAATTTCAAATTTGCACTCTGCACATTAATATCATTCAAAGCCTTCTTAATATACTTACCATAATCTGAACTAAAAGAAATACCTTCGTACTTACTAGAATCCATCTGCTTGGTGATATTATAACTAGTTAGACCTATAAATGCAATCTTAAAATTTCCTGCATTAGCAATAATATAAGGCGAACATTCCCTAGTACCATCCTCTCTTAGTACATTAGCAGCCACATACTTCATCTGCCAATTATTCAACTTCCTTGTCCATGTATCTTCAAAGGAACCCACACCATTATCAAATTCGTGATTACCAATAGCCGAAATTTGGATCCCCAACCTCTTAAAAAGCATGGGAATCAGAGCACCCTTAGAAATATTACTAAAATAACTCCCACCAAAATTATCTCCAGCAGAAACCACCACCATATTAGGATAATCACCAGTATCCCTCAAACTGTCCATAACAGCTATTAATCTGGCAGCACCAGGGATAGAATCAGTCATATCATCAACAAAAGCTCCATGAAAATCATTAATAAACATCACAGATACGACATCATCTCTTTTGGAAAAATAATAAATACTTCCCAATATCATAAATATCACAATTGTTAATATAACAGTTGGCCTTTTCATACTTTTAATTTTTAATAATTAATACAAATACATAAAACAAACCCCTATCTTAGGTCTGTAAAAATAGAAATAATTCCTGATATGACAAAACATTATTAGAGAAAAATTTCTTTAATCAAACTAAACATAAGTTCGTAAAACTGAATATATCGCATAATAGTAAAAAATTATTATCAAAATATATACTTCCAATAAAAAAAAACTAACTTTATACAAAAGGAAAATATTCAGCTTGTCTAA
>Ga0265294_10007071_pt1 | contig 13373 bp, 16 predicted proteins | sample MunlanPumphouse3_FD_192504 | JGI IMG/M metagenome (GOLD analysis project Ga0265294, IMG submission 192504) | Groundwater microbial communities from a municipal landfill in Southern Ontario, Canada - Pumphouse #3 | ecosystem: Environmental > Aquatic > Deep subsurface > Groundwater | place... | reverse complement strand
AAGACGCCTATCAGAAAGCGATTGAAGAATATGGCACATCGTTTACCGCTAAGATAGGTGCTGATGCTGTACGTGAGCTTTTACGTATGGTGGATTTAAATAAAACATCTAAAGAGATAAAAAAAGAGTTAGCACGCGGTAAGGTAACAGCAAATAAAAGGTTATTAAAACGGCTTAAGATTGTTGAGGATTTGCGCCGTTCGGATAATTTGGCTGAATGGATGGTGCTGGATGCTGTGCCGGTTATCCCGCCTGATCTTAGGCCGCTTGTTCCGCTTGATGGTGGACGGTTTGCAAGTTCGGATTTGAATGATTTGTATAGACGTGTTATTAACCGTAATAACAGGTTGAAGAAATTAATATCATTAGGTGCGCCTGAGATTATTGTACGGAATGAAAAACGTATGCTTCAGGAATCCGTTGACGCGTTGATAGAAAACGGCCGTCATGGCCGTGCGGTTATGGGTCCGCAGAACAGACCGCTTAAAAGTTTATCTGATATGTTGAAAGGAAAACAAGGCCGGTTCCGTCAGAATTTGCTTGGTAAACGTGTTGATTATTCCGGCAGAAGTGTTATTGTTGTCGGACCGGAACTTAAATTGCATCAGTGCGGTTTGCCTAAGCAGATGGCGCTTGAACTTTTCGGACCGTTTATAATGAAAAAACTTCGTGAGAAGGGTTTTGTCCATACTATTAAGGGCGCGCGGCGTATGGTTGAGCGTGCGCGTGTTGAGGTATGGGATATATTAGAAGAAGTTATAAAAGGACATCCTATAATGCTGAACCGTGCGCCTACTTTGCATAGGTTGAGTATACAGGCGTTTTATCCTAAGTTAATTGAAGGCAAAGCGATAAGACTGCATCCTTTGGTGTGTGCGGCGTTTAACGCTGACTTTGACGGTGACCAGATGGCTGTGCATGTACCGTTATCGTTGGAAGCACAGGCTGAAGCGAAAGTCATTATGCTTGCTGTTAATAATATCTTTTCACCTGCTGACGGACGGCCGATATTAAGTCCTAGTCAGGATATGATCATTGGTCTTAGATATCTTACCTTGGCTATGGAAGGTCTTATGGGGCAGGGATTGACTTTCTCATGCAGTGATGAGGTGGTAACAGCTTATCAGGATGCGGAAGTTGATTTGCAGGCAAAGATAAAATTACGTATTAAAGATGGTGAGAAAACTAAAATAATTGAAACTACTGTCGGACGTGTTATGTTTAATCGTATATTACCTGAAGGATTTAGGTATGTTAATGATATTTTGGGTAAGAAGGCGGTTTCTTCTATTATTAGTGAATGTCATAAAGAATTCGGGCATGAAGAAACTATTAAGTTGCTTGATGCTATTAAAGATATCGGTTTTAAATATGCGACGGTCGGCGGTGTAAGTATTTCTGTCGACGATCTTAAGATTCCGGCACAGAAGAAGGCTTGTTTGGACGAATCGTATTTGGAAGTGAACCGTGTTGAAGATCAGTATCGCAAAGGTATTATTACTGAACGTGAGCGTGGTAACAAGATACGCGATATATGGACAAGAACAACGGATAAAGTTGCTGATCTTGTATTGAAAAATCTTGATGAGTTTAACCCGATATTCATGATGGCAGATTCCGGTGCGCGTGGTTCTAAACAGCAGATTAAGCAGCTTTCCGGTATGCGCGGACTTATGGCTAAGCCGTCTGGCGAAATTATTGAGACGCCTATTACGTCCAACTTTCGTGAAGGTTTAACGGTACTTGAGTTTTTTATTTCGACGCACGGTGCGCGTAAAGGGTTGGCTGATACGGCGCTTAAAACTGCCGATGCGGGTTATTTGACTCGCCGTTTGGTTGACGTTGCGCAGGAAGTTATAGTATTGGAAGATGACTGCTGTACAGTCAACGGTATTACGGTTTCTGAGATCGTTGAGGGAGATGAGGTGGTCGTACCGCTTAAAGAACGTATTGTTGGGCGTGTTGCGCTTGATAATATTGTTGATATTGTTAGTGACGAGATCATTGTTAAGGCAGGCGATATGATAGATGACCTTCAGGCTGAAAAGATCGAACGCTTCGGCTTAGAGAAGATCCGTATAAGGAGTGTATTGACTTGTGAGGCTGAACGCGGAATTTGCGTTAAATGTTATGGTAAGAATTTAGCGTCAGGCAGGCTGGTCGAGCTTGGTGAAGCGGTGGGTGTTATAGCCGCGCAATCTATTGGTGAGCCCGGTACGCAGCTTACAATGAGAACGTTCCATATCGGTGGTACCGCGTCACGTGTTGCGGAGCGCTCTTTCATTAAGACCAGAGAGGAAGGTGTGGTTAATTATCATAACCTTAAAATTGTAGAGAAGGGTGGTAAATTTGTCGTATTGAACCGTAACGGTATGATAAGTATAAATAGCGATAAAGGTATAGAAGTACAGCGTAACCCTGTTCCGCAGGGCGCGACTATACTTTTTGCCGAAGGTTCTAAAGTTGATAAAGAGAAAGTTGTTGTCAGATGGGATCCTTACTCGTCACCGATCTTGACTGATGTCAGGGGCCGTGCGAGATATGAGGATCTTATTGATAAAATAACTATCCAAGAAGAAATGAATGCTACTACGGGTTTAAAAGAACGGGTAGTTTCTGAGTTTAAAGGAGATTATCACCCGCAATTGGTTGTTTTGGGTGTTGATACGGATGAGGTGCTGGGTATCTATTCGTTACCGACAGGCGCGCATATAATGGTAGGTGAAGATGACATAGTTGAAGCGGGTGATGTTATTGCTAAAACACCCCGGTTAGTTGCTAAGACTCGAGATATTACGGGCGGGTTACCGCGAGTTGCAGAGTTGTTTGAGGCCCGTAGGCCCAGAAGTCCGGCGATAATAAGTGAGATTGACGGGTTTATAGAGTTTGGTGAAGTTAAAGGCGAACGGAAGATTATTGTTAGAAGCTCGACAGGTATGGTACGTGAATATGTTATACCGACCGGCAGCCATCCGGTTGTTTATCGTGGTGACCAGGTTCTTGCCGGTCAGCAGTTGACAGAAGGCCCGACAGTTTTACAGGATATACTGCGGGTATGCGGTGATAAAGTTCTGCAGGAATATCTGGTTAATGAGATACAGGAAGTTTATAGGCTGCAGGGTGTGCGTATTAACGATAAGCATATTGAGATCATTATTCGTGAGATGTTGCGTAAGATCAAGATAGTCGATCCGGGTGAGACGACTTTCTTGCAGGGCGAGGCGGTAGATAAATGGGATTTCCGTAAAGAGAATGAAAAGATCATCAAGAAAGGCGGACGTCCGGCAACGGCATCTCCTTTATTGTTGGGTATTACTAAAGCAAGTTTGAGTACAAAGAGTTTTATCTCGTCTGCGAGTTTCCAGGAGACTACGCGTGTACTTGCTGATGCCGCGACTGCGGGTAAAATAGATAACTTGAAAGGGTTAAAAGAAAATGTTATAGTAGGACATCTTGTGCCTTCAGGTACGGGATTAAAAAAATATCAAGAGGTTGAGGTGGAAAAATGCCAACAATAGCACAGTTGATTAGAAAAGGACGGTTGCTTAAGAAAGATAAGAGTAAGTCGCCGGCGTTACGTCAGTGTCCGCAGAAACGGGGGGTATGTGTTCAGGTAAGGACTATGACTCCTAAGAAACCTAACTCGGCGTTACGGAAGATAGCAAGGGTCAGGTTGACTAACAGAGAGGAAGTCTCGGCTTATATACCCGGAGAAGGACATAACTTACAGGAACACTCGATTGTTTTGGTGCGTGGCGGCAGGGTTAAGGATTTACCCGGTGTGCGTTATCATATTGTGAGAGGAACGCTTGATTGTCAGGGTGTTCAGAACCGTAAGAGGTCGAGATCTAAGTACGGCGCTAAACGGCCGAAAAAAACATAGAGTGAAAAGGAGTAGAAAGTAATGAGAAGAAGAAAAGCACCTAAACGAGAATTATCGCCTGATTCTAAATATCAGTCGACGGTTATAGGCAGATTTATGAATATCATTATGCGTGATGGTAAGAAAACTGTCGCACAGAAGATTATATATGACGCGTTTGATGTTATTGAAAAAAAATTGGGGCAAGACCCTGCTAAATCTTTTTTCACTGCTTTGGATAATGCCAGGCCCAGAATTGAAGTACGTCCGCGTCGTGTGGGTGGTGCCACTTATCAGGTTCCGATGGAAGTTACCAAGGAACGCGGCATTAATATAGTCTTGCGGTGGATCAGGGATTTTGCGCGTAATAAAAAAGGTAAACCTATGAGCGAGAGGTTGGCGGACGAGATAATCGCGGCGTTTAAGAACGAAGGTGCGATTATAAAGAAAAAAGAAGATACACATAAAATGGCTGAAGCTAATCGTGCTTTTGCTCATTTTAAGTGGTAGAGGAGCTTTGTGCCTGTTGCGATGGCTAAAAAAGAAAAAAACGAATTAGCGAATATACGTAATATAGGATTTGTCGCTCATATTGATGCCGGTAAAACAACGACAACCGAGCGTGTTCTTTTTTATACTGGAAAGACTTATAAGATTGGTGAGGTTGATGATGGTACAACAATTACTGATTGGATGTACCAGGAAAAAGAACGTGGTATAACAATTACCAGTGCCGCGACTTATTGTACTTGGCGTGATTATCAGATAAACATAATTGATACGCCGGGACATATAGATTTCACTGTCGAAGTTGAGAGATCTCTTAAAGTCCTTGACGGCGCGGTTGTTATTTTTTGTGCTGTCGGGGGTGTTGAGCCGCAGAGTGAAACGGTTTGGCGTCAGGCGGATAAGTACCATGTACCTAAAATAGCGTTCATAAATAAAATGGACAGACAGGGTGCTGATTTCTATGGCGTAATAGAAGACATGAAAGCGAAGCTTCATATGCCTATCGCGGCTGTTAATATCCCGTATTTTAAAGATGATTGTTTCGGCGGTGTGATTGATGTTATTAACGCTAAACTTATTGAGTATAACGGGCCTGAAGGGGCTGAGATCTCTTTAAAAGAAATACCGGATGATTATAAAGATGCGGCGGACCGGGCGCATGATGCGTTAATAGAAAGACTTGCTGAACTTGATGATGAGTTTATGTCGAAAGTTATTGATAACGAAAAGATATCTATAGAAGATATAGAAAGTAATATACGTAAATTTGTTCTTTTAAATAAATTTGTGCCTGTATTTTGCGGATCTTCTTTGAAGAAAAAGGGAATACAAACATTGCTGGACGCTGTGTGTGATTATTTGCCGTCGCCGGATGATATAGGCAGTATAAGCGGGCTTAAACCCGGCAGCGAAAAGACAGAATCAAGAGATGTGTCTGTATCGGCACCTTTTTGCGGACTATGCTTTAAGGTGTTCACTGACGCGTTTGTTGGTAAATTGTTTTATACTCGTATTTATTCCGGACGTGTGACTGTCGGTCAGCAGGTATTCAACGTTTCTAAAGGTAAAAAAGAACGTGTTATGAAGATATTACGGATGCATGCTAATAAGCAGGAATCTGTTAATGAGACCAAAGCAGGTGATATCGTTTGTTTTGTCGGATTAAAAGACACGATGACCGGTGATACATTATGCGATATGAGTGCGCAGATGGTATTAGAAGAAATAAAATTTCCTGAGCCGGTAGTCTCGGTCGCTATTGAGCCGAGAACGACAGCTGATCAGGAAAAGCTCTTTGACGGATTGAATAAGCTGGGTGATGAGGATCCATCGTTTAAAGTTATGTATAACAAAGAGACCGGACAGAATGTGATCTCGGGGATGGGACAACTGCATCTTGAAGTTATGGTGGATAGGTTATTACGTGATTTTAATGTTGCGGCTAAAATAGGCAAACCGCAGGTGGCGTACAAAGAAACTATAACCAGACAGTTGGAATCCAGCGGGAAGTTTATTCAGCAGACTGGCGGTAACGGGCAATATGGTCATGTTGTACTTATAATGGAACCGCAGGATAAAGGTACAGGCATAGTCTTTGATAATAAGATCAAAGGCGGAGTTATACCTAAAGAGTTTATACCTTCGGTGAAAGAAGGTGTATTGGAAGCTTTGGAAAGCGGTGTGCTTGGCGGATATCCCGTTGTGGATATAAAAGCTACTTTGATAGATGGTTCATATCAGGATACGGATTCTTCTGAGTTAAGTTTTAAAGTCGCGGCCGAGATGGCTGTTAAAGATGGACTCAGGAGAGGCAATCCGACATTGCTTGAACCGATAATGTTACTTGAAGTAATTGTTCCTACAGAGTATTTAAGTCAGGTGATAGGAGATTTAAACTCAAAAAGAACAAAAATTTTATCTGTCACGGAACAGAAAAACCTTAGGATTATCAAGGCGGAAGTGCCGTTGGCTGAGGTCTTTAGTTATGCGGATGTATTAAGAAACTTGACACAAGGACGTGCTTCGTATACAATAGAGCCTTCGTATTATGAGAAAGTACCTGATAATTTAGTATCTAAAGTATTAGGGTTGTATTGATAAATATAACAAATTAATTAAAAAAGGGTTTTAAACAGGAGGTATTTTATGGGAAAAGAAAAGTTTGTCAGAAATAAGCCCCATCTCAACATTGGAACTATAGGACACGTAGATCATGGTAAGACCACTTTGACAGCGGCTATTACGCAGGTATTAGCTTCTAAAGGTTTTGCTGATCCGTTAAAATTTGAAGATATTGATAAAGCACCTGAAGAAAGAGAGAGAGGTGTTACTATAAATATATCGCACGTTGAGTATCAAACTGAGACAAGGCACTATGCGCATATTGATTGTCCAGGTCACGCGGATTATGTCAAGAATATGATTACAGGTGCTGCGCAAATGGACGGTGCGATATTGGTTGTAGCGGCAACTGACGGGCCTATGCCTCAGACACGCGAACACATTCTTTTAGCTCACCAGGTCAACGTTCCTGCTATTGTTGTGTTTATTAATAAAGTTGATCAGATGGATGATCCTGAACTTGTTGATTTGGTAGAAGAAGAAGTTCGTGATCTATTAACAAAATATGAATTTCCTGGTAAAGATATACCGATAGTAAGAGGTTCCGCTTTGAAGGCGTTGGAAGCTGCTAATGCAGGAACTGTTGACGGTAATCCGGATTGTGATTCAATATTCAAGCTTATGCAAGCTGTAGACGATTATATTACTGCACCGAAACGTGATATTGATAAACCGTTTTTAATGGCGGTTGAAGATGTATTCTCAATTTCCGGTCGCGGTACAGTTGTGACAGGAAGAATTGAGCGAGGTGTTGTTAAGACAGGTGAGGAAATTGAGATTATTGGTATACACGAGGCAACTCAGAAAAGTGTTGTTACCGGTGTTGAAATGTTCCGTAAATTATTAGATGAAGGGCAGGCCGGTGATAATGTCGGATTGCTTTTGCGTGGTATAGAAAAGAAAGATGTTGAAAGAGGTATGGTATGTGCTAAGATGGGGTCAATTAAACCTCATAAGAAATTTAAAGTGCAGGTTTATGCGTTAAAGAAAGAAGAAGGCGGAAGGCATACTCCGTTTTTTGGCGGATATCGTCCTCAGTTCTATTTCAGAACAACGGATGTTACTGGAACTTGTAAGCTTCCTGAAGGGGTTGAGATGGTTATGCCGGGTGATAATGTTAAAATGGATGTTGAGCTTATCCAGCCGGTTGCGATTGAAAAAGAATTACGTTTTGCGATACGCGAAGGCGGCAGGACAGTTGGGGCTGGTGTTGTAACTGAGATCGTTGAATAAAAAATAAAAAATTGTCACACCTGCCTTCGGGCGGGTGTGATGCTTTTATGAGAGAATTATGTTAAAGATAAGAATAAAATTGAAAGCGTTTGATCACAGAGTTTTGGATCAGTCTACTCAGGAGATTGTGGAAGTTGCGGTCAGAACAGGCGCGACGGTTAATGGACCCATTCCGTTACCTACCAAGAAACGGATATATACGGTTAACCGGGCGACGCATGTTAATAAAAAAGCACGTGAGCAGTTCATGTCGGCTGTCCATAAGCGTATTTTAGATCTTGCTAATCCTACTTCGAAAACGATAGATGCTCTAAGGAAATTGAATTTACCGGCCGGTGTTAATGTTGTTATAACTCAAGAAGTATAAAATAGATAAAATTTAAGGTATACGAAAAATGATAAGAGAAATATTGGGCAAAAAAATTGGTATGACACAGGTATTCGATGATAACGGAGATATTCACGGTGTTACTGTTATTGAAATCGAGCCTGCATGTATATTAGAGAAAGTAGAATATCCGAGCAAGATCCGTGCGCGTATCGGTTGTTTTAAGGTTATGGACGCGCGTGTGTCGAAGGTGGCAAAACCACAAAAAGGATATTTTGATAAATTAGGTGTTAGCCCGTATAAAGTTATAAGAGAAGTTGAAATTGATGATGCTACAGATTTTTCGTTCTTAAATAAAACTACGGCTGATATTAAAAATGACAAGGTTTCCGAACAGGCAGATAAAGTATCTGCAGAAGGACAGGAAGCAGTAGAAGTAAATGCACAGGAACAGACCGCAGTTAAAGATGATTTGAGATATATCGGTGTTGAACTGTTCAAAGAAGGTGATATTGTTGATGTTCGGGCTAAGACTAAAGGCCGCGGCTTTGCCGGTGGTATGAAACGTCACGGATGGGCCGGTCAGCCGGGTGGACATGGATCTACTACGCATAGACGTATAGGTGCCGCAGGTCAGTGTGCTGATCCGTCAAAGATTATGAAAGGGTTACATATGCCCGGTCATATGGGTAATGTATACCGTATTGCAAAGAAACTACAGGTTTTAACTGTTGATACGGAAAATAATGTGATAATAATTAAGGGCAGTATACCCGGACACAACGGATGTGTTGTAAAAATCAAGAAAATGTCATGAAAGAAATATCTGTAATTAATACTAAAGGCAAGGAAGTTGAAAAAATAGGATTGGATCCTAAAGTTTTTGACGGTGAAGTTAACGGGTCAATAATGCATCAGGCGGTTGTTGCCTATAGAGCTAATCAGCGTAAAGGACTTGCGATGACGAAAACGCGCGGGTTAGTCAGTGGCGGCGGTAAAAAGCCTTGGCGTCAAAAAGGTACAGGCCGTGCGCGTGTCGGATCCAGCAGATCTCCGTTATGGCGTCATGGCGCAACACTTTTTGGTCCGGTGCCGCATTCTTTTCATAAAGATCTTCCGAAAAAAATGAAACTAAAAGCTTTCAAAAGCGCGCTTAACGCAAAGCTTAACGACGATGAGATAATCGTGCTTGATAAAATAGAATTCGATTCCCCTAAGACAAAAGATTTTGCGGCGATATTAAAAACTTTAAAACTTGACGGTCAGCGTGTACGGTTTGTTGTTTTGCAGTGTGAAGATAATGTTAAACTGTCTTCGCGTAATATTAAAAAAGTTGATATGGAGATAGCGCAGAGCTTAACAACTTATACGGTGCTGGATTGTAAAAAACTTATAGTAACCAAAGACGCGTTGGAAAATATTCAAGCGCGAATAACTAAGGGTCTTTCATGAACAAGAGTATTTATTCAGTTTTAAAAAGTGCGCTTATAACTGAGAAATCAAGCAGAGTTTTGCCGTATAGACAGTATACTTTTTTGGTTGATATTACCGCTAATAAAGTAGAGATTAAGCGTGCGGTTGAAAAGATATATAAGGTTAAGGTAGATAAGGTCGCTACTGAGATCGTTAAAGGTAAGATGAAGAGAGTAAGAACTCGTTTGGGTAAAACCGTTGATCGTAAGAAAGCAGTAGTAACGTTAAAAGAAGGCTTTGATATTAAGCTGGCTTAATAAGGACAAATTATGGGTATAAAAAAGTATAAACCAATAACACCGACAAGCAGATTCAAGGCAATCTCGGATTTTGCCGAGTTGACTGTGGATAAGCCTGAAAAATCGTTGACAGTAGCGCTTCGCAAGAAAGGTGGACGTAATAATACAGGACGTATTACTATGCGTCATCGTGGAGGCGGGCATAAACGCAGGTATCGTATAATCGATTTTAAACGTGATAAGTATGATATGCCTGCTAATGTCTTGACTGTCGAATATGACCCGAACAGGTCGGCGCGTATCAGTCTTGTGCAGTATGAAGACAATGAAAAACGTTATATAATATGGCCGGATAACCTTAAAGTAGGTGATATAGTTGTAAGTGCGGCTGATGAACAGGTAGATATTCGTCCGGGCAATAGTATGAAATTGAAATATGTCCCGTTGGGTACTGTTGTGCATAACGTTGAACTTGTTCCCGGCAAGGGTGCTGTTATGGCGCGTACGGCCGGCAGTAGTGTTCAGCTTATGGCAAAAGAAGGCAGTATGGCGCAGCTGAAAATGCCGAGTGGTGAAATACGGTTAGTTAAACTAGAATGCCGTGCTACTATTGGACAGGTTGGGCTTATTGAGCATAAATCATTTGTTAAAGGTAAAGCCGGACGTACAAGATGGCTGGGCTTTAAACCGAAAGTCCGTGGTGTTGCCATGAATCCGGTCGATCACCCGCATGGCGGAGGTGAAGGACGTGCAGGACAGGGTAATCCTCATCCGGTTACTCCGTGGGGTAAACCGACTAAGGGAGCTAAGACCAGAAAGCCTGGTAAGCGCAGTAATAAATATATTGTTCAAAGACGAGTAACGAAACGAAAGTAAAGGTAATTTAATATGGGACGTTCATTAAAAAAAGGACCTTTTGTAAGTGAGAAATTGCTTAAGAAAGTAGAACGCGCAAAGCTTGCCAGCGATAGAAAACCTATCCAAACGTGGTCACGCGCTTCTATGATCATGCCGGATTTTGTCGGTATGCATTTTAACGTGCATAACGGGAAAAAACATATTTTGGTTTTTGTCACAGAATCTATGGTTGGACATAGGTTGGGTGAATTTGCTCCGACAAGAACGTTCAAAACGCATGGCGGTATTAAAGCGAAGAAAGCATTACAGAAGAAATAACGGGAAAAAATTATGGTAGCAAGAGCAGAATCAAAATATATGAGAATATCACCGACCAAAGTAAGGCCGGTTGTGGCGTTGATCAAAGGTGCTAATGTAATGTCCGCGGACGTTAATTTGAGTATGATGACAAAGAAAGGTGCGGCGATGATACGACAAGTACTCAAGTCTGCTGTAGCTAATGCTAAAGTTAAAGGCTATAGGGAAGAATCGTTGTTCATTTCTAAACTTTTAATAAATTCAGGGCCGATGCTTAAAAGATGGCGTGCTGCCACTTTCGGACGTGCGACTTCAATTCGTAAGCGTATGTCGCATATTGTTGTTGAATTAGATTCAAAAGATGCTGTTATAGTACAACAGCCTAACAAGGAGAAAAAGAGATAAGTTATGGGACATAAAATACATCCGTATATAGTAAGGCTGGGTTTTGGTAAAGATTGGCAATCGAAGTGGTTTACCTCAAGCCGTCGTGAATTTGCTGATTTTCTTGAAGAGGATGTACGTATCCGTAAAATTATAAAAAAGAGTTATCCGTTGGGGTCGATTTCGAAGATAGTCATTGAGCGTGTTAGCTCGACTTTTATTAAGATACGTGTGTCTACGTCACGGCCGGGTGTTATTATCGGTCGCCGCGGGCAGGACATAGAAAGGGTAAAAGCCGAGATTACTAAGTTGACAAAACGTGAAGTGCGCATTGACGTTGAAGAGATACATGATCCTTCGACAGACGCGCAACTTGTTGCTGAGCAGGTAGCTTTTCAGTTAAAGAGGCGCGTTAATTTTAGACGTGCTATGAAACGTGCTATACAGCAGGCGACGGCTGCGGGTTGTGAGGGTATGAAAATAAAATGTAAAGGGCGTTTAGGCGGAGCCGAAATTGCGCGTGCCGAGAAATATATGTATGGTAAAGTGCCGTTACAGACTTTTCGTGCCGATATCGATTATGGATATGCCGTTGCCAGTACTACTTACGGTATTATTGGTATTAAGGTATGGATATATAAAGGAATCAAGCAGCTTGGTGCATATTTAATAAATGAAGAAGTAGAGAATCAGTCATAGGAGAATAAAGAGATGCTTTTACCAAAGAGAGTAAAATATAGAAAAGCGCATCGCGGCAATCGTAAAGGAGTCGCCGTGGCAGGATCGACGGTGTCGTTTGGCGATTACGGTATTAAAGCTGTAGAGCCCGGATGGCTTAAAAACAATCTAATTGAGACTGTTCGTGTTATTTTGACACGCCGTTTAAGACGTAACGGTAAATTATGGATAAGAATATTCCCGGATAAACCGGTAACTAAGCATCCTGTAGAATCGCGTATGGGTAAAGGTAAGGGCGATATTGATAAATGGGTTGCTGTTATACGCAGAGGCCGTGTACTTTTTGAGATTGGCGGTGTGCCGGAAAGTTACGCTCGCGAATCATTTAAATTGATTGCATATAAGTTCCCGTTTAAAACGGTCTTTGTCAAGAGACATTAATAATAGGAGTTCGGAAGTGAAGATAAAAGAAATGCGACAAATGCATAAAGATGAGTTAAACGTTAAACTTGATGAGCTTAAAAAAGAGCTAATGGAGTTTACTTTTAAACGTAAAACAGGTATTGAAAAACCGCATATGATGAGGGTAATAAAAAAAGATATTGCCCGCATTATGACGGTTTTAAATGATAAAAGTGAGGTAAATAAATGAGCAGCCGAAGGATATTAGAAGGTCTTGTTGTTTCGGATAAGATGGATAAAACTATTGTAATAGAAGTTGCTAGGCGTGCACCGCACAAGTTATATAAGAAAATGATAACTACCAAGAAAAAATATAAAGTGCACGATCCGGAGAATACAGCGGTTATTGGCGATAAAGTAAGGGTAATTGAGTCAAGACCTTATTCTAAAGAGAAAAAATTTAAACTAATGGAAGTGGTAAAATGATTTACATGCGTACAAAATTGGATGTTGCCGATAACAGCGGCGCCAAACAGGTGGCTTTCATAGGTGTTATAGGTAAAAAGAATAAAGATCATGCTGATGTAGGCGATGTTATTACAGCAAGTGTTAAAGAAGCTACGGCTAACGGTGCGATAAAAAAAGGTGAGGTTGTTCGCGCGGTTGTCGTGCGTACTTGTTTTCCTATTAAGCGTAAGGATGGTATGTGTATAAAGTTTGACAGGAATGCGTGTGTCATTATAGATAAGCAGTTCAACCCTCGTGCGACTCGTGTTTTCGGACCTATCGCGCGTGAGTTAAGAGGTAAATTTACTAAGATTCTTTCGCTTGCGCCGGAAGTAATTTAAAAAAGGTGATACTATGGGGTTAGGAGTTAAAAAAGGTGATAAAGTAGAGATCGTAGCTGGCAAAGACAAGGGTAAGTCAGGTAAGATATTAGTTGTTAACTATACTAAACGTAATGTAATAGTTGATGGTATAAATTTGG
>Ga0265294_10007070_pt1 | contig 13374 bp, 12 predicted proteins | sample MunlanPumphouse3_FD_192504 | JGI IMG/M metagenome (GOLD analysis project Ga0265294, IMG submission 192504) | Groundwater microbial communities from a municipal landfill in Southern Ontario, Canada - Pumphouse #3 | ecosystem: Environmental > Aquatic > Deep subsurface > Groundwater | place... | reverse complement strand
CATGCTGACTTACTTCATTTTCGTAATTCTAAAACTGTTCCTGCCTAAGCGTATATATCAAGCGGGGGTGCAAAAAGTAGTGCGCTTCTGGGCGCGAACCACGCTGCTTACTACCGGTAGTACAGTTGAGGTGGAGGGTTTGGAGAACCTGCCTTCGCACCGCAATATCTGTTTTATCAGCAATCATCAGGGGATGTTTGATATTCCCTTGGTGCTTGGTTTTATAGGTATTCCCACGGGTTTTATCGCCAAGCAAGAGCTGTTTAAAATACCAGTGCTAAGCCATTGGATGCGTGAGATGCCCTGTGTGTTTATCGATAGAGGCAGTGCCCGTAAAGCGATGGAATCGTTTCAGAAAAGCGCAGAAGTGATAAAAGCCGGCCATCCCATGGTTATCTTCCCCGAAGGTACACGCAGCAGAAGCGACAACATGGGGGAATTCCATTTAGGCAGCCTGAAACTCCCTATCATGGCGAACGCCACCATTGTCCCGATGGTAATAAAGGGAAGCTGGCGCATCATGGAAATGGACAAGAAACTGCATAAAACCAAGCTTAAAATGCGTATTATGTCTCCCATTGAACCAGATAACCCCATTTATAGGGATAAACACAAGCTGGCAGAACACCTCCATAAACTAATTAAAGATAACCTGGAAGAGATGTAAATGCGGGCTGTTTTTACAGTTGCACTGCTGATTTTGCTCGCTACGTCTTGCCTATATGCGGATGCGAAACTGAGCTGGGGTCCCAAACTTGGCTTCAATTTATCTCAGCATTACGGGACGAAAGGCGCAGAAATGGATTACAAAGTGCGGACGGGCTTGCGTCCTGGCTTGGCTGCGGGTGCCTTTTTAGAGATGGAAATCTCTGAGAACCTCAGCCTTATGTATGAGCTGCTCTACACCCAAAAAGGCTCGAACGAAGATATCACCGTCTATCGCATCGACGAAGCAGGGGATGGCGTGATGGTAGAGCTTCCCAAACCCGCTGAGATGAAGGTTAAATACTATCTGGACTACATAGAAATTCCGGTTGTGTTCAAGGTTAAGATGATGGATAAACCGAAGTTTTCTATCTTTACGCATGCAGGAAGCGCCATGTCCATAAAAGTGAAGGGCTATCGGCAACTGGATGGCAAGGTTTATCTCACCAATGGAGACGGCTTTGATGAACTGATTGTGTATGCAGAGAGCAAGCTGGCGGAAGTGAATATGTTCGATTTCAGCTTTGTCTATGGGGGAGAGTTTGTGTTTAAATACAAGATCCCGATACACTTAGAGTATCGTTTCACTTTGGGATGGGACTATCTGTCTCTGCCCACAAATCCTGAATATGATCCTTCATCCAAGCCTGTGGAACTGCGCAATCAGACTTATTCTCTCATCCTCGGAACACGTTTTTAACAAAAGGAGCATACCCTATGAAAAGCACCAATATCTGTATTTTACTACTCGTTCTTGCCTTACTCTGTATTACTGTAACAGGGTGGACGCAGCCTAACTACACTACTGTATATGCGAGCGAACCTTACGGCTCGAATCAGATAGATATTCTGTATAATTCGAATCATAACGAAAGCCTTATTTACCAGCTTGATGGCGAGCTTGTCACCCAAGTTATGACGCCTTGGAACGCTCTAAGTGATTGGCAAACCTGCACCATTACCATACCGGTGAATTACAATATTGGGTTTTATAGCACTATTCCAGAGCTGTGGCTTACACCCCTGTTTTGGGAAGGCATCGGCACGCCTCCGCTAAGTTATTTCACGCCTTTAACTTCAGACCCGGTGGGGGATCATCTGTTCACTTCTGCATGGCTGGATATTACCGATACTAAGGTTTGTATGTCTCAAGATAGGCTGTATTTCGCCATGCGAAACAATCATACGTCTTTTCCAGTTAGTTCCGGGCTTACTTATTTTGCCTATATGCCCGTGGTTGTTGATCCCGCCTCGTCGCCAGAGGAAAACCCCATTGTCTTTGGTCTGATGTACACGGTGAATGTTTTCGGAATAATCAGCCCTGGGCTATACAAGATAACGGGGACTGGTTTGAACGATCTGGTTCGCATTGGCAATATTGAAAGCGCGGTTGTGGAGCAAAACCTTATTTTATCGTGTGCAAAGGCAGACCTGCTTGCAGATTCAGATTTCATGGCATGGTTTGATCCCGATAACCCCCTCGTGGCTCTTACCACAACCACCAGCAAGATTACGCTTACTTCGGGAAGCCTTCAATCTGATCTGACAGTAGGCGCGAATATGCTTTTGGAGCAAAGAACCATTCCCGTAATCAATGCTTATGCGCCTGTACTTTTTGAGCCGCTTTATGCCTTTGAACCGGGAGAACAAGCTACACTTACTGCCTCGATTAAATACAGCGATTTAGATGGCAACTTCCCTCGTATCGCAAGCCTTAGTATTGATGGTGGAGCAGAGCTTCCCCTTGTCCCAGATACAGGGTTCCTTGGTAACTTTGTACATGGAGAGCGTTTTACATCGACAAGTATCCCACTGCAAAACACCTGGAGCCAAATCCGCTTTCGTTTTTCAGATAGTGATGGCTTTGTCTATTACACCGTGAATAGCAGCGGAAATGAAGATAATATCCTTGCGCCCCCAGTGAAGTTTAGCCTCTATCCAAACCCAACTACCGACAGGCTGCAGATAAAGAATCTGGATAGTTCCATACGGGAATTGCTTGTTTACAATATCCGCGGACAGAAAGTGCTAAGCTTAGCGGTGCAGCCAGAGCAAAAGAATCTAAGCTCCGATGTTTCCAGCCTAAACCCTGGCATATATTTCATAAAGAGCAAGGGTGATCTCTCTCCGGCTGTGAAATTTGTAATATTACACTAATCAAAGCCATCATTTCAGGTTCAAGCTCCTTGCTTAGCCGCAAGGGGGTTCATCGGGATCCGATCGGGATCTCATCGGGATACAACCCGATCAAAGCCGGTTCAATAAGCTATCGGAACCGATTCGGATATCAAGGGTGATGCACGGATTAAATCACGTTAAGTTTAGTGCCATGGATCAATTGAAGCTGAGTTTAACAGTGAACTAAGTGAGGATACTTTATTGCAAGCTGTTCACATTGATCTGGCGAAGTGCTTCATACATTATAATCCCTACTGAATTGGCAAGGTTGATGCTGCGGATATTATCGCTCATAGGAATGTTGATACACTGCTGCGGGTATTGCTGTAAAAGGCTTTCTGATAAACCGCGGGATTCCGGCCCAAAGATGAATACATCGCCAGCTTGATACTCTTTATCCCAAAAACACGTCTTCGTCTTGGTGGTGGCAAGAAAGATGCGGTCGTGGGGAAAGCTACTAAAGATCTCTTCCACACTTTCGTGGATATGCAAATCCAGATCTTGCCAATAGTCTAAACCTGCTCTTTTCAGGGTTTTATCATCCAACATAAAGCGAAATGGTCTTATTAGGTGCAGAGGGCTATCGCTGCCAACGCATAAACGGCCGATGTTGCCGGTGTTTTGGGGGATTTCAGGTTCAAAGAGGACAATGTGGAGCTTTGATATCATAATTAAGAAATCTGAAAGCCAAACAATCTATCCCAGAAATCCAGCCATACATTTAGCTGCTCTGCGATTAAGCTTTGGGGTAGTTTTACATTAACGGCATAAGAGGTGAAGGGTATAGTGGAGAAGTGCATGGGCATCATAGTTTTACGGTTAGCGGGGAACATGCCAAGCTTGTAAATCACCATCTTTTGAGCTTCCGGGGTAAGGAAATGCTGGATGAATTTGGTTGCCATAGCGTAGTTTAAACTCTCTCTCTGCAAGCCGATAGACTCAATATACAGATAACTCCCTTCTTTCAGCATGGAGATATCGAAATTCTGATTGGCGGGATCAATCTCTTCCAGAAAGGCGGGGATGGTGTTCAGGCTCATCAGGAGATTGCACTCCCCTTTTTTCAAGGCTTCCAGGGCTTCGTTTCTATCGGGATAGGTTTTGTAGATGTTCTTACGGAGGCTTTTCCACAGGTGCTCGTAGCCATCATGACCAAAAAGTGCTAAACTCCAGAACAGGCTGGCTCGTCCCACACCTGATTCGTGCGGATCGCAGATCGCCATCTGGCTTAGGTATTTGGCATCTTGCAGCTCTCCGAAAGATTGCGGGGCGGCAGGAATATTCTTTTTGTTATACACCAAGCAAAGGCTGCTGTAAGCATAGGGGATGAGGCGCAGCTCTGGATCGAAGATGCTTTCTTTAGCTAATGGTTCTGGGTCAAAGCCTTCGGGGCGAACAAATTGGGTGGTGAGCGAATCCGAGATTGCGAAAGAATTATCAATACCCAAGGCAAGATCAAACTTCCCGCTGTTGGCTTTATCCTTAACAGCTTTGCTTAGCTCGGCAGCATTGCGGAAAAGCACGAGATTAACGGTGCAAGCGTTTTTCTTGCTGAATTCTGGTACCACGGTAGATTCCAAGCCGGATTTACGGAAAGTATCTGTGCAATAGATAGTTATAGTGTGCTTATTGTCTTGGCTAGAGGTTTCTTTTAAGGTGTCCTTCTTCCCACAGGAAGAGAGCAGAACGAGAGATAATAAGACTGAAAATAGACGTTGGATCATGCTTAAACTCCAAATAGTACCCAAGCTACGATAAAATCCATCACCAGAATAGCAACTGCAGAATACACAACGGTAAGGGTTGTAGCCCTGCCCACTCCCTCTGCTCCGCCAAAACAACGGTTTCCATGGAAACATGCGAAGGTGGTGATGATGAAGCCAAATACCAAAGATTTCGCCAGTCCCCCCCATAAATCTGAAGGCTCAAAGTAGCTGCGCATGTTGTTAAAGAAAGTGTAGTAATGAATACCGTATCTTAGCCAAGAAAAGTACCAGGCACAGATTATCCCAACCGCATCGGCAAAAACCGTGATCAGCGGGAAGGCGATAATACCCGCTAGGATGCGGGGCATGTATAAAAATTCGTAGGGATTGATGTTCATGCTTTGTAGAGCGTCAATTTGCTCGCTTACGCGCATGGTGCCGATCTCTGCGGCGATGGAGGCTCCCACCTTACCGGTAAGTACCAGGGCGGTAAGCACGGGTGCAAGCTCTATCATGGTGGATTTGCCGATGAGTACGCTTAATAGGTTTACCGGGATGTAGCCTTTGGATTGATACACCGCTTGTAATGCCGTCACTAATCCTGTAAAAGCTGCGGTTAAGGCAATTAAAAAGAGAGAATCAAAGCCGATACGCTTAAATTGAATGAGGAATTCCTGATAGCGTTTGCCTAAAGACCGGACGCAGGATAGGGATTTGCCAATAAAGATAGTGTATTCGCCAATACCGGCAAAAACATTACTTATCATGTGTGTCATCGAGGGGTCTGAATAAGGTATATTCCTTTTCGAAGCCCAAGTCCACGTTACCGGTAGCACCATGCCTGTTCTTGCTAACGATGATCTCTGCGATACCCGGTTTCTCGGTTTTATCGGGGTAGTAGTATTCATCACGGTAGATGAACATCACCAAGTCGGCATCCTGTTCGATAGCTCCAGATTCACGCAAGTCGGCAAGTTTAGGCCTTTTATCTTCGCGGTTATCAGCGGCACGGTTTAGCTGCGAAAGTGCCACTACCGGTACCTTCAAATCCTTAGCCAGAATCTTTAAAGCACGGGATATTTCCGATATTTCCTGCTGTCGGTTTTCTTTGTCGCGGGGCAGAGTCATTAGCTGTAAATAGTCCACAATAATAAGATCAATGCCTTCAATCTCAGCGGTCAAACGGCGTGTTTTGGCTCTGATGTCGAGCGGGGTGTTGGTGCCGGATTCGTCTATATAAATCTGCTTGGTGGAGAGCACTTCCGAAGCCTGCATGATACGAATGAGCTTTTCTTCGTTCATGCCATAGCCCTTCATCATGCTGTCCATATTAACTTCCGAGGCAGAGCTGAACATCCGCATCAGCACCTCATCCGCAGCCATTTCCATGGTAAAGATGGCAACCTTTTTGTTCAGATTAACCGCTGCATGAGAGGCGATGTTGAGTGCCAGAGCTGTTTTACCCATAGCGGGGCGAGCGGCAATAATGATGAATTGCCCGGGACGGAAACCACCGGTAAGCCTATCTAAACCAGAGTATCCTGTGCTTACCCCTAAAACAGGGAGTTTAGTGGAGGCAATTTGATCTATGTTATGCAGAACTTCTGCGCTGATCTGATCGATGCGCTGAAAACCCTGATGGCTGGGAAGCTCTGCTATGGCAAAGATTGCCTGCTCGGCGTCGTCAATTATGGATTTAATGGGTTTGGCAGAAGTGTAGCAAGATTCGATAATCCCATTGGATGCCAGGATAAGGTGTCTAAGCAGGGCTTGTTCGGTTACAATGGTTAAATGATATTCAAAATTGGCACTGGAAACCACGAAATCGGTGATCTCGTTAACATAGGGAATACCACCGATCTTTTCAAGCTGATTGTTCCTTTCCAGGCGGTTGATCAGGGTAAGTGCGTCAATTTCGATGCTTTCGTTAAACAGATCTTCCATGGTGCGATACATAATCTTGTGTGCGCTGCGGTAGAAGAACTCTTCCTTCACCTTCTCAATAGCCTTGCTTACCACGTTGCTGTCTATCAGCATTGCGGATAGTATCGCAGCTTCGGCGTTTATATCGGCAGGAAGGCTGCGTTCCGATATTTTGGTTCTATCCAGAGTTTCAGAGCTATCTTTTTTAGCCATAACGCAAGTCTAAACTAAGGGTTGTTTGCCATATTTTAGCTTCATCGCTGCTGCTACATTGGGGGGGACAAAATCATCCAATTGCCCGCCCAGGGCAGCTAATTGGCGGATCATGGAAGAAGAGAGGTACATATATTTGAGGCTTGGCACCAGAAAGATAGTCTCTATTTCGGGGCTTAGTTTTTTATTGGTAAGGGCAAGTGCTAGCTCGTATTCAAAATCCGATACAGCACGCAATCCCCTTATCATAATCTTGCAATCCATGGCTTTGGCGTAATCTATAAACAAGCCATTAAAGGTAGATACATGAATATTTGGCAAGTGCTGCGTAGCTTCTTTACATAGCTCGTAACGTTCTTCCAGGCTGAATCCCGTTTGCTTATCTGTGTGATCTGCCACAGCTAAAATAACGTCGTCGAATATCTTGCTGGCTTTCTCAAGGATGTTTATGTGTCCATAGGTAATAGGATCGAAGGTGCCGGGGTAAATGACGCGTGTCATTGCTTGCTCAATGCAGCCTTACGGATTTCTTCAAGCTCTGAAACCTCTTTGGGGATGTTTTGTGAAAGCACGCAATAGCCGCTTTCTGTTACCAAGACATCGTCCTCGATACGGACACCAAGCTTTTCTTCAGGAATGTATATACCTGGCTCCACGGTTATCACATTGCCCACCTCAAGGATAGCATTACGCCCGCCCACGTCATGAGTATCCATGCCCAAAAAATGAGTAACGCTGTGCATGTAATACTTCATCACATCATCAGGATGCTCGATCAAACCAATCTCCACCATGGCAGCAGCAAGCAGGTCTCTGGCGGTTTTGTTAAGTTCAGCCATTTCGAGGCCGGGTTTAATCATCTCGATCACCTTTTTCTGCACATCCAACACCAAGGAGTATATCTGTTTTTGGCGCTCTGAAAAGCTGCCATTGATGGGGAAGCAACGGGTGATGTCTGCGCTGTAATTTAGATATGATGCGCCTACATCCATTAGTACTACTTCGCCATTTTCTATTCTGCATTCGTTAGATTTGTAATGCAATGTTGCAGCATTTATCCCGCTACCAACGATGGGGGAGAAGCCCCATTGTTTTACTCCCATGCGTTGCATCCGATAGAACATCATGGCTTCCAGTTCGTATTCCATCATGGAGCTTTCGGCGTTTTCCAACACGTCCATAATCGCCTTACCGGTGATGTCGATAGCGCGCTGAAGCTGCATTAGCTCCCAATCGCTCTTTATTTTACGTAAGGGAGTTATCAGACTGGTGATGGATTCAATTACTATATTGGGAAAGCGTTCCTTAATGGGTGAAAGCTTGAATAGTTGGGTGCTTAAGGGTCTATCTATTACCTGGCTCCCAATATTCGCCCAAATCTTGCCGATCACAGGGCAATACATGGAAAGCACAGCGGCAAACTCGTCTATGTAAGCTATTCTATCTATTCCGCTTAGTTCTTTTGCTTCTTCTGCACTCATCTTGCGTCCGTCCCACACTTCTTTGGCGGGGTCGTTTCGCTGGATAAAGAGGTATTCGGTAGGGACAATGCCGCTTTTATATGCAAAATAAATCGCTTCGGGGATTTGAAGGCCTGTTACATACAGGAAGTTGTTATCCTGCATGAATTTCTCCAGATTGGCTTCTCCGGCAGCAAAGAGGACGATAGCTTCTTTGTCTGCTAAGGCGTTGGTAAGCATTTCACGGCGTGGGATGGTAATTTCAGCATTCATATTGTCTCCCTTACTTCTCGTTTGCGGCTTTGTTCTGGGTTTTAATGGGCTTGATAATGCCAAACTCAGGTTCTTCGCTTTGGTTCACAACCCCTGGGGTTATGATGCATGCTTCAATATCAGTACGGTCTGGGATATCGTACATGATCTTCAGCATGAATTTCTCCATGATGGAGCGTAAGCCACGGGCGCCAGTTTTGTGAGTGATGGCAATACGGGCAATTTCTTTCAATGCCTCTTCCTCAAAATTGAGATCCACACCATCCATTTCAAAGAACTTCTGATATTGTTTACAGATTGCGTTTTTGGGCTTCACCAGGATGTCTATCAACGCTTCTTCGGTAAGCTCATGCAGGGTACAAATCACCGGCATTCTTCCGATCAGCTCTGGGATCAAGCCATACTTCAATAAGTCATGGGGCGTGGTTTGGTCAAATATCTTCGCATCTTCTTGTTTCTTGCCAAGCTCCACATCGAAACCGATGGCTTTCTTATCCATGCGCTCTTTGATAATCTTTTCCAAACCAAAGAAGGCGCCACCCGCGATAAACAGGATGTTCTTGGTATCGAGCTCGATGAATTCCTGTTGAGGGTGTTTACGTCCGCCTTTGGGGGGTACGTTTACTTTTGTGCCTTCCAGTATTTTCAGCAAAGCCTGCTGTACACCTTCGCCACTGACGTCGCGGGTAATGGAAGGCGTTTCGGATTTACGTGATATTTTATCTATCTCGTCTATATACACAATCCCGCGTTCTGCTTTGGCAACGTCATAATTGGCATTTTGCAGCAGCCTAACCAGAATGTTTTCCACATCTTCGCCCACATATCCTGCTTCGGTGAGGGTGGTGGCATCAGAGATGGCAAAGGGCACCTGCAAAAAGCGTGCGAGGGTTTGGCCAATTAAGGTTTTTCCGCTTCCCGTAGGCCCAATCATCATGATATTGCTTTTTTCCAGGTCTATTTCGTCATTTTTACTCTGCTTATAGATACGCTTATAGTGGTTGTAAACTGCCACAGAGATTATCTCTTTGGCTTTATCCTGACCTATTACATACTGATCGAGGTAGTTTTTTATCTTACTGGGGATGGGAGCATCAAAATCCTCTGGAGTGCTTTCATCTTTATTAGTATCAATTATCGTATGGCACATCACGATACATTCGTCACAAATGTTACCCGCAATTCCCCTGATGAGGTTTTTCACTTCATTTTCGGCTCTACCGCAAAATGAACAGCTCAAAGTCTTATATTTATCCAAGAAATCCTCCTGTCTTCTCTTATCTCGGAGATTAATTCAGGGCAAAAGCCTGCTCAGCCATTGCCCTTCACTTATTATTATCTAGGCTTGTTTTCGTCAAGCTATTTTCGTATGGCGATTACTTCGTCAATAATCCCATAAGTCATGGCTTCTTCTGCACTCATAAAGTAGTTACGATCTGTATCGCCGAGTATCTTTTCTATAGACTGATTGGTGTGTTTATGCAGGATATCGTTCATGCGTTCACGTAAATACAGTATTTCTTTGGCTTGAATTTCGATATCAGCAGCTTGACCCTGGGCACCGCCCATAGGCTGGTGAATCATAATCCGGCTGTTGGGCAGGGCAGTCCGTTTTCCCGGTGCACCTGCTGCGAGTAGCACTGCTGCCATACTTGCCGCCTGACCGATGCAGATAGTGCTTACCCGGGGTTTGATATATTGCATGGTGTCGTAGATAGCCAATCCAGAGGAGATCACTCCGCCGGGGCTGTTGATATACATATAGATATCCCGCTCGGCATCTTCACCTTCGAGGTGCAGAAGCTGCGCAACAACTGTGTTGGCAAGGTTGTCTTCTATCACTCCGCCCAAAAACACAATCCGGTCTTTCAGCAAGCGTGAATAGATGTCGTAAGCGCGTTCTCCGCGACCTACTTGTTCGATAACCATGGGGATAAAATTCATTATTCCTCCGTCGTTTCCAGGGTTTCGGCTTCCGGAATCTCTGGTTCTGCTTCCGGTTCAGCGATCACAAACTCGCTGCTGGCAGCAATCTGCCTTAAGATAAAGTAGTTCTGCACTGCCATTTTGAATTCTTCCGTGCCGAGATCGGCTTTGTTAGCCTCTTTATAGGCTTCTGCGCTTTTATCATCCAGGATAGCTTCATGGATGATATATTCTGCCGTCATCTCTTCGGTAACTTCCAAAGGCATGGCTTTGCGCAGGTTATTCATAATGTACATACTAACCATTTCCTGAGCTATCTGCATTCTGTATTGATATACATAGAATTTCCGATATTCAGGATTATCTACTTTAGATGCTTCCTGCTCTGCGAGGTATTCAATGGTCTTGTGGGGAAGATCGAAGTTGTTATCCACAAAGAGCTTGGTGATCACGCTGAAGTTATCTATATTTATGTTAATATGCTCGTTTTTCAGGCTCATGTCTTCGCTTACTTTCGCCTTCATCTGCTCTAATGAGTCAAACTCCATATCTTTGGCAAATTCGTCGTCAATGGCTGGATATTCCATGCGGGAAATGCTGTTCACCATCAGGCTACAGGGGTATTCAAATTCTTTTTCGAGCTGCATGCTGGCATCCTGGGTAACCAGCATAATGGTTTTGCCTTGCATTGTGGCTTCAATAACGTCGCCGGTCTTGCAGCCGATTAGGGCTTCCAAAGATCGGGTGTGCATACCGGTTCCGGCAAACAAAATACCGGCTTTGGTGAAGCTGTCGCTGCCATGTTTGAAGCTGATATCCACCATCACCTGGTCATCTTCAATAGCATTTTCCACGTCGATAATATGTCCGTTATCCTGTATTAAACTTTCCAGGTATTTCTGCACTTCATCTTCCAGCACCTGTGGTTTGTGAGGAATGCTCAAGCCTTCTAATTGCTTAAAATCGATGGTGGGTTCGTGTTCCACTTCCACCTTTACTATCATCTCCTCGCCTTTTTCCCAAGTGATATCTTTCACTTCGGGGAAAAGCAGGAAATGAATATCGTGTTCGCCGGCAACTTCGTCGAATATTTCATCCACATAATCTTTCAGAAAGTAATCTCTGAGGGTATCTGTATGCATTCTCTCCACCATGGCAAGCGGGGCTTTTCCTTTGCGGAAACCTGGAACTGCGATGTCGCGAGAGGCTTTGCGGAGATATTTCTCGTATGCCTTTGTGGCTTTGTCGGCGGGTACGCTAATGTTAATTTCTTTGGTTACGGCATTTACTTGATTGAATTCAACCTGCACTTTATTCTCCTGTTGTTTAATTAAATATCTTGGTGCGAAAGAGGGGACTCGAACCCCTACGAGTTTAACCTCACTGGATCCTAAGTCCAGCGCGTCTGCCAATTCCGCCACTTTCGCATGCTTAAAAAGGCTAATTTGAACCAATAAATCTATGCTTATGCATCTGTCAAGCTGGAAGTGTGGGTGTGTCGCAGAGCAGCATTCCAATGCTGCTAAGCTCCGTATGTAGAGCAGGATTCCAATCCTGCTAAGCTCCGTATGTAGAGCAGGATTCCAATCCTGCTAAGCTCCGTATGTAGAGCAGCATTCCAATCCTGCTAAGCTCCGTATGTAGAGCAGCATTCCAATCCTGCTAAGCTCCGTATGTAGAGTAGCATTCCAATCCTGCTAAGCTCCGTATGTAGAGTAGCATTCCAATCCTGCTAAACTCAGTATTTAGAGTAGCATTCCAATCCTGCTAAGCTCCGTATGTAGAGTAGCATTCCAATCCTGCTAAACTCCGTATGTAGAGCAGGATTCCAATCCTGCTAAGCGATATCTATCCAGAATCTTTAGAAGTGCATTCAAACGCAGGAACGGCGTCCTACGCTACAGCTATGCTCTAAGCTGTGCATTGTCGATCAAGCGGGTTTTGCCTACCTTAACAGCCAGGATCATTCTGGTATCTGTTTCTGCAATCTCCACAGGAAGCAAAGTTTCGGGATGCACAAATTGAATGTAATCTATTTCAGCATTATTATCAACGATGATTTTACTTGCCGCTTGCAATAGAATCTTAATATCCCTAATCCCTTGGGAGTAAAGCTGCTTTGCCTTGTGGATTGCCTTAGATAGGCAGAGTGCCTGCTGACGGGTTTCGCCGCTTAAATAGGTATTGCGACTGCTCATCGCCAAGCCATCGGCTTCACGGATAATGGGACAGGGGACAATTTTACAGTGCAGATTCAGGTCACTTAACATCGTTTTTAGCACTGCCACTTGTTGAAAGTCTTTTTCGCCCATGAACATCAGATCGGGATTCACCAAGTTTACCAGCTTTAGCACTACTGTAGCAACGCCTCTGAAATGGCCGGGACGGCTTGCTCCACACAGCACTTCGCTGATTCCTTCCACGTTTACCCAGGTGCGATAAAACTGGGGATAGATATCCTCTGCGGTGGGAATGAACACGTAATCTACCTTGTAGCTGGACAATAGCTGTAAATCCCGCTCCATATTGCGCGGATAGCTGCTCAAATCTTCATTTGCCCCAAATTGGGAAGGATTGATAAATATCGATACAATGGTGGTATCACATTGGAGTGTAGATGCCTCTACCAGAGACAGATGCCCTTCGTGAAGAAACCCCATGGTTGGCACGAAGCCTATGGTTTTATCTTTCTGCCAGTTTTGGCTGAGGGCTTGCATTTCCTGCAGAGTTTGGATGAGCTGCATTTATAGAATCTTGTCAACCTTGTTTTGGTCGTTCAACACCACGATACGCGGTTTGTGGGCTAATAGCTCAGCTTCGTCCATCATCCCATAATTGATGATGATAACTTTATCGCCCACTTGCACTAATCTTGCCGCCGCACCGTTGATGCTGATATCTCCGCTGCCGCGTTCACCTAATATAATATAGGTGGAAAAACGGTTACCATTGGTGATGTTGAAGATCTCCACTTTCTCAAATTCGCGCAT
>Ga0265294_10007069_pt1 | contig 13375 bp, 12 predicted proteins | sample MunlanPumphouse3_FD_192504 | JGI IMG/M metagenome (GOLD analysis project Ga0265294, IMG submission 192504) | Groundwater microbial communities from a municipal landfill in Southern Ontario, Canada - Pumphouse #3 | ecosystem: Environmental > Aquatic > Deep subsurface > Groundwater | place... | reverse complement strand
AGATAACATATAAAAGTATTTATTTAATCAATTTGATTCGCTCCTAGAGCGACTTTGTAGGGATCATTAGCATCGATTCTATCGTAGTAAAGAATTCCATCTAAATGGTCCATTTCGTGTTGGACGGCAATGGCAGGATAGCCAAACAGCGTATAAGTCTGTTTTTGGTTAGTTAAAACTTCAAATCCTGAAATCACCACTTTATAGTAGCGCATGACATAACCATCGTGACTCTTAGGAACAGATAAACAACCTTCACCGCTTGAAAGATAAACTTGTTTAACAGAGGTTCTTTCAATGATTGGATTGATCAGTCCAAATTCATATGTTTTATCCGCGTCAACTAAATATATAGCGAAAAAACGCGAGTCCACTCCGATTTGAGGAGCGGCTAAGCCTATTCCAGCTTCAACGTGATTTTTCTTGGCGTATTTTTCATCTTGAGACAGCTTCAAAAATTCAATCATTTCTTTAACAAGATCGATATCGCTCTTGGATATATCTTTGATGTCTTTACACTTTGTTCTTAATATTTTATTTTTTTCAGTATAGATTTTCAACATATTATAAACTCTCCGCTTTCATTTTATCACAAGTTTGTATTATACTTCAAAAGAAGAGAGATTTATATAAATATGAGCAACAATAGTAAAATAGATACATTTCAATCAAAATTAAATGATTTTATCGAAACTTTTTATCAATCTGAAGAATACCTGGATTTTAAGAGCGCGGATAAAGAGCTTTATAATTCGACAAAAATGCAAGAATACAATCAAAAAAAAGAAAGGATGGAGTTCGACCTGAATATCATCGCAAAGGAAAAAGGCGAACTATCTAAAGAGGATATCAAAGATATGAATCAAAAGTTCCTATTGCTAAAGAAAACAATTCAAGATTTAGACTGCGTAAAAAAATATGAGCAAGCGTATGACAACTTGATGAAAGTCCGCAATATATTCAACAGCGAACTCTTGAGAAAATTATATTTATGATTAGAATAATCGGCGGCCAATACAAAAGGCTCAAAATCGACATTCCGGATTTAAAAGATGTTCGTCCAACTCAAGATAGAGTAAGAGAAGCAATCTTTTCTATATTGCACGATAGAGTTGTTGGTACTCTTTGCTTAGATCTATTTGCTGGTTCGGGAGCATATGGCTTTGAAGCGATATCTCGAGGGGCGCGATTCGTCGATTTTGTCGACAAACAAAACATATGTATCGAATGCATTAATTCAACGGCTAAGCGCCTTAAATGCCAAGGATATTTTAGGACGTATAAGAGAGAATATTCATCTGCAGTCGACATGTTTATTAACCAGGGGAAGAAGTATGATATAATTTTTCTAGATCCACCTTATGCGATGGATGTGAATGAAGAATTAGCTAAGAAATTCGCAAAAGCTAACTTGCTTACTAAAAACGGAATTCTCGTCGTAGAGCAAGAGAAGGAACTTCCGGAAATCGAAGGCTATGAATTAAAGAGTTACAAGTATTCTTACAAGCGAGTAGGAATATATAAAAGGGGAGAATAAATATGAAGATTGCATGTTATCCAGGAAGTTTTGACCCGATAACTAATGGTCACATTAGCATGGTTAAACGCGGTTTAAAATTATTTGATAAAGTCATTATCATCGTTGGAAATAATATAAAAAAAGAATATTATTTTAACTTAGATGAGAGAGTAGAACTGGCGAGAAAGACATTTGAAGGAAACCCTCAAGTCGAAGTCGTCAAGGGAAATGGACTATCTGTCGTTCAAGCTAAAGCGTTGGGCTGTCAGGCAATCATCAGAGGACTTCGCATGGTGTCCGATTATGAATATGAAGTTCAATACGCTTCTATCAACGAGTATCTTGAACCGGATATCGATATGGTGTTCTTAATGTCGAGAAAAGAATATTCCTTTATTTCATCCAGTCGAATTAAAGAGCTATTCATGTATAATTCTGATATCACTCACTTAGTTCCTGCCGTGGTCTTAGAAGCCTTTCAAAATAAGGCGAAGAAATAATCAATAAAAAAATCGTCATTGTGAAATGGCGATTTTTTAAATTACTTATTAATAGTATTAAGCTAATGCAGAAGTTCCGAAGAATTTTTGCAATCCGGAAAGGGTCTTAATATCAGCTTCTGAAGAACTAGAATCAGAATCCTGAATAGTGAGGTAAACCTTTGCGACGTGCATATCGAGGACATCGTTAACAGTTGTCGTGTTGTCGTTGATCATCGATAAGTCTCTAACAGAAGAATCTATTTTGCTACCAGCTTCAAACCAAACTAATGTGGGTTTGTTCAGGTAAGTCGCAATAGAACTTGCATCGAGATAATCGCTATCTTGTTCAACTTCATCAATATTGGATTTGCAATATTCTTGCCATTCTTCATATACATCAATGGTGGCTTCTCTAATGTTAGTTAGCTTAGCTTCATTGACAGCATAATATTCGTACCAGTTTTCATCAGCGTCGTAAGTTGCTTTATTATCGTAATAAACAGATACGTTTAAATTGTAAATGGGAACCGCGTTGTTTGTTTCTTCATAGTCTTCAATTCCTTGCTCAATGTCTTTGCAATCAGCAGTGGTATCATCCATGAATAAAACAGCGAAATCATCTTGGCTACCATCATCAAGTCCGTTGATTTTGTCGATCATTGTGTCGTAATTAATACGATGTGCATCGTAATATTTTGAATCGGAAGCGTCATCAATTGCGTTGGAAATAGCAGTTGTAATAGGCGAGATCGATAAGACGACCGCGACTACAACTCCGACGAGTAAAACAACCTGAAACCAGGCAGTTGACTTCATCCATTCCCAAATTCTATCGTATACATTTTTCATATAATAATCTCCTACTTAACTCTAGATTATGTATTATCTAACAATCTTAAATATATTAACATTAATGTGTTCTATATTCAAGAATAAACGGGCTTAATTACCAATTGGTAAGCATAATTTTATTTATCGCATATTTCTATAGAAAATTACAAAAAAAAAGATAGTAGAAATAGGAGCATCTGTTATGACTGAATTCTACATCTTTATTATTTATCTACTGCACCACTTGGTGGGGGTCACTAACCCTTAGGCAGATATCGAGAACTTTGACATTCTCTAAGAGGGGGGGTCGCTTTAGTTGGAAGCGAGTATTTAGACTATATAGTATTTGTATAATCATGTCAAGAATAAAAATATATAAATTAGTAAGCGTTTACATTTTTTCTCTCACCTGTGATAACCAACCGATAAATACTAAACATTTTAAATTAATTTAAAAATCAATACTCAAATGTAAAAAATGCGAAAAGAATCACTCATCTTTTTGTGTATCAAACTTTACTATCAAGACAAAAAAAACGGAACAGATATAATATAAAAAAAGTTAGATAAATTAATTTTAAAATTAAAAAAATTGCACGTTATGAAAATAATCTTTCATCTCTATGCAATCTAGTGTTTGATGATGGTGCCTCGTGCCAGAATCGAACTAGCGACTGATCCTTACCATGGATCCGTTATACCACTTTACTAACAAGGCGATTTGCTTGCTTAATAATCATACCGATTGAGCCTTATTTTGTCAATATTTTATGCATATTGCTTTCCACATAGTAATAAAGGATAAAATATAATCATTATTAGGTCGATATTTATTAGTAAAACACTGATTATTTTTAATTAACCAAATGTAGCTTTGAGTATATAATATAATTAAAAGAGGAGGAAAGAGACATGTTTAAGGAAATCAACATTGAGAATCTCAGTGATTTGAATCCGATATCGAAAATATCTAAAGAATGGATGTTAATAACTGCTGGAGATCAAAAAAAATACAACACTATGACCGCGAGCTGGGGGAGCCTTGGCTACATATGGAATAAGCCTGTTGCGACAATGTATATACGACAGACGAGATATACAAAGGAATTCGCGGATAAATTCGATTATTTTTCTCTTTGCTTTTTTGAAAAAAAATACAGAAAAGATTTGGGATATTTAGGAACTTATTCGGGTCGAGATGAAGACAAAGTGGCGAAGACTTCTTTGACGGTGGACTACTTTGAAGATGTTCCATATTTTAAAGAAGCATCGTTGGTTTTAATATGTAAAAAAGAATATTCTCAGGATATGAAACCTGAATGTTTTCACGATAAGGAATGCTTAAAAAAGAATTATGATAACGACGCTCTACACAAATTGTATATTGGAGAAATCGTACACACATTTATTATTAAATAAATGCATTAATAAAATTCAGTAAAAAATGGTAAGTAAACGCTTTCATTTGACAAGTTAAAATCATTGTTTTTACTCGTGTGATTTGCTAGAATAAAGGTGCCTAGAGAGCCATGTGCGTTTCCGACATGTTAAATTCGGGAGATGATCCTTAAGCGGAGTTGAAAACCGAACAAGATTCGGTATCCTAAAGCCTGAGGCTATTCACCCACCTTATTAGTAAGGGAATATGAGACGCTTTCTAGGCTTTTCAATGAAAAAAAAGATCAAGGAGAAAAAATGAAATACGACAATTTATGTGTAGCTGCTATCCGTTCTATCTGTTTAGATGGAATCGATAAAGCAAATTCGGGCCACCCTGGCATGGCTTTATCATCTGCCCCGATTTTATATACTTTATTTACAAGGCATTTAGTGTCTGATCCCACTCATCCAAAATGGGTGAATCGCGACCGTTTCGTTCTATCGGCTGGTCACGCCTCAATGCTTTTATATACAATCTTGCACCTAGGTGGCTACAACGTAACTAAGCAGGATTTAAAGTCCTTCCGTCAATTAGGTTCAAAAACTCCTGGTCATCCTGAATATGGTCACACTTCTGGTGTGGATGCGACCGCTGGTCCTCTCGGACAAGGTATTGGTCAAGCTGTAGGTATGGCCGTGGCTGAGACCATGCTTCAAGCTCAGTATCCCGAAGGTAATAAATTGTTTGATCACTACACATATTGCTTGTGTGGAGACGGATGTTTAGAAGAAGGCGTTTCGCAAGAAGCTATATCTTTTGCTGGCATGCAAAAACTCAACAAATTGATTTTGTTTTACGATTTCAACGATGTCACTTTGGATGGACCATTATCGAACTCCTCCATTGATAATACCGGAGAAAGATTCGACTCTGCAGGGTGGAATGTCATCAAAGTTGACAATGGCAATGACTGCGACGAAATCGACAGAGCTATTGTTTCCGCTAAAAATTCAAAAGACAAGCCTTCACTTATTATCGTTCCTACAATAATTGGATATGGTACTCCTTTGCAAGGAACTCACAAGGTTCACGGTTCACCCGTTGGATTTGAAGGCACTCAAAAGGCCAAAGAATTCTATCACTACGACTATCCTGCTTTCGAGATTCCTGAAGAGGTTTATTTAACGTTCCGTTCAACCTTTAACGCGCGTGGAATCAATGCGTTTAAATCGTATGAAGAAATGTTTATCGAGTATAAAAATAATCATAAAGACGATGCTAAATATTTAGAAACAACAGTTAATAATGATGTATCATCGCTGCTTTTAAAAGACACTGATTCGATCATCGTCGAAAAACCTGAAGCAAGTAGAATAGCTTCTGGCCACATACTTAACGTTTTCTCAAAAGAGCTTAAAAATTTAGTTGGTGGTTCTGCTGATGTGGCTTCTTCCACAAAGACAATGATGGATGATGAATCAACATATGGTCCAGAAAACAGAGCTGGAAGAAATATGAATTTTGGCATTAGAGAATTTGGCATGGCGACGATTCAAAACGGCATGTTGCTTCACGGAGGTTTAAGAACTTACGTCGGAGGATTTTTAGTCTTTGCTGACTATTTAAAACCTGCGGTTAGACTTGCGGCTATTTCACATATTCCCGCTATTTACGTTCTCACTCACGATTCTATTGCTTTAGGTGAAGATGGACCTACCCATCAGCCGGTCGAACAGTTAGCGATGCTTCGTTCAATCCCCAATGTCAATGTAATAAGACCTTGCGATACTTGCGAAACTAACGCTGCGTGGAAATTGGCCCTTGAGTCGACAACAACACCCACATGTTTGATTTTATCTCGGCAAAATTTAACTCCTGTCTTTGGTTCAAATTACGAAGGGGTAAAAAATGGCGGATATGTTGTTTCGACGGAAAGAGAAAAAATTGATTTTGAGATTATCGCGAGCGGGTCGGAAGTTCAACTTGCTCTTGATGCTCAAAAATTATTGCTGGAAGATGGTATTGATACTCGAGTGATTTCCTTACCTTCATCATTTAACTTTGACAAGTTATCTGAAGAGAAAAAAGAAGAAATATTTGGTGCCCCTTACGAAAAGAGAATAGCGGTTGAAATGCTTTCTTCATTCGGTTGGTACAAATATGCGAAGAATGTAATGTCCCAAGATGTATTTGGAGCTTCTGCTCCTGGAGATGAAGTTGTCGCATACTTTGGCTTTACTGCTAACAATTTAAAAAATAAGATTGAAGAAATATTAAAAAAATAAATTTCAAAATGAAGGGATTAGCCAATTTGGCTGATCCCTTTTTTTTGATTTTATAAGTTGAATGAAATTTTGGCTTTTAGAAATCTCTCGGGCTATTGCAATTTAAGTTTTTATATTATTTTATTGTCAATTTTGGTCTATTTGGCCGTTTTTATTTGTTTGACTGCGTGTTTAGTGATAACTTTAAAATGTAAGAAAAAAGAGGTGTTTATATGGAAAAAGGGGCTGGTGTATTACTCCCAATATCATCCTTACCGAGTCTTTATGGAATAGGAACATTTGGAAAAGAAGCATACCGATTTGTTAAATTTATAGAAAAATCAGGATTGAAGTATTGGCAAATGTTGCCTTTGAATCCGACATCTTATGGAGATTCTCCATATCAGTCTTTTTCGGCTTTTGCTTTAAATCCGTATTTTATAGATTTGGAATTACTTATGAAAGATGGTTACCTTGCAAAAAAAGATTTGCAATCATTGCATCATCAGTATTCGCGAGAGATTGATTATGGTGAGATTTATTCCAAGCGATTTAATATTTTAGAAGTCGCATATAAAAATTCTTACGATGATTTGCAAGAAAAGATTATTAAGTTTAGAAAAGCAAATAAAAAATGGGTTGAAGACTACGCTTTGTTCATGGTCATTAAAGCTATGCATAACGGAGTCAGTTGGACTGAATGGAGCGAAGAGTATCGCTTGCGAAAAGCCGATACGTTGAATGAAATTCGCGAAGCACAATATGCTGAAATCAATTTTTGGATTTGGATGCAATACGTTGCGGACAGTCAATATCACACATTGAGAAAATATTGTCATAGACATCACGTTAGAATTATCGGTGATATGCCTATTTATGTCGCTTTAGATTCCGCTGATGTTTGGGCTAATTATTCGCTTTTTGAATTGGACAAGCAAAGGCATCCGACAGCTGTTGCAGGAGTTCCACCTGATTATTTTTCAAAAACTGGTCAACTTTGGGGGAATCCTCTGTACAATTATGAAAAGATGGAACGCAATGGGTTCCAATGGTGGAAAAGACGAGTCAAAAAATATTCGAAATTTTTTGATGTTTTAAGAATAGATCACTTCAGAGGGATGGAATCTTACTGGGCTGTTGATGCTAAAGCACCCACGGCAGAGTTTGGCAAATGGATTGAAGGTCCCAAGATGAAGTTGGTGGATGCTATTAATTCAGCGAGTGGAAAAATGGAAATTATTGCCGAGGATTTGGGATTTCTTACGCAAGATGTCACCGATTTGAAAGATAAGACAGGATGGCCAGGACTTGTGATTTATCAATTCGGATTTGATTCGCACAATATCGACGACAATTACTTGCCTAAAAATTACACAGAAAATTGTATCGCATATATCGGTACCCACGACAACGATACCTTGACTCACTTTATCGAGGAACACGTCGAGCTTCACGAATATATGAAAGAAGTTCTTCAGGTTGAGTCAGTTGAACAAATCTTTGATAAAATGATGGAGACAATGTCCGAATCTAAAGCTCTAATAGTTATATATTTGATGCAGGACTTTTTAAAAGAAGGCGGAGAATATAGATTTAATACTCCAGGTATTGCAGTAGGTAACTGGAAGTATAGACTTCCGCTAAATTATCGCCTTAATTCTAAAGTTCAAAAATATATTCAAAGCATTGTCACCCTCGGGAATAGATAAAAAATAAAATAGATTTTATTAGGTATAGCCTGTATGAGACAAGGGAAGTAAAAGAATTTATATTATTAATATTAATTGTATTATTTCTAGTATATAATAAACGTGTATGAGGAATGTTGGAGGAAAAAAATATGAACGAATGGATTACAAATAATTTTGCTATTTTTGTAGTGATATTACTAGTCTTTGTAATAGCGCTGATAGTGCTATCGGTAATAGCACTGAGGAATTTGAGAATATTAGTCAAAAACACAGTTGATTCTTCACTTAGAATGGAAGCCAACTTGGAATTTGATTCAATCTTTATGAAAGATGAATTAATTATTTCTGTTTATAATACTAACTTTAGAGATATAATTATTCATTCCTTTGGGTTTGTTTACAAAGATCAGATTATGGATTTCGTTAGAGAATATATGAAAGAGAATGATATGAAAGATTTTCCTGTCGTTCCCGCAAGATCTTCAATTGACTACAAACTCGATCCGTTTAGAGTAGAAAAATTTATTCTAGATAATAACTTTGAGAAAAAGACTGTATATAAAATCTTTAATGTAGTTATTGATTCTGTTGGTTTTGATACCAAGAGTAAAAACAAAGCTTTAAGAAAAGTTTTCCGCAAGAGACATAAGGCCAGATTAAAGAAGGCCAAGGTCATTCTTCACAACAGAAAAATTGCTCAGTATCAAAAAACTCACGATGATAAATTACCTATTTCTAATATATTTTGGAAATGGTTCCACAGCGATGAAGTGAAAGTACCAGAGTTGATGGAGCTGGCTAGCTCAATAAAGCACGATGATGACATTAGAGTCGCTGAGAAGAAAAAAATGAAAGTCGAAAAGGCTGACAAGCCTATTGTCGATAGCGCTTCTAAATCTAACGATAAAGAGACAGCTAAGAAACAAGAAACGGGTACAGCTACGAAACCTAAGATTGAAACTTTCGATAAGAAAAAAATCGAAGAAGTAAAGAAAGAACTTGAAGAAGTAGAAAAGATTGATTCAAAAACTAAATAATTTATTTTAGGAGATTGCTAATGATAATTGTATTTGTGATGGATTCGTATGGAAATTGTTCTAACGGTACCACGGCAACTGCTCGTCGATTTGCTACTTACCTTAGAGAAAGAGGACACACAGTAAGAATTCTTGCTGCCTCTTCTAAGGAGTCAATTAACGAAAAAGATTATTATCCAGTATCTCCTTTTAAATTGCCTATTTTTCAGCCTTTAGTCGACAAGCAAGGCTTCACTTTTGCTAAGGCGGATAAAGAAGTTATCTACAAAGCGTTAAAAGGTGCGGATATCGTACATTTATTTTTGCCTTTCCCGTTGGAAAACACCGCAAGAAAAATCGCTAAAATATTAAATATTCCTGTCACAGCAGCGTTTCATCTTCAACCCGAAAACGTTACATATACGCTGTATTTAGGAAAAAATAAAGCTATCAATAATGAGTTTTACATATATTTATACAAACATTTCTACAAATATGTGAAGCACGTTCATTGTCCTTCAAATATGATCGCAAATCAGTTAAAAGAACACGGGTATGAAACCAATGTCACCCATGTGATTTCTAATGGAGTTGTGCCGAATTTTAAAAGACAAATAGTTGACAAACCGAGCGAACTAAAAGATAAATTTGTCATTCTTATGATAGGTCGATTATCTAGAGAAAAACGTCAGGATTTAATAATTAAAGCTATTGGTAATTCAAAATATAATGCGAAAATTCAACTCATTTTATGTGGACAAGGACCGAATAAATCAATGCTTAAAGAACTTTCCAATAAAAAGTTGGTTAACCCAATAATAATTAACTTTGTTGCGCAGGATGAATTGATTAAGATAATAAATTATTCCGATTTGTATGTTCATTCTTCAGATGCGGAAATAGAAGCGATTGCTTGTATTGAAGCGTTTAAATGTGGTTTGGTTCCGGTGATTTCTAATTCGCCTATATCAGCGACTAAGCAGTTTGCTTTAAACGATATGAACTTATTTAAAAAAGGAGATTACAAGTCTCTTCAAGAAAAAATTGAATATTGGATTGAACATCCGCAAGAAAAAGAAAAACTTAGCGAAGAATATGTGGAATACGCCGAACAATATAGAATTGAAAATGAAGTAGTTAAACTTGAGGATGTGTTTTTTCAAGCAATTGAAGAAAATGCTCAAGGTACATCTATTCCTAAAATTAACATATCAAAAAGAGAAATTAAAAAAGATCTGAAATTCGAGAAAGATTTTGATAAATTGGTTGATGTAAATAATACTTAATATTAAATCACAATTGAATTAGCGGATGAAATAATTCCTTGAATCGCACTGCCTAAAGGATATGGAGAGATGTGAATCGGGACGCTGAGTTCTCGTTGGAAAAATTCTCTCGTTCCATTTAGCAAGCATCCACCGCCGGAAAGAGTTATACCTGTGTGAATAATATCCGAACTAATCTCAGGTGGACATAGTTCGAGTGCATCGATGATAACGTTACTTATTTCTTTATATATTTTTAAAACGACATCTTTAATCTCTTCTGTCGAAATAACGATGGAATGTGGCAAACCTGTCACAACATTCTTACCGGAGATTTCTAGCAAATTATTATCGGGATTTTCTAATAAAGTTCCGATTTTCATTTTTATATATTCAGCGGTTTTTACGCCGATTATTAAATGATGAGATGTTCTGATGAATCTCACAATGGCTTCATTGACTGAATTTCCTGCAAAATTTGTCGTGTGGGTCACGACTATTTGCCCGAGAGCAGTAGCGGCGATGTCAGTTGAGGCTCCACCTATATCTACTATCATATTCCCTCTTGTAGAAAAAACGTCAATTCCTGAACCAATTGCGGATAATTTTGCGGAATCCTCAATGAACACTTCCTTTGCTCCCAACAATTGACCGACTCTTTCTAGAGCAGTTTTTTCAACTTTAGTTAGATTTGACGGAGCGGAAAAAATAATGCTGCTATTTTTTAAATATTTAATGGCTTTTAGATTCGTAAAAGCTTGATGAAAATAAGCGACAGATGCTTCAATGTCGGCGACACCACCATTTACCACCGGATTGATCAAGGTTAAATCCTTTGGAGATTTTCCAATTAATTTATGAGCTAGATATCCAATTTCTTCAACTTTTTCTTTGGAACTGTTCCACGCCAAAATTGTTGGCTCATTAAAAATTACTGCATCGGAATTATTTATCCAAATTAGTGTGTTTGATGTACCAAAATTAATGCCAATAATACGTTTGTTCATAAATTTCTCCTACAAAAAAACCTGCTACTAATATAATAACAGGTTTTATAAATAAATATAATATTTGCTTTAATCGTTTCTTCCACGAGAATCAGATTTTTTACGCAAATTAGTCTCAAGAATGCTTTTGCGCATTCTGATATTGCAAGGAGTAACTTCGACTAGCTCATCAGTATTGATGTAGTCTAAGCAAGCTTCTAGGGATAATTTCTTTGAGGCTTTTAAGACAACCGTCGAATCCTTTGAGGATGAACGCTGATTGCCTAACGATTTAGTCTTACAAACATTTACGGCCAAATCTTGAGCGAATTTATTTTCTCCCACAATCATTCCTTCGTATACATCAACGCCAGGAGTTATAAACATCGTTCCTCGAGCTTCTGAGTATTTTAGTGCATATGCAGTAGAAGTTCCTGATTCGGAAGCGACAAGCACGCCTAGAGTTCTTTCACCAATGTTTCCAGAAATCATTGGACGGTATTCTTTAAACGAGTGGTTTGCAACTCCATAGCCAGCTGTCATAGTCATAAATGAAGTGTTGAAACTTAATAGTCCACGGGAAGGAATCACATATGTTAATCTTGTTAAATTATTTTCAGAACGCATATTGATTAAGTCTGAAGATCTTCTACCAATCATATCCATAACGGCTCCGACGTATTGATCGGGAACATCAATTTGTAAATCCTCGAAAGGCTCACTTTTGACGCCGTCAATTTCTTTAATGATAACTTCGGGTTTAGAAACTAATAGTTCAAAGCCTTCACGTCTCATCGATTCGATTAAGACTGATAAGTGTAATTCACCACGACCGGTGACAACAAAAGATTCGGAAGAACTAACGTTAGCAAAGTTCAAAGAGACATCTCTTTGGCATTCTCTAAATAATCTTTCTCCGATTTTTTTACCGGAAAGAAGTTTTCCGTCTCTTCCAGCAAAGGGAGAGTGATTCGCAGAGAAAGTCATCTTTAAAGTAGGTTCATCAATTCTCAATGGTGTAAGAGGTATAACTTTATCGGGTTCGCAAATTGTTTCACCAACGTTTATATCAACCAATCCACCAACCGCGACGATATCACCTGAATGTGCTTCTTCGATTTCGATTCGATTCAATCCGAAAAAGCCATATAATTTTGTAACTTTAAATGGTGCTAAAGAGCTATCTAATCTTGAGCAAACAAGACTTTGACCAACCTTTATGGTGCCGCTCTCTATACGACCAATACCAATTCTCCCAACATAGTCGTTGTAGTCTAACAACGAAGGTTGAAATTGTAGTGGAGCATCAGGATTGATGCTCGGTCCTGGGATTTCCTTGATAATTGTTTCGAATACAGGATCCATTCCTTCTTTTTGAGTCGATAAATCTGCATCATAAGAAGAAGTTCCTTTTAATGCGGAACAGAAAACGACAGGGAAATCAAGCATTTCGTCATCGGCACCTAATTCGATAAATAAGTTTAAAACTTCATCTAAAGTTTTTTGAATATCGGCGTTAGGTCTATCAACTTTATTAATAACAACGATTGGTTTTAAGTGAGACTCAAAAGCTTTTTTTAAAACGAATCTTGTTTGAGGCATAGTGCCTTCAAAAGCATCTACCAATAAAACAACACCATCAACCATGTTCATAATACGTTCGACTTCGCCTGCAAAATCAGCATGTCCAGGAGTGTCGACGATATTAATCTTATAGTCTTTATATTGAAGAGCGGTAGTTTTAGAGAGAATAGTTATTCCCCTCTCGTGTTCTATATCATTTGAATCCATGGCATCGATTTGGATGTTCTGATTCTCTCGAAAAGTGCCGGAGTACTTCAACAACTGTCCGACTAGCGTGGTTTTACCATGATCGACGTGAGCAATCATTGCAACATTTCTTATTTTTTCCATAATTAACCTCCATGAATTAAAAATTC
>Ga0265294_10007068_pt1 | contig 13376 bp, 12 predicted proteins | sample MunlanPumphouse3_FD_192504 | JGI IMG/M metagenome (GOLD analysis project Ga0265294, IMG submission 192504) | Groundwater microbial communities from a municipal landfill in Southern Ontario, Canada - Pumphouse #3 | ecosystem: Environmental > Aquatic > Deep subsurface > Groundwater | place... | reverse complement strand
TTAAGCGAAAAAGGTTTTGAATTAGATTATTACACAATTATTAAAATAGATGCATTGGATGAGGAAATGAATTCAATATTGTAATGAAGAGGGGTTTATATGAAGCAGGTTTTGGTAAGCAATTCACTATTTTTTAATCATGTGGCATTTTTGCAGAACGGTAAGCTTATTGATTATCATTTTGAATTAAATAATAATCAAAATGTTGTAGGTAATATCTACAAGGGAAAGGTCATGAATATTCTTCCCGGCATGGAAGCTGCTTTTGTTGACATTGGTCTTGATAAAAATGCATATTTGTTTTTAGATGACCTGCTTTCTGATAAGTTTTTAAATGAATTAAAGATTAAGAAAAAAGATGTCTCCAGTATTAACAAAGTGCTTAAAACAGGGGATGAACTGTTGGTTCAGGTTGTGAGAGAGCCCATAGGTGAGAAAAACATCTCAGTTACAACTGACATATCCCTTACGGGAAAATATATTGCATTTATTCCCAATACTATGGGAGTTAATCTTTCTAAGAGAATCAAAGACCGTGATGAGCGAAAAAGGCTTGAAGAAATAGGCAAAAGTATAATGATAAACGGAAATGGAATGATAATAAGAACATTTGCAAAGGGCAGTCTTAGGGAAGCAATAGAAAAGGAATATAAGATGCTTTCTAACATATACAAGAAGATAGAAACTGAATATAAATATTCCTATGCACCGAAGCTTTTGTATAGAAGTAATTCTCTCATTGAAAGACTTTTTTTGGACTATATTGATTCGACTGTAGAAGAGATTTTTGTTGAAGATAAAACAACAAAAGATAAATTTAATGATATGATTTCCGGACTGCCGGGAGATGAGCTTAAAAGTATTAAAATTACCCAGACACAGGGGATTTTTGAAGATTTCAATATTGAAAGCCAGATTAATATGCTGTTTAATAGAAAAGTTGAGCTTAAAAACGGAGGCTCCATAATAATAGATGTTACGGAGGCATTGACAGTAATTGATGTTAATAGCGGGAAATATACAGGAAGCCTAAATATGGAAGAAACAGCTTTGGCTATCAACCTAAAAGCAGTTGAAGAAATTGCAAGGCAGATAAAGCTAAGAAATATAAGCGGAATAATTTTAATTGATTTCATTGATGTTAAGAAGGAAGAAAGTATTAATCTTCTATTAGCCAAAGCTAAGTCGTTGTTTAAGGATGATAAAATCAAAACCAATGTTATCGGAATGACAAAGCTTAATATTATGGAAATAACGAGGAAAAGAAATACGGAAAATTTCTTTAATTTAATAACTGAAGAATGCATACACTGCAGAGGCAGCAGCAGAAGTATCTCAAAAATATATATATTTATTAAAATAGAAGGAATAATAAAGAATATTAAATATAATACATCTTCCGAAGCTGTTATTTTAAATGTGGGATGTATATTGTACAATAAAATAATCAAAAGCTGCATGGACATTATTGCTGAAATTGAAAAAAAATACGATATTAAAATATTTATTGAATTAGATGATGACATTTTGACAGATGATATAGTCGTTGGAAAAATGGGAAAGTTATCTAATAGGTCATCAAAAAAATTAAGTTGACAAACATTTTATAGTTTGATACAATAAATAGCTGTTAGAGCCGCACGGATCAGGTTTAAAACGATAAGTACCTGCAATGGCGAGACTGGGATGAGGAGGTAAATTATGTACGCAATTATTGAAACAGGTGGAAAACAATATAGAGTTCAGGAAGGCGATATTTTAAGAGTTGAAAAACTAGAAATTGCTGACGGAGAAACAGTAAAATTTGATAAAGTTTTGCTGGTAGCTGATGAAGGAAAATTGAATGTCGGGAAACCATATGTTGACGGAGCAGTAGTAGAAGCGGTAGTTGAAAACCAAGGCAAAGCTAAAAAAATAATAGTTTTCAAATACAAATCAAAAAAAGACTACAGAAAGAAACAAGGTCATCGTCAACCATATACACAAATTAAAGTTGAGAAAATAGTAGGATAGTATGATTACAGTTACCATATATAGAACCAAGGATGAAATTAAAGGTTTTATAGTTGAAGGTCATTCAGATTACGCTGAAGAAGGAGCAGACATAGTTTGCGCGTCAGTTTCAATATTGTCTTATACGGTATTGAATTCATTGAACCTTGTGGCGGGAATTACCGCTGAAAACATTGAATATTCAGTTGATGAAGATACAGGTTTAATGAGTTTGAGAACTTTAGAGAACAATTATAAAACTGATATAGTGTACAGAAACTTCATGGTTGGAATGGAATTATTATTAGAAGATTACAGCGATTATATTACACTTAAATTTGAGGAGGTGTAAACATGTTATTGAAGTTAAACTTACAGTTATTTGCACATAAAAAAGGTGTTGGTAGCTCTAGAAACGGTAGAGACAGCAATGCTAAGAGATTGGGAGTAAAAAGAACCGACGGTCAATTTGTGTTGGCTGGGAACATACTTGTAAGACAAAGAGGTACAAAACTTCATCCGGGTAATAACGTAGGCAGAGGAAATGATGATACATTATTTGCCATGATTGATGGAAAGGTTAAGTACGAAAGAAAAGACAAAACAAGAAAACAGGTCAGCGTATATCCTGTTGAATTAGAAGCATAATAAGAACCCCACCCAATGACGCAATCAAAGATTGCTTTTGGGAACCTGGGAACCTTGTTGCTTGTGCAATAAACGACCTACCTTGGGGTAGGTTTTTATTTTCAAGGTACGGGGGCAAAATGTTCCCGATTAGGAGAAATATATGTTCATAGATATAGCAAAAATAAGCATAAAAGCCGGCAAAGGCGGAAACGGCAGCGTTGCATTCAGACATGAAAAATACATACCGATGGGCGGACCCGCAGGCGGCGACGGGGGCGACGGAGGAAGTGTTGTTTTAGTTGCCGATGAAGGACTTCGCACATTGATGGATTTCAGATATAAAAGACATTACCAAGCGGAAAGCGGTGAAGACGGAAGAGGGAAAAAACAATATGGCTCTGACGGAAAAGCCCTTTATTTAAGAGTGCCGGTTGGGACATTGATAAAAGATGAAGAAACAGGCATAGTGCTGGCAGACTTAAAAACCAATGGACAGCAATATGTAGTAGCAAGAGGCGGGCGCGGAGGCAAAGGGAATGTTAAATTTAAAAATTCCATAAGGCGGACTCCTCGTTTTGCTGAGCCGGGAACCAAGGGCGACGAAAGAGAAATTGTACTTGAGTTAAAACTTATTGCGGATGTAGGTTTGGTGGGATTTCCAAATGTGGGAAAATCAACAATATTAGCATCTGTAACAAGCGCTAAGCCCAAAATAGCAAATTATCATTTTACAACTTTAAAACCAAATCTTGGAGTTGTAAGCATAGGGGAAGGTCATAGCTATGTACTCGCTGATATTCCCGGACTTATAGAAGGGGCTTCGGAAGGAGCAGGCTTAGGGCTTGATTTTTTAAGACACATTGAAAGAACAAGATTATTACTGCATGTTATTGATGCATCAGGTCAAGAAGGAAGAGATCCTGTTGAAGATTTTTACATGATAAATGATGAGCTTGAGCAATACAGCAATAAATTATCTGAAAAAGAACAAATAATTGTTTTAAATAAGATGGAACTGCCGGAAGCTATAAATAATGCAGAAAAAATAGAAAAAGAGCTTTCGGGCAAATATGAAATAATCCAAGTGTCTGCCGCAACAGGCAAAGGACTTGATTTGCTTAAGAAAAGAGCTTATGAAAAATTGCTTTCAATTGAAGATGAAATTGAATTTGTCGATGAAGAAGTTGTTGAAGATTTCTTAGATAGAAAAGAAAGAGATACAATTGTTGTAACCAAGGAAGATGATTATTATTCAGCAGAAGGAGACTTTCTTGAAAGGCTTGTTGCTTCAACCAATTTTGATGACTTCGAATCCTTTTCAAATTTTCAGAAGGTTCTTATTGACAAGGGTGTAATACAGAAATTAAGAGAACTTGGTGCTGTAGAAGGAGACTTAATCAGTGTATGCGGAGTAGAATTTGATTTTGTAGATTAAGCGAATGCACCAATTTTATTGGTGTCAGTCGCTTATCCTCCTAATGTTACATCCTGCATGTTGTACCATTTCATTGCTTCATGAAATTGTTCAGGTTTAAAATCCGGCCACATGTCATCTATTGTATAAATGTCGGAATAGACAGACTGTATAGGCAGAAAGCCGGACAGTCTTTTTCTTCCGCCCCACCTTAATATTAAATCAATTCTTGAAATGTCTCTTGAATGAAGACCATCCATTATATTCTTTCTGGAGGAAGTGCTGTTTAGATTGGATATATCCCAGTCCCAACCGTAATTAACCAAAAAATTGACTTTTATACCGCCCGCACCAACATTTGTTCTTTTTGTGTATTTCATTAATTCTTTTGGGAACATTGGAGAATAATAATTACCTATAATCAGCAGGGAAACATTTTCTTTGGCTATTAATTTAACTGCATCAATACAGGATTTTTGGAATGCTGCTATTTGATCCTTTGGCCTTTTGCAATTGTCAGTGGTAAATCCATAATATGTTATTTCATCTATTCCGTATTCCTGAGCTAATTTTAATACTTGAAGACCAGGTTCAAGTCCAAATTCATATCCATCCCGTTTATTAAAACCTTTATTTTGAGCCCATCTCCTGTTCCCGTCAGGTATAAGCCCTAAGTGTTTAGGTATTCTCATAAAAATCCCCTTTCTTTCTATTTTGGTATTATTTGCAAGCAGCATAGAATTATACCTTAGCTATCACATTTTTGTTTTTTATTAATATAATAATACTCCCTGTATATTTAAGAATAGGTAAAGGCTCATGACATATAATAAGAGGATATGCATTTGTTTAAAATTTACGTGTATTTTACAATAATGACATATTAATAATATAGTCTTAATGTAATATACAATAAATATGAAAAGGAGGTGATAGAATGATAAAAGGAATATTATTCGACAAGGACGGCACATTGATAGATTTTTCATTATGGAGAAATGCCGGAATTAATACAATTCAAACAATACTAACTGAATACAATTTGAATGATGACAAACTGAATAAAGAGCTTCAAAAAGCCATCGGTATAAAAGAAAAAGGAGTAGAGCCTTTTGGTGCTTTGGCTTACAGCTCTCATGAAAAACTGGCATATGAGCTTTACTTTATACTTAATAAGTATGTAAATATCGATTTAGAAAAATTTGAAAGTCATGTGGTCGAACTATTGAGAAAAGAAGTCTTAAGGGATGATGTTGAATTCAAAGAAATTGTAAGCATAAGCAGCTTATACGAATATTTGAAATCAAACAAAATTAAAATGGGCATGGCAACCGCGGATTCAAAGCAATCAGCAATGCATTTGATAAACAAACTGAATTTAAATGACAGCTTTGACTTTGTCGGTTCATATGATGGTACAATGAAAATTAAACCTCACAAGGATATGTGCATGAAATTTTGCAGCATGTACAATTTAGAACCCGGTGAAGTGGCAATAGTGGGTGATTCTTACAACGACATGCTATTTGCATTAAATTCAGGTGCAATCGGAGTAGGTGTATTGTCAGGTGTGAGCAGTAAGATTAACTTAAAAGATGTAGCTAACGTCATAGTTCCTTCTGTTGAATCTTTGTTTGACAGAAATGTCCTCGAGACTTTAGATGAAAAAAGCTACGAAGCAAGGGAGCTACGAACAGCATAAGCCTATGTATGAAAAGCAATGAGGCTTATTTTTTTTTCTTTCTTTAGTCATAATTTCCTATATATGGTCAATAATATATATAAAACAATAGGGGAGAATTTTATGAACGAATTAGAGAGAATAAAAAAGATGTACGATAACGGATTCAGATGCATAAGATATGATGACACTAAGGATGGTGATATGTGCATATATTTTAAAAATTTCGACAATGAAGATTCGGATGCCTTAAGAGTATCAGATTTTGAACAAAAAATGCAGATAAAAAATTTTATCAATGAAAATACTATGAGATAAGAGGGAACTTGGCATTAACAGTTCCTATATATGTCCATTTATTTCTTGATAAACCATGTCTTATAATATATAATAAATGCAAATAATGAAGCAAAAGCTTTGGCTTTTGCATTGATGTATTTATTGTATCGGTGTGTAGCAAGCCGATTTGGCGGCTTGCACTTATGATATAATATCTATAATATTCAAAGCGTGGGAGGAATTATGAGTACTGCAGATAAAGTTTTTAAAGAAATGTGCAAAGACATATTGACAAACGGCGTATGGGACACAGATTACGATGTAAGACCAAGATGGGAGGATGGTACACCTGCTCACACTATTAAGAAATTTGGCATAGTAAACAGATACGATTTGCAGGAGAGTTTTCCTATTCTTACACTTAGAAAAACAAATTTCAAGGCTGCTGTTGATGAACTTTTATGGATATGGCAGAAGAAATCGAATAATGTAAACGACTTAAACAGCCGTATATGGGATTCCTGGGCTGATGAAACCGGTTCCATAGGCAAAGCTTACGGTTATCAGTTAGGAATAAAACACAAATATAAGGAAGGCGATTTTGACCAAGTTGACAGAGTTATATATGATTTAAAAAATAATCCGGCAAGCAGAAGGATTCTAACGAATATTTTTAATTTCCAAGATTTGCATGAAATGCACCTGTACCCATGTGCATACAGCATGACTTTCAATGTTTCAGGCAATAAGCTAAATGCTATATTAAATCAGCGTTCTCAGGATGTGTTGGCTGCCAACAACTGGAATGTGGTTCAGTATTCAATATTGGTACATATGATGGCTCAGGTAAGCGGGCTTGTTGCAGGGGAATTAGTTCATGTAATAGCAGATGCTCATATTTATGACAAGCATGTTCCTATAATAGAGGAGCTTATTGAAATGGAGGAACATGAGCCGCCAACTTTAGAAATAGACAAGATAGATAATTTTTATAATTTTACTGTTGACAGCTTTAAGTTGAATAATTACCAATACAATCCTTTTAAAGTAAAGGTACCCATAGCGGTATAAAGGAGCAGGTATGAAGTTAATAGTTGCAGTAGCAAGAGATTGGGGAATAGGAAATAAGGGAGGACTGTTGTTCAATGCACCTGAAGATATGGAATTTTTTAAAAATTCCACTTTAAACAAGGTTGTTGTTATGGGCAGAAAGACACTTCTTTCTCTTCCCGGAGGAAACCCCTTAAAAAACAGGATAAATATAGTCATGACAAGTGATGTGGATTTTAAAAAAGAAGGTTGTATCATAATTAATTCTACAGAAGCTTTGTTTGAAGAACTAAAAAAATATAACAGCGACGATGTGTTTTTAATAGGTGGGGGTATATTGTACAACGAGCTGTATCCATATTGCAGTGAAGCATACATTACTAAATTTGACGCCATATTAGAAGCAGATACATATTTGCATAATTTTGATGAAGACAAGGATTGGCTTCTCACTTATGCATCAGAAATACATGAACATGATGGATTAAAATTTATATTCAATACATACAAAAATTTGGCTTTAGAAGAGAAAAAATAATAAAGGAGTTGAAAGGATTTGATTTTAAAGCAACTCAAATCCTTTTTTTATTTAATCAGGTTTCCTTAAAGACTCATATTTTGTTTGATGTTGCTGCAACATATCCTCAAAGGTATAAGCACCGCTCAAAATCAAATCTTCAGTCCTTGTGTATGGAATGTGTAAGGGGCTTAAAAGGTGTACGTAGCTAAAGATATTATAAGTATCATAAATATCACTGTCAACCTTGACAGTATAACGGTAAAGCACATATCCGCCCTGATCTTCAGAGCCAAGCGGATAACTTAGAGCACCTGTTATCAGCACAGGGTAGTAGGTGCCAAACATCGATTGTTGTGTCATTCTGTCACATACAAGGCGGGGAAAATCCGCAGTATACTCGACATCTCTTTTGCTGTAGAAGAGGCCGCTGCTGATTATCTGCTTATCATCCGCCGCTGTTTCTCCTGAAATCAGAATGCCGTCCTGCCAGATTGGCCGCCCGCCATTCCATGTGAAATATTGCATTACATATACTACATTTTTCGGCAGCTCGATATAGACCGTAGTAGCATCCATATTCTTTTTACCCGGCTCATAAGTATGAGTTATTTGTATATTGTTTCCATATCTTTCCTCATGTTCAATTCTCTTTGCATCAAACATAAGCAACTTACTGAATGATTCCACATTAACAGCTTCACTTAGCATTGTCACATCTTCATTGCTGAGATACCGCAGGGCTTCAGCCGGAAATTCCAGGTCAAGGAGATGTTGCCTAGCTTCTGTGGTTTCTGGATGAAAATACTCTTGTGATTGTAATTTTAGGTGATTGGAGAAAATACTGCATATTATTACAACTGTAAATGCAATAAGAAAATAAGTCCATCCGAATGTCCGATTGCTGATTTTGACCGGTGCATTTGTCAGAACATATCCAGTATCGTCCAATTCATCTCCTATGCTGTATAATGAGCGCACAATAAAAATATAGCATACTAACATAGGAATAAAAATCAGCCAACTATTGGAAAGTGGTGATAGAGCAATAAGGTATGCTGCTATTGTCCACAAGGTTGCCCAAAGTAATGGATCTGATTCCATTAATCTGTCCGCTTTTTTAGAAGTCTCTTTCAATGCCGCTCGGAAAACAAGAAACAAAGCTATTTGGAATGGAAACATTACCGAGCCTATAGCAAACTTGGGATAGTCCATAATGTTTAGGGGCGTTGAAATCCATACTAGGTCTCCCAGGTGTAATGATAGCTTCAATATGGAAAGTAACCATGCTACTTTAAAATATTTGTTTTCGTTTCTTAGGCTACGAAAGCCAAGAAAAATAAGAATAACACCTATAACAGGCAAAATATACTGCAGGTATAAAAAATTCAAGTGCATTGTTGTCAGGATAAAGCCCCAAGTGATAAAGCCAATGGGTTTGCTCCATGGATTTGTCTTACGTACTTCCTCTTCCGGAGGGGTCACATAGCTGAGCTGCTCAATCATCTGCTTATCAAAGTTATAATCTTTTTCGCTCATCTAAAATCACCTCCTAATATCTTCTGCAGCTTTTTTCGCAGGCGGTATAGTCTTCCTTCGATAGAACGTTCTGTCATTCCAAGCTCTGCAGCGATTTGGGATGTCAGCTGCAGATATGATACATTCTTCTATGTCGCTCTCATTTTGTAGAATTCCTCCAACTATATAATGCATCAGCCCTGAATATTGTTGTTGCATGAGCATTAGGCCTTTGTCCTTTGATGATCTTATAAGCTCAATAATCTTTTCATCCACAGGTTCACCTCCTCCGTCTAAACTATTATACAAGTAAATTTGTAGAATCCCACGGAATATTTTTTTAAGGACGGTCAAGCTAAATCAGCTTAACCGCCCATCTTCATAATCATTTTTGTAGTTTTATTTAATGTTAAGATTTTCTAACCTCAACTTTTATTTGTCTATATGGATGTCTAACTTATCTTTTAAAGCAGCTTGTGCAGCAGCAAGTCTTGCCACAGGAACTCTGAACGGTGAGCATGATACATAGTCAAGACCTACTCTGTGGAAGAATTCAACTGATGCCGGGTCTCCGCCATGTTCGCCGCAAACTCCAAGGTGCAGGTGTTCCTTTGCCTTTCTGCCTAATTTAACAGCCATGTCAACTAATATGCCGACTCCTTCTTGGTCAATGGTTTCAAATGGATCTTGTTCAAGAATTTTAGCTTCCTTGTAATCTTCAAGGAATTTGCCGGCATCATCTCTTGAATATCCAAATGTCATCTGTGTGAGGTCATTAGTACCAAAGGAGAAGAAATCAGCATATTCTGCCACTTCATCAGCTGTTAAGCATGCCCTTGGTATTTCAATCATTGTGCCTACAAGATAGTTCAAATCGGATTTGAATTCCTTCTTTGTCTCTTCAGCTGTTTCGATTATTAATTTTCTCAATATGATAAGCTCTTCCTTCTTACCAATAAGGGGAACCATTATTTCCGGTACGAATTCTAAATTTTCTTCCCTTGAAACTTCAATGGCAGCTTCAATTATTGCTCTTGTCTGCATTTTTGCTATTTCAGGATATGAAATTGCAAGACGGCAGCCTCTATGACCAAGCATTGGATTAAATTCGTGAAGACTGTTTATTTTGGCTTTTAATTCTTGTATAGGAACATCCATAGCTTCAGCCAATTCTATTATATCTTCTTCCTCAGAAGGTAAAAACTCATGAAGAGGTGGATCTAAAAGCCTTATGGTAACAGGGCGAACACCCATTGCTTTAAATATTCCTTTGAAGTCGTTTTTCTGCATAGGCAATATTTCTGCCAATGCTTTTTCTCTTTGCTCAATAGAATCAGAAATAATCATCTTTCTTACAGAGAATATTCGGCTTTCTTCAAAGAACATGTGCTCGGTTCTGCAAAGACCTATACCTTCTGCACCGAATTTTACGGCTGCTTGAGAATCATGTGGTGTATCTGCATTAGTACGAACTCTGAGTCTTCTGAATTCATCTGCCCAAACCATTAATTTTTCAAAGTTTCCTGATATATTAGCTGGAACTGTTTTTATTACGCCCACATATACGCTTCCAGTTGAACCATCAAGTGAAATATAATCGCCTTCATTGTAAACCACTTTATTGACAGTCATGGTTTTATTCTTTTCGTCTACTACTACTGTTTCACAACCGGCAACACAGCATTTACCCATCCCTCTTGCAACAACGGCAGCATGGGAAGTCATTCCTCCCCTTGAGGTCAGTATACCTTTAGCTTTGCTCATTCCTTCAATATCTTCGGGAGATGTTTCTTTTCTTACAAGAATTGTTTCTTCACCGGTTAATGATGCTTCAACTGCATCTTCAGCCGTAAAATATATTTTTCCTGAAGCTGCACCTGGAGAAGCAGGCAGTCCTTTTGCAATAGGAGCTGATTTTTTAAGATCTTCAGGGTCAAACTTTGGATGTAAAAGCTGATCCAATGATTTCGGGTCAACGCGCAAAACAGCTTCTTCCTTAGTTATCAATCCTTCATCTACCATTTCTACTGCAGCTCTTAATGCAGAGTCGGCTGTTCTCTTGCCTGAACGTGTTTGAAGGATGTAAAGTTTACCTTCTTCAATTGTAAACTCAATATCCTGCATGTCCTTATAATGATGTTCTAATTTTTTAGAAGCATTTATAAATTCATCATATATTTCCGGCATTAATTCTTTTAATTTGTCAATTACAAGGGGAGTACGAATTCCGGCGACAACGTCTTCGCCTTGGGCATTCATTAAGAATTCACCGAATACTTTGTTCTCTCCTGTTGATGGATTTCTTGTGAATGCAACCCCCGTGCCTGATGTATCACCCATGTTGCCATATACCATAGACTGAACATTTACAGCTGTTCCTATATCATGAGGTATGTCATATAAATTTCTGTATGTAATAGCTCTTTGATTGTTCCATGATTTGAATACAGCTTCTATTGCCATTAAAAGTTGTTTTTCAGGATCGTCCGGAAAATCTTCATGTACTTCCTTCTTGTAAATTTGTTTGAATTCCTGTACAAGTTCTTTTAAATCATCTGCAGTTAATTCAGTATCAAATTTGAATCCGTTTTTTTCTTTTTTGTTTTCAAGTGCATTTTCAAACAAATGCTTAGGAACGTTTAAAACAACATCGCTGAACATTTGAATAAATCTTCTGAAACTGTCATATGCAAAGCGTGTATTTCCTGTTTTTCTTGCAATACCTTCAACCGTGTCGTTATTTAAACCAAGGTTTAAGATTGTGTCCATCATTCCCGGCATTGAAAATTTAGCTCCTGAACGAACTGATACCAAAAGAGGATTTTCAGCATTGCCAAATACCTTTTCTGTTTGTTCTTCAAGAATAGATAAACTAGACCTAATTTGGCTGATTATTTCTTCTGATAATTTTTCTCCTTGATTATAAAATTCCGTGCAGGCTTCCGTAGTAACGATAAATCCCTGAGGTACAGGCATTCCAATGTTAGTCATTTCGGCTAAATTTGAGCCCTTTCCTCCTAATAAGCTTTTTTGAGAAGCACTTCCTTCTTTGAATAAATAAACCCATTTTTTGTTCATATTGACCTCCTTCTTTCTTAGAATTCTAAATTATTGCAAACACATTTTTTATTTTAATAATAAAAAAATAATTATATAGACCAATAATATTATAGATTTAGAAAAAAGTACAGTGTTATTTCAAGAAAGTCAAAAACAATATAATAGGTTAACATAAATTCCAACAAGGTGAAGATAAGGCTTGTTTTAGTTCTCAAGTATGTTGTATAATATTGCCATAAGCTACCTAAAATATAATTATGGAGGTTTTTCATGTTTTCAACAGTAAATGAAGTGCAAGAGTATTGTGTCATTAACAAAATTAAAATGATTGACTTTAAGATGATTGACATAAATGGACGCTGGCGTCATTTAACGATTCCGGCTGAAAGACTTAATGATGATACAATGAAGTATGGTATTGGTTTTGATGGGTCAAATTACGGTTATGCTACCGTTGAAAAAAGCGATATGGTATTCATCCCTGATCTTACTAGTGCCCATATTGATCCTTATGTTGATGTACCCACCCTTACTATGATTGGCAATGTATTTGTTATACATCCCGATGGAAATACGCCATTTGCTCAATATCCCAGGAATGTTGCTCTCAAAGCAGAAGAATATTTACGTAAAAGTAAAATTGCTGATTCCATGTTTATTGGTCCTGAATTTGAATTCCATGTTCTGGATCATATCAGTTATGAATGCAAACCAAATAAAGTTGCTTTTGAGATGGATACATCCCAAGCTGAGTGGAACAGCGGCAATAACGAAAGCCAAAACTTAGGTTATACTGTCCCATTAAAAAGCGGCTATCATATAACTGCACCTCATGACATAACTTACGGATTGAGAAGCAGGATGTGTCTTCTTTTGGAGGATTGGGGCGTAGAAATTAAATATCACCATCACGAAGTAGGCGGTCCCGGACAGCTTGAAATCGAGGTTGAGCTTGGAGAGTTGACTGAAATGGCTGACAAAACAATGATAATAAAATATGTTATCAAAAATTCTGCCATAGCTGAAAATAAAACTGCAACATTTATGCCTAAACCCATTTTCGGAGAAGCTGGGAACGGAATGCACGTACATATGCTTTTAATGAAGGATGGAAAACCTATTTTCTATGATGAGAATGGATATTCCGGCCTGAGTCAAGAAGCTCATTGGTTTATAGGAGGTTTATTGAAACATGTCAGGTCTCTTTGCGGTTTGACAAATCCTTCCACAAATTC
>Ga0265294_10007066_pt1 | contig 13383 bp, 7 predicted proteins | sample MunlanPumphouse3_FD_192504 | JGI IMG/M metagenome (GOLD analysis project Ga0265294, IMG submission 192504) | Groundwater microbial communities from a municipal landfill in Southern Ontario, Canada - Pumphouse #3 | ecosystem: Environmental > Aquatic > Deep subsurface > Groundwater | place... | reverse complement strand
TGAGTAGATTGTATCAAAAGTTTGTGTAAAAATGAAATATTGTAAGATTGTTTTGGCTTTATCGCTGATGGCGATGGTATCTATTCATGCCTCTGCACAAAAGCGAACAGGATCCTTTGCCATTGTGGCGGATCCGGTCGTGATGGACAAATGTAATGCTTCCATTGAGAGATATGCCGCATCCGTGCGGTCTGACGGACTCACGACCCATATCATTACGGACCGATGGGGCATCCCGGATTCCATCCGAACGGTGTTGCATGGCCTCTATCTCCATGATAACCTGGAGGGAGCCGTTTTTATCGGCGACATCCCCGTGCCAATGATCCGGGATGCACAGCACCTGACCACTGCCTTCAAGATGGATCAACGGCGTGCCTGGAATCGTTCTTCCGTTCCCTCCGACCGGTTTTATGATGATTTCGACCTGCAGTTCGAGTATCTCAGACAGGATTCCCTGCAGCCTCTCTGTCACTATTACAGTCTCTCTCCGCGTGGGGCCCAGTCGGTGGAGAGCGAGATCTATACTGCACGGATCAAACCGCCCAAATACAAGGAGAAAAGCCGGTTTGAGCTGATCGATGCCTATCTGGACAAGGTGGTCAGGGAGAAAGCATCGGCACGTGCGATCTCACAGATCACCTATTTCGGGGGACAGGGATACAACTCCAACAGCCTGGTAGCCAGAGCCGACGAACGGCTTTCGCTCACCCGTCAGTTTTTCGTCCTGGCTCAAGGGAAGGGATCCCTCCATTATATCGATCACTCTTTCGATGAGTCGGTGAAAGGCCGTCTGATGTCAGAGCTCTCGCGGGAGGATCTCGATTTGGCTATCCTGCATCACCATGGAGCAGATGATACGCAGTATCTCAATGCCAGTCCCTATGCCAGCATGGCAGACCGATGGTTAGAGATGGCCCGTAAGTTTTTTCGGGGAAAGATCCGGAGTGCAAAAGATACAACCGCTTCCAAGCAATATTACATGGATCAGTATAAGGTGCCCGAATTGTGGGTGGCCAATGCTTTTGATCCCGAGATCATGCGGCAGGACAGCCTGAGCGATGCCGCCATGGATATCCATATTGCCGATCTGGAAGAGTTCAGTCCGGGAGCCCGGTTTGTCATGCTGGATGCCTGCTTCAATGGTTCGTTCCATCTGGAAGATTATATCAGCGGGTACTACATCTTCAATCCCGGACACACGGTTGTGGTCAAAGCCAATTCCGTGAATACGCTGCAGGATACCTGGTCCAACCAGCTGATTGGCTTGCTGGAGCTGGGTGTGAGCGTAGGCAACTGGGCGAAGGAACAGTTCACCCTTGAGTCTCACCTGATGGGAGACCCCACCTATCGGTATGCCAGCACCCGAAAGAAGGGGGATGACCTTAACCATGCCATTGCCCACAGGAGAGAGGATCTTCGTTTTTGGAAGAAGAGGATGAAAGAGGATCACCCGGAGGTCAGGGCTCTCGCGATGAAGATTCTTTTCCAACAGGGGAAGATCACCCCTGACCGGCTGTATGCGATACAGACCGAAGATGCCTGTCCTACTGTCCGGCTGATGGCCTATCAACTGATACAGCAAAGCGGTAGTGAGGTCACAGTCTCCTCTATCCGATCAGGATTGCATGACAACTACGAGCTACTGCAACGCTTTGCCGGTATAGATGCTGCCAAGAACCAATCTCCCGCTCTCCTGGATGATCTCATGCAACTGCGTCTCTCTCCCGGCATCTCCCAGCGGGTCGATTTCCAGGTCAAGCGGGCAGTCGAGCAATATCCGAAAGAGGTGGCGCTGGCAGCTTATGACAGGCAGCTGGATGGCAAGAGCGGTGTCTGGTATGAGCAGATGAAAGCAGAGAGAGCCAGTCTGGAGAGAACTCTTACGGGCAAAGAAGAGGATATGGTGCAGCTGCTTGACCCGCAGGTGGAGTCGCGTAACAAACGGTTCACCATCACTGCCCTGCGGAACTCTAACCAGGTAACCTGTCTCGATACGCTGTTCCGGTTTATGAAGGAGTCGGATGACCAGAGCCTCAGGTTGCTGCTGGTCGAAGCATTTGGCTGGTACACCCGTTCCTGGAAAAAGGATGAGATTGTCGATTTTTGTAGCAGACAGGCTGCAATTGAGACGGATGAAGCGGTGAAAAATGAACTGCAACGTACCGTCAGACGACTGACCGATTAATTTGGCCCTCTCATGATTTCAAATAAAGTGCAAACCGTATGAGCAGAGATCGTATCCTCCATCCAATCATATCACCAGGGAGACTCCTGTTGTCCGCCGCTGCCTTTTTGGGGCTATGGATCCTTGGGGTGGAACAACTGACCGCACAAAATGCTCTTTCTTCCCTGAGAGGAAAGGTGATTGAACAGAATGATCAGTCGGTGCCGGTGGTGTTTGCCACCGTGCAGGTGCTTCCTCAGGGGGCAGCCACCACCACCAACAGCGGCGGTGAGTTTTTCTTCGACCGGTTATCGCCGGGACGGATCAACCTGAAGATCGACTTTCTGGGAATGGAATCAATCGATACCACCTTTACGTTGCCCGAGGGAACCCATCCGGAGATGATCTTCCGCATGCAGGAGAGTACCTTCCGGCTGACGGAGATTACGGTGGTTGCGAAGGAGAGCAAAGCAGGCAGGGCTACCGCATCTACCATCTCCCGTCAGGCAATGGATCACCTGCAGACCAGCTCCCTGAGCGACATCATGCAGTTGTTACCGGGAGGCGTCACCTCCTACGAAAGCGGGCTCTCCTCGGCCAAGACTTTCAATATCCGCAGCCTGGGAGCCAGTCCGCTCAATAAGGGGGTGCCGGTATCCACCGATGCCGCCAATATGAACAGCATGGGAACCGCCATCGTGATCGACGGAGCCCCCCTGTCGAACAATGCCAACCTGCAGACGCTTTCGCCAACTATTAGCGGTGGCGGTGGCTCCGTGGGCGGTGGTTCATCACCCAACTCCGGTCTCGACATCCGCTCTATCTCTACAGACAACATTGAGTCGGTGGAGGTGATCCGCGGTATCCCCTCTGTAGAACATGGTGACCTTACCTCCGGTGCGGTGATCATCAAATCAAAGGCGGGCAGGGAGCCACTCACCATCCGCCTGAAAACCGACCCCAGCATCTATCAGGCCTCCGTGAGCAAGGGTGTGAGTCTGGGGAAAGAGCGGGGTAACCTGAATGTAAGCGGCGACTATGCATACAGTGTAGCGGATGCAAAGGAGTCGTATGCCTACTACCAGCGAGCAACTGCCCGGGCAATGTACTCCAACCGTTTCGGCAAACTGTCGGGCAATATTTCCCTCGATTTCTCTCTCGGTAAGGATACGCGGGAGAGAAACCCCGATGACGAACGCGGGCAGCTCGAAACAGGTGCTCGTGATATTGGCTTGCGGTTCAACACCAACGGTACCTGGAACATCCGAAAAGGATGGCTGAGCAATGTGAAGTACACGGTCTCCGGCAGTTACCGCGACAAACACTCGTTTAAGAAGGCGCTGCTGGGTAACGCTTTTGCCGCCTATTCCATGTCCACCACCGACGATGCTGTCCTGAGCAACCGCCCCGGACAGAAAGTATATGACAACGATGGGCGTGAACTGACCAATATCCCCGCCGGTGAGGCTAACCTGATTGCCACCTATCTACCCAATGAGTACTTCAGCCGGTATGATATTTACGGTAAAGAGGTGAATATCTTTGCCAACCTCAACGCCTCCTTTACAAAGATGCTGGGGCCGGTGAACAACCGGATTCTGCTGGGAGCCAACTTTAGGAGCGACGGGAACCTGGGCGACGGGAAAGTGTATGATCCATATAACCCTCCTCAACGCAGTAATAGCTCGGAGAACTCATCACCCCGTCCCAGGAAATACTCTTCCATCCCGTTTATCAATCAGTTCTCGCTCTATGCAGAAGAGAACCTTACCTGGAGCCTCGGAGAAAGGGAACTGTTGGCACAGGCCGGCCTCCGTTACGACCTGGTGAACAGCAAGAGCATTGTCACGCCCCGCACCAATCTCTCATTTGATATCGTGCCACGCAAGTTGTGGCTCAGGGGAGGGTATGGGGTGACAGCCAAGGCACCGACGGCACTCTACCTCTATCCGGAGAATGCTTACTTTGACCTGGTGCACTTCAACACCCTCAACGCTACTTCTGTACCGGAAAATGAGCAACTGCTCCTGGCTTCCACAAGAGTGTTTCATACCCGGAACAGGGAGCTGAAGATGGCGGCCAACCAAAAGGCGGAAATCGGTCTTGACCTGATGGTAAACAGGATGCGTTTTTCGGTGACCGCCTACAACGAGCAGCTCAAGAACGGGTACAACCTGGCTGCCACCATCGACTCCTACCGTCTGCTGAATTACACCATCTATGAGGAGGCAGCACAGAACCCCGGTGGGATTCCTACCCTCCGGGAAAAAGAACAGCACAATATTTTTGTCTCCTATGCTACCCCCACCAACGACGGACGGTCGCACAACAGAGGCGTGGAGTTCGACTTCGACTTCGGCAGGATCCATGCCATCCGTACCTCCTTCGTGCTGAATGGTGCCTATATGCGTTCCACCGACTGGAACGACGGCCACAGCTTCAGCAACAAGAGGAATCTGAATGAGCTGGAGAGAAACATCGGCATCTACGAGAAAGGAAAGGAAAAATATGAGAGAGAGCGTTTCACCACCTCCCTGCGGGCTACCCACAACATTCCTTCCATCGGATTTGTGCTGACCACCACCGCACAGGTGAGCTGGCTGAACAAGTACTGGACCCGTTACGGCAACGACACTACCTTTGTGGCCTATATCTCGCGGGAGGACGGATTGGTGAAGCCTTTTGACAACTCCCTGAAAGATGATCCCGAGTTTGTTTATCTCTTTGAAAGCAGGAGCTCTACCCGTTTTATAGCGGAATCCTATTTCCCTGTACTGCTGATCAATTTCCATCTGACCAAGGAGATCGGAGAGAACCTGAAAGCTTCGTTCTATGCAAACAATGTTTTCAACAGCAGACCCCTCTATGAGAGCAAACGAACGCCCGGTTCATTTACACAGCTCAATATCCCCATCTATTTCGGTTTTGAACTTGCCTGGCAGTTGAAATAAGATGCAATATGAATGCCTGTTTTTCCTGAAAATTACGTGAGATCTGAAAAAAACATCATATGAAGCAGCAAAAATACAGATATCTCCTGCTCCTCTCGCTGATGCTGACGGTGCTCTCCTGTGAGCAGTTCCAGAGTGTCTCCGGAACGGAGAAGATGGTTCCACTGAGTGTCACCATCGAAGTGAATCTCAACCTCGGAACAGCGCCGGTACCGGATCAGCTGCAGGTCAAACTGGTCAATTTCGCCGAGCGGTATGAGCTGACCACCACCATGTCACCCAATGAGCCGGTCACGGTCAACAACATCATCCCCGGCATCTACACCATCACGGTGAGTGCGGAGAAGAGCGAGGACGGGTTCACTTACAATTACAACGGCAACGTGGTAAATGTGGGGATTGTTGACAATCAGGAAACGATCACCGTTGATGTGGGTGCCGCCAAATCGGGGGCACTGCTCTTCAAGGAGGTCTACTACAGCGGATCGCGTACCCCCACCGGCGGATCCTACTTCCGCGATCAGTTTTATGAGATTTACAACAACAGCGAGGGGGAACAAAATATCCGCGGCCTCGCCATTGCCCTGATCAATCCGCAGACAGCCACCGCCAACCTCCCGGTATGGCCGGGAGAGGATGCCGACCGGTATGTCTATGCCCTGCAGATCTGGCAGGTGCCCGATGACAGGGATTACCCCCTGCAACCGGGAGAGTCGATTCTTATCGCCCAGATGGCAGACGACCACAAAAAAGCCAATCTTAATCCCAATGCACCGGTCAACCTGCTGAGTGCCGAGTTTGAAACATTAGTCAAGACCACTTCTCTGATCCAGGACAACCCTGCCATCAACATGAAAATGGCCTTTTGGCCAAAGCCTACTAATCAGTGGCTAACCACTGTTTTCGGAGGGGCATTTGTGCTGTTCGTCCCTTCTGAGCCGATCGATCCCAACAGTTCCACCGAGGTGGTAAGTCCCGTGGGTTCAACCGTACAGAGCTACCGAATCCCCATTGAATCGGTGGTGGATGCCCTGGAGAACGTGGGGAACCCCAACCAGATGGAGCTGAAGCGGATGCCCGCAGTGCTGGATGCCGGCGCGGCTACGGTGAACGGCTCCTACGTGGCGAAAAGCGTTGCCAGGAAGGTGAAGGAGACACGTCCCGGCGGGAGGGTCATCCTGCAGGATACCAACAATAGTACCGATGATTTTGAGGTGATGGATCCTCCACAGATCAGGAGATACAATGCGCAGGCTCCCTCCTGGAACACTTGGAAATAGTAATAAAGGACAACGATGATGAACAGAGGAAACAGACAATATATCAAAGGGCTGTTGCTGACGGCTTTGGCCCTTCAGCTGATACAGCTCACCACTGCACAGGAGAAGAGAATGCTCACCTCTCCCCTCTCTATTGAGCTGGGGAAGGCACGTGCCACATGGTTTGAAAGCAGTAACGGCGCCGGCATAGGGCTCGACAGCCTGAAGAGCTACGGCTCACTTGAGGCAGATTATCAGATGACCGACGGTACGTTCAAACGGGTGCAGCAGGGCGAAGAAGAGCGTTTTCTGAATGTGGAAACCGAAGGGGGGCAGCAGCTGGGCAATGCCTATGCGTGGGGTCGCTTCGCCTATCACAACCAGACGATCCGTCATTCGCGGTTCAATACGGCGATGCTTGATCCCTACCGGGGTGTACCCTATTACCCGGTCGATCCCAACCTGAGCGACTGGAAGAAGCAGCATTACAATCTGCAGATGAGGGTGTCGTCGGTGCCGCTCCTCGATCGTTACCTTCTGGGTATCCAGGCAGCCTATACGGCCGAAACGGGTGCCAAGCAGGTCGACCCCCGCTCGGAGCTCTACCTCTATTCCATCAACGTGAAGCCGGGCATTGCCGTCCTCTTCGAATCCCATCGTGTGGGACTGAACCTGGAGTATGAGAACATGAGCCAGGAGACACGCGGCCACAGCAACAGCGACCAACAGGTGAACCAGGATGTGTTTGTGATGCGGGGGCTGGGCAACCACTACGCCGCCGTGATCGGCGGTTTGCAGTCATTGGGTAGTTTCGTTTACGATGCCAACAAGGTTGGAGCCGGATGGCAGTATGCTTATCAGCACCGCGATCTGCGTCTCTTTGCCGAAGGAGGGTACAGCTATCGCGTGGAAGAGGCGGTGAGAGACATTACCAAACCCCGGAAAGAGGGAACCCTCCGGGAACAGGCACTATCCGCGCATGCCGCCTTGCTCCATGAGGGTGTGAACCTGCACCGGATCGATCTCTCTGTGCAGAGCGGCCGTACCGATGGGATTGAGTTTGTGCAGGTGCTGGACAACAGCTACGAAGTGCAGCAATGGGTTGACCTTTACAGCAGCATCCGTTCCACCTATCGGCGTGAAGCAGTACGCCTCTCTTATGATTTTTACCGCAATGCGGAAAAGGAGTACAGTTGGAAAGCCGGCCTGTATGCCCTTTACACCGTGAGTGATGACCGCTATATCATGCCGGCGTCACATATGAAGATTCGGGATCTCTACCTGGGTGCCCATGCAAAGGTGAACCTCTCCGTAGGACGTAACTCCCGCTGGGTGCTGGGCGCCGATATGGTACGGAAGGAGAACCGCGAAGGTGACTACCTCTACGGAGGAGCCGATCCCGAATCGATCGTTATCACAGAGTTTATGATTCCCGATGTGGTCTGTCTGAAACAGGATTATTACAAGCTGGGAGGTAGTGTCGGCTACTTCGCAGCAGTGGATCCTCTAAAGAGCAGCGGCCTGTTTCTGAAACTGTCAGCCGATTATTTTAAACCAACCAGCGGGGAAGGAGAGCGGGTGATCACACGCCTGGGGCTTGGGCTGACCTTCTGACCGACAGACCGGCTGCAGCCGTTTCACCTGTTGCAAGCACGAAAGCTTCCAAGCTACTCCTCTTCCTCGCTCTCTTCCATGTTGTGGAACACGTTCTGCACGTCTTCGTCCTCTTCGAATTTTTCGAGTAGCTTTTCAATCTGGGCGCGTTGCTCATCGCTCAGCTCCTTGGTGTCGTTCGGAAACCGTTCGAACTCGGCGGAATGAATCTCAAAGCCGTTCTCCTCGAGGTAGGACTGGATGTCGGCATACGACTTGAAGTCGCCATACAGGATGATCTCTTCTTCATCCACTTCCACTTCATCGACCCCGTAGTCTATAAGCTCCAGCTCCAGCTCTTCCAGAGAGATTCCTTCCTTTTCTGCAATTTTAAATACGCACTTGTGGTCGAACAAAAATTCAAGGCTGCCAGTCGTTCCCAGTGATCCGCCGTGTTTGTTGAAGTAGCTGCGCACGTTGGCCACGGTACGGGTAGGATTGTCGGTGGCGGTCTCCACCACGATGGCGATACCGAACGGTCCGTACCCTTCGTAGATCATCTCTTTGTAGTCCGATGCATCTTTTTCTGTCGCTTTCTTGATGGCGCGTTCCACGTTTTCTTTCGGCATATTTTCTTTTTTTGCCTGCTGTATCAGTACACGCAAACGCGGATTGGTATCGGGATCGGGCCCCCCTGATTTGGTGGCGATGGTAATCTCTTTTCCCAGTTTGGTGAACACGCGGGCCATATTGCCCCAGCGTTTCAATTTACGTGCTTTGCGATATTCAAATGCTCTTCCCATAATGTATGTTGTTGGCTTGTTTTTTTGTATAGGTTACCGTAACTGTGCTCCCAGCTCTTTCTCGAAGTTCTGCTGAATCTTTTTCATTGCCGCATCGATCTGCTTGTCGTTCAGCGTCTTCTCTTCATCTTGCAACAGGAAGTTCACGGCATATGATTTCTTTCCTTCCGGCAGGTTTTTCCCTTCGTATACATCGAAGAGGCTTACCTGCTTCAGTAGCTTCTTCTCCGAGCTGCGGGCGATCTGTTCGATCTGGGCGAAGGTGATGCCCTTGTCGATCAGCAGCGCCAGGTCTCTGCTCACGGCCGGGAAGCGGGAGATCTCGGAGAAGCGTACTGCCTGTTTGCCGCTCATTTGTATCAGTTTGTCCCAGCTCATCTCTGCAGAGTAGACCTCGGTGTCGATGTCGAACTGTTTGCAAAGCTGCGCAGAGACGATGCCGAAGCTGCCGAGTATCTCCCTCTGCGTGCGGACGATCATCCCCTTGCTGTAGAGATCGTTATGCAGTTCTTCGTAGCGGATCCCGTTCCTGTGGATGCCCAGTCTCTTCAGGATATTCTCCAGATGAGCTTTCAACTCGAAGACGCTGCTCTGCTCTTCCGCGGCGGCCCAGTTCTTGCGGGTGCGCTTGCCGCAGAGCCAGAGCCCCATCATCGTCTCTTCGGCATAGGGCGCCAGGATCTGTTTCTGCTGTTGCTTCTCCGCATCATAGCGATAGCAGTTGCCGAACTCGTAGAAGCGGAGGTCGTTCTGTTTGCGGTTGCGGTTATAGGCGATGCTCTCTAATCCTCCGAACAGCAGGGCCTGCCGCATCACACTCAAGTCGCCGCTCAGCGGGTTGACCAGTGAGATGCAGTGTGCGGCGGGGTAGGAGGTGAGCGATGCGTAATAGCTCTTTTTTGTGAGCGAGTTGTTCATGATCTCGCTGAATCCTGCGGCGGTGAGCTGCTCCGAGATCAGTGTCTGGAGCTTGTGCTTGCGGTCTGTCTCTGTCTGAAAGGAGAGGTTGGCTTTCAGTGAATGGCTCAATTCCACGTTGTTGTATCCGTAGATGCGGAGGAGCTCCTCGATTACATCCACATCGCGGGTCACATCCACGCGGTAGGTGGGGATGCGCAGGGTCAGCTCCTCATCGTTCTCCTTTTCGATTTCAATCTCCAGGCTGCGGAGGATGCTTTTTACCGTCTCTGCCGGGATCTCTTTCCCGATCAACGCATAGGCCTTTTTGTAGGGGAGGGTCACGCGGGCTCTCTCCACCGGGGTGGGGTAGATGTCGCGTATCTCGCCTGTGATGGTTCCGCCTGCCAGCTCTTTCACCAGCAGTGCAGCCCGCTTCAGCACATAGACCGTGTTGTTCGGGTCGGCACCCCGCTCAAAGCGGAACGAGGAGTCGGTGTTGAGCCCGTGCCGGCGGGCAGTCTTCCGTACCCGGGTAGGGTGGAAGCAGGCCGACTCGAGGAAGATGTCGCGTGTCTCTCCGGTGACACCGGAGCGGAGTCCGCCAAAAACCCCGGCAATACACATTCCCTCTTTGCTGTTGCAGATCATCAGGTCCTGGTCGCTTAGCACCCGCTCCTGTTCATCGAGCGTCACGAATTTTGTTTTGTCGGGCAGGGTGCGCACCACCACCTCTCCGCCTGTGATATAAGCCGCATCGAACGCATGCAGGGGATGGCCCGTCTCATACAGCACATAGTTGGTGATGTCCACGATGTTGTTGATAGGTCTGAGGCCGATCACCTGCAGCCGGTTCTTCAGCCAGTCGGGGCTCTCCTGCACGGTGACGCCGCAGATGGTGAGGCCGGAGTAGCGGGGACAGGCTTCCAGGTCCTCTACGATCACCTCGATGCCGCCCTCTTGCCGGTCGATGGCGAATGCATCGACCGATGGTTGGGTCAGCTTGCAGGGTTTGCCCGCCTGTTTCAGGAAGGCCGCCAGGTCGCGTGCCACACCGTAGTGTGAGGCGGCATCTATGCGGTTGGGGGTGATATCTATCTCCAGCACCCAGTCGCTCTTCACCTGGTAATACTCTTTAGCCGGTACTCCGACAGGAGCGTCGGCAGGAAGGACGATAATGCCGTCGTGTGCGGTGCCGATGCCGATCTCATCCTCGGCGCAGATCATGCCGTACGATTCCTCACCGCGTATTTTCGACCGTTTGATGGTGATCTCTTCTTCCCCGATCCAGAGCTTTGTGCCAAGGGTAGCCACCACGACCTTCTGTCCGGCAGCGACGTTGGGGGCACCGCAGACAATTTTCAGCGGTTCCCCGCCATTGCCGATATCCACGGTGGTGAGGTGCAGGTGATCCGAATTGGGATGATCGCTGCAGGTGAGCACCTCACCGATCACCACTCCTTCTAGTCCGCCCCGGATGGTTTGTATCTCCTCCACGCTGCCTGTCTCCAGTCCGATGGAAGTCAGCGCGTCGGCTGTCTCCTGCGGTGTCATCTCAAATGGCAGATACTCTTTGAGCCAGTTGTACGAAATATTCATTATATCAAGATTGAATCAGATTGAAACAGAATGAGACAGCTTAAATCTCCCTGGGCCGGACACTCTGGTGACCTGACCGGTGCATCCTATTCAGGATATGCTGCCAAACGATGCTCTTCTGTTTGAATTTGAGCCCAAAATTACAAAAAAAACCGATGAATAGGAAGAGAAGCCCCCTTTTTCCTGTCACCAATCGTCGGAAACAGATCTTCCTTCATGGTTGGCGTTCCTCTCCTGTGGAACGAGAAACGCCGGTAGGGTTTACGCTCAGTTGGTAAATGTGACGAGGGCAAACCCTGTTACAGGTTCGCCCTCGTTAGATGAAAGAAACGTCTTTGCCCGATATTGGTGGTTTAGTACCCGCGGATTGCCTTGATGCCAGGGAGTACCTTCCCTTCAATCATCTCCAGCAGGGCACCCCCGCCGGTAGAGACGTACGATACCTCATCGGCATTGCCGAACTTGTTTACGCAGGCCACTGAGTCGCCGCCGCCCACTAAGGAGAAGGCTCCTTTTTTAGTGGCTTCCACAATCGCGTTGGAGACGGCGCGCGATCCCTTGTCGAAGTTGTCGAACTCAAACACGCCCACCGGGCCGTTCCAGAGGATGGTCTTGGAATTTTTGATCACCTCGGCGAATGCTTTCTCCGAGTCGGGGCCGATGTCGAGGCCTTCCCATCCGTCGGGAACCTCCCCGACAGCGGAAAAGCCGCTCCTGGCATCATTGCTGAAGCTGTCGGCAATCTTGGTATCGGTGGGCAGCACCAGGTTGACCCCCTTGGCTTTCGCCATCTCTACCAGCTCACGGGCCAGCTCCAGCTTATCGTTCTCCACGATGGAGTCGCCGATCTTGCCGCCGAAGGCCTTGGCGAAGGTGTAGGTCATGCCGCCTGCCAGAATCAGGTTATCTACCTTGTCCAGCAGGTTGCGGATGATCTCGATCTTGGTCGATACTTTCGAGCCGCCCATGATGGCCGTGAAGGGACGTTCCGTATCCTTCATCACCTTCTCTACCGCTGTGATCTCGTTCTGTAAAAGGTAGCCGAACAGCTTGTGCTCCGCATCGAAATGATCGGCGATCAGTGCCGTAGAGGCATGGGCACGGTGTGCGGTGCCGAAGGCATCGTTGACATAGACAGTGGCATAGGAGGCCAGCTTTTTGGTGAACTCCTTCTGCGACTCCTTCACCTCTTTCTTCGCCCGGACAGTCTCCTCTTCCGAAGCATCGGCAGCCAGACCGCGGGGCTTACCCTCCTCCTCGGCATAGAAGCGCAGGTTCTCGAGCAACAACGCCTCACCCGGGCGCAGGGCTGCAGCCTTGGCTTCGGTCTCGGCACCGATGCAGTCACCGGCAAACTGCACATCCACACCCAGCAATTCGGATACGCGGGGCAGGATATGGCGGAGGGAAAATTGATCCGTCGCTCCTTTTGGCCGCCCCAGGTGCGATCCGATGATCGCGCTGCCGCCATCTTTCAGGATCTTTTTCAGTGTGGGAACCGCAGCGCGGATGCGTGTGTCGTCCGTGATGTGGAAGTTCTCGTTGAGTGGCACGTTGAAATCCACGCGAACGAATGCCTTTTTACCGGCAAAATTGAATGAGTCCATTGTTTGCATAGTTCTCTGTTTATTTTGATGATGATCGATTCTTTGTCTGATTGATTAACCTGACCGCAAAGATACAAAAAAATATGATAGAAAAATTTCTCTCGCTCTGCCATCCATCATGAAAAAATCCATAACAAAAAGAAAGTTATTCCCATACAAATTGCTACATTTGTGGCAAAAATTCCCGCTATGATAGATACAAACGCAAACGTATTGCTGATCTATACCGGAGGTACCATCGGGATGGTGGAGAACCCTGAGACCGGTGCGCTGGAGCCGTTCAACTTCAGCCATCTGCGCTCCAATATGCCGGAAATCAAACGGCTCAACTTCAACGTAGACACACAACTGTTCGATCCGCCTATCGACTCATCGGATGTCTCGCTCGAAAAATGGCGGCAGATGGTACAGGTGATTGAGGAACATTACGACCGGTATGACGGCTTTGTGATCCTGCATGGAACCGACACGATGGCTTATACTGCTTCTGCGCTGAGCTTTATGCTG
>Ga0265294_10007063_pt1 | contig 13386 bp, 16 predicted proteins | sample MunlanPumphouse3_FD_192504 | JGI IMG/M metagenome (GOLD analysis project Ga0265294, IMG submission 192504) | Groundwater microbial communities from a municipal landfill in Southern Ontario, Canada - Pumphouse #3 | ecosystem: Environmental > Aquatic > Deep subsurface > Groundwater | place... | reverse complement strand
CTCGGCCGGGCAGACACATGGGTCTGCCCCTACAGACCTCACCCCTCACGCCTCATTCCTCACGCCTCACGCCTCGCCCCTTACCCCTCACGCCTCACGCCTCGCCCCTTACCCCTCACGCCTCACGCCTTACCCCTTACTCTAGACATTTATCAAGTAACACACAACCACCAATAAAAATAGAATCCTGGGTGTTCCATGTAAATACAAACATAATCGCTATACCTCGCGGATAACGCAAAATATAGCGAATTTATAAAGCCCAAAATAATCTTGTTTTAAGCCCTGGCTCTATATCTGACTTGTTAGCTGTTTATAAATGGCATCGGCAATACCCAGTGAACCAGTTTTGCTCACGGAACGGGCATATTCCGTATAGAGCATGGATTCAAAAGTATCGGTGGCGAAACTTTGCCCGCTAAATTCACCGCGAGGGATACTCTGGCGCATAGAGTCCAGCACCTTGTTTAAAAACACACTCTCCAATTCCTGACAAGCGGTATACAGCTTCTTATTATTCTTCTCATTAATAGCGCTTTCCAAACAACGGGAAAAATCTTTTTTCCCCACTGTTTCTTCGTACGAAGGCGTTGCGGACATTATTTTCGGTGCAAAAGAAACGCTGTTAACCATCATAATCCATTACCTCCTCAGGTTAGCCGCGGTCTGCAGCATTTCGTCGGAGGCCTGAATAAGCTTGGAATTAAACTCATAGGCTCTCTGAGCTGTTATCAGGTTAACCATTTCTTCAACCACCTGAACATTGGCCATTTCCAGGTAATCGGAATTAAGGGTAATGCTGCTATCGGATTCCGGTTCCCATTGTACCGCTTCACCCGAGTTAGCCGTGGCTTGATAAAGGTTTTTACCGATTCTCTGCAACCCGGCGGGATTACTGAATTTGAATATCTGTAAAGGTTCACCCGCAGTTTGCGGTTCGGTTGAACCAGGCAATATGAAACTAACAGTACCATCACTAGCTATGTTCACATCAGTAAAATTTTCCTCCAATGCTTCCGGACCCAGGTATAAATAGCCATCAGCAGTAACCAATTGACCGGAGGCATCAATTTTTATGGCCCCATCTCTGGTATAAAGGGGTTCTTCATAGCCGGGTACCTGAATCGCAAAAAAACCTGTTCCGGTTCCACTTATAGCTACGTCCAGAGGGTTTTCGGTATGCTGAAGGTTTCCCTGAGCAAAGAGGGTATTAATGGCGGCAGGTCTGACTCCCAGGCCAACAGCCAAACCTACTGGCTCGTTGCGGTTTTCATCTGCAGCCGGTCGTTTGATAGTCTGATAGAGTAAGTCTTGAAATTCAATTCTTTGTTTTTTAAATCCAATAGTGTTCACATTGGCCATATTATGAGCCAGGGTATCCGTGTTCAACTGCTGCGCGTGCATTCCGGTACTCGCAGTAAAAAGAGCCCTCATCATACTGCTGTTCCTCCTCTATTTATGAAACATTAATTTGGCGGTATTTCCGTCAATCAATACCGCCCGGGCTCCTCCAGTTGAGTCCAGCCCGAATACGTGCTTAAGGTACTACGGAATATTATCGTTTTGTTGGCCGAAAAGGTTTAGAGCAGGAGCAGGTAAAAACATGTCCCTATTTGCCATATTATTAAAATATCTAATTAAATCTCTGTTTTTCGCATGAAATATTAAAAACCTTTCCCAGGTACAGTAGGCACATTTTGTTTACCCCTTTCATATATTAATAATGTTCACCGGTAGTACTTAAGTTAAAGGGGTGAGAAAATGGTCAGAGTATCTGATTTGAAAGCCAAAGATGTGGTTAACATTCTGGACGGCAAAAAACTAGGTCATATTTGCGACATTGAACTGGAACTGGAAATTGGCAAAGTAATTGCTATTATTGTTCCCGGGCGCTTGCGGGGATTTAGCATCTTTGCCAAACGCGAGGAGATTGTTATACCCTGGAAAAAGATTATCCGTATAGGAAGAGATGTAATTCTGGTAGAGGTGCCAATAGTCCAGGAAATGGACGATTATAAGCGCAAAGAGTACTTATTGGATGATGATAATTTCTAAATTACTCCGGGAAGTTGAACAAATGACAGCTATTGTTCATAATAAGGGCAGACCCTGTGCGTTATATGTCACCTGCAATATTCTATGCCATGGGAGTGATGGAGCATGCGCTGTCCTTATTGTCAGGATTATGAAAGCCGGGTAATAGATTCCAGATCCAGTGAAGATGGTTGTACTATACGCCGTCGCCGCGAGTGTAGTACTTGTAAAAGGCGATTTACTACGTATGAGCGGGTGGAAGAAAGACCCTTGCTGGTGGTTAAAAATGGTGGGGAACGAGAACAGTTTAACCGAGAAAAAATCTTAAAGGGTATCAGCAAGGCCTGTGAAAAACGACCGGTAAGTTTGGAAGACATGGAAACCGTAGTAGCCGACATCGAAAGGGAACTAAGAGACAATTTTGACCGGGAAGTGAGCAGCAAGGTTATTGGTGAAAAAATAATGGACAAGCTGCAAACCCTGGATGAGGTGGCTTATGTTCGCTTTGCCTCGGTTTACCGGCAGTTTGGCGATTTAAACAGTTTTATCAAGACTATTGAACAGTTAAAGAACAAATAATTTGCATGCAGGAAAGCAACTAATTGTCTAGAGTGAGGGGTAAGGGGTGAGGGGTACCGCGCTACGCTTGCGTGGATTCCCCTACGGGTATCACAATTAAAGTTACCGCGGCCAATTATAGGTCGGATTCCTCTACGGCTTGTTGCAGCAGGGTTCTGGCTTCCTCTACCAGGTCTGCGGGTACAGAAATCTGAACTTCCGCCATAGGCCCAATACTAACGGGTAACTGCGGTATTTCCCGGCGCAGAATTCTGACCGGAATACCGTAAGATTTTAGCAAACTGCTAATAACCAAATCCTGTGGAGGGTAAACCTTTTCAATAGTAACCCAGGAGTCTGAGGTTGGCTTATTGCCGTGAGGGCAATCTTCCTTCTGGTACCTCCTGGCTAATTGCTGGTAACCGGGGTAAAACATTAAATACCACCTCCTGTAGCTAATATTTTAAGCTAAAATGAAGGGAAGGACAAATGCCCAGCTTTACATGGATAAATAAAGATGGTATGCATTACATTACTTTGCCGCATTGGAACCAGCAAGGTGTCAGTGTGGCTTTCTCAGCCCGCCTTGGGGGAGTCAGCCAGGCTCCCTATAACTCTTTGAACATGGGCTTGCATGTCGGGGATAAGACGGATGATGTAATAGAAAATCGACACCGTTACCTGGATTTGTTCTCGTTTAATCCTGAAAACATGGTATGCTGCGAGCAGGTACACGGTAATTCCGTGGCTGTAGTGGGCAAAGAAGAGCAAGGTCGGGGGGCGCTGGACTTTAAAACTTCTATGTCCGGCTATGATGCTATGGTCTGTAGAACACCGGGTATTATGCTCACTACTTTTTATGCTGACTGTATTCCCATATACCTGTTTGACCCTTGCCAAAGGGTGGTGGCCATTGCCCATAGCGGGTGGAAGGGAACGATGGGGCGTATTGCTACTCAGACTGTAAGGCTCATGCAAAGGGAATTCGGCTGTTCTCCTGAAAACACCGAAGTCTTTATTGGTCCGGGTATTGGTAGTTGCTGTTTTCATATTGGAGAGGAACTCAGTAAGCAAGTAAAGGAGGAGTTTCCCGGGTTACATGGAATACTTAACTATGAATTTAATGGGTGTACCTGGGATTTACAGCTTACCAACCGGCTGATGCTGCAGGATGAGGGCGTCAGGCCGGAAAACATTATTGATTGCGGACTGTGTACGGCCTGCAATTCGGAAGTGTTCTTTTCCTATCGCCGGGAGCAGGGGAAAACTGGCCGCATGGCCGCAGTTATTGGTTTAAATTATTGAGGTGATATACCATGTATAGTCCTAAAATACTTGTAGTTGACGACGAAACTTATATTGTCGAACTGGTTAAATTTAACCTGGAGAAAGAAGGCTACCGGGTTATAGTAGCCTTTGATGGTATACACGCTCTGGAAATGGTCAGGGAAGAAAACCCCCATCTTATTCTGTTGGATATAATGCTGCCCAGCATGGATGGTTTGGAGGTATGCCGGACTTTAAAACAGGATCCCAATTACAATACTATTCCCATAATTATGCTAACTGCCAAGGGGGATGAATTTGACACCGTACTTGGTCTGGAAATGGGAGCTGATGATTACATTAAAAAACCCTTTAGTCCCAGAGAAATGGTGGCCCGGGTCAAAGCCCGCCTGCGGGCTTTGAAAATACTGGAGGCTGAGAAAGCGGTTGGCAAGAGGATATTTGTAGTAAAAGACTTAATAGTAATTCCTGATAAATATGAAGCCTTTCTGGGTGAAGAAAAACTGGAGTTGACCCCCAAAGAATTTGAACTGCTTACCTTGATGGCTTCCAATCAGGGTAAGGTATTTACCCGTGAAGCTCTGTTAGAGAAAGTTTGGGGATACGAATATTCCGGGGATACACGTACAGTTGACGTTCATATTAGACACCTGCGGCAGAAGCTAAGGGATGATTCCAGCTTTCCTTTATATATAGAAACGGTAAGGGGTGTGGGCTACCGTTTTATCGAAGGGAGTTCCAACGGGTAGAAAACGTGAAGGATTTACGCATAAAACTTTAGAAGGTGTATTTGAATGGCAGCAATACTGGATAATAAACATATAGATGCAATTATGACCAGCCTGATGGATGGTATTATAACCTTTGACCGTAACGGTGTTATAATTATGGCCAATAAGGCAGCAGAGAATCTGTTCCTGGTACGTAAGGACGGATTACAGGATCGTACCCTGGAAGAGATAGGCGACGAAATTAGTTCCATGATAGGAGAAGTCCTGTTCAGAGGTAATGAAGTATTTGCCGAAATGTTAATCCAACCACGTACCCAAATTTATCGGGTGCATGTTATGCCTATAAAAAGTGAGAACAGAGAGATCGAGGGTGCAGTAGCCGTATTTCGAGATGTTACTGATGCCCGGAACTTTGACCAGATGCGATCGGAATTTGTGGGTAACGTATCTCATGAATTGCGCACCCCCTTAACCTCAATTAAGGGCTTTGTAGAGACGCTTTTAGACGGGGCGATGGAGAACAGCGCCATTTGTCGTCGTTTCTTAACTATTATTGATACCGAGACAGAGCGATTGAGCCGCCTTATTGAAGATTTGCTTACCTTGTCGTCGATTGAATCCAAGGAGCGTATTATTAATCCCCGGCCGGTGTGTTTAATACGTTCCATCCGCAGTGTAATGAATATTATGGGGCCGCAAATCAGCGAGAAATCGTTGCATGTTGAGTTTATCTGTGAACCGGATTTAGCATTAATATATGCTGACGAAGATTTATTGAATCAGGTTCTTATTAACCTGCTGGATAATGCTATTAAGTACACCCCCCGAGAGGGAAAGGTCATAATTCGTGCCTACCATTTAGATAGTCGGGTAATAACAACTGTTACTGATACTGGTATGGGTATACCCCATGATAGCCTGCCCCGGGTGTTTGAACGCTTCTACCGGGTGGATAAAGCCCGTTCCCGGCATCAGGGAGGAACTGGTTTGGGATTAGCAATTGTTAAGCATATTGTGGAATCCCACGGGGGAGAGGTATTTGTGGAAAGTGAATATGGAAAAGGCTCTACTTTCGGGGTTAGTTTCCTGGTAGTGTAGGGAACGGCCCCTGTGCCGTTCCGTCATGGGATAGATTTTTAATTCACGCGGATGGCGCGAATCAATAGGATTCACGCGGATTTTTTAAAAAAATTGGTAAGGTGTAAGGTGTGAGGAGTTAGGATTGTAGGGGCAGACCCATGTGTCTGCCCGCCGGGGTATTGACTCTACCGGCTAATGAACTACCAACCCGTGGGCGAACACACGGGTTCGCCCCTACAGATTACGTTCCCTGCTTCAACCTTATAGTAAACAAAGAATTTAAGGTGATAATAGTGGATTTACAGGAAAGTATTGCTATAGTAAGAAATCGCATAGTTGCCGCAGCTGCTAAAAGCGGACGTACTGCTTCCGATATTATGCTGGTGGCGGTAAGCAAGACCGTAGATAGTGACACTGTACGCCGGGCCTATGAACTGGGTATAACTGATTTTGGTGAGAACCGGGTCCAGGAATTTAACCGTAAGATAGAAGAACTTTCTCAGGCCCGCTGGCATCTTATTGGTCGTTTGCAGACCAATAAAGCGAAAGATGTAGTAGGCAGGGCAGCATTGATACATTCCCTGGATCGTTGGAATTTGGCTGAGGAACTTAACAAACGAGGATTACAACAGGGAGTTGAGGTGTCATGCCTCTTACAGGTTAATATCGCCGGTGAGGAACAGAAGGCAGGTATTGAACCTGATGAGGTAAACAGCTTTTTAGAATCGCTGGGCCAATTAGAAGCATTGAGAATAGACGGCCTCATGACCATGGCTCCCTTGCTTAAGGAGGGAGAAAAAGCGCGGCCGGTTTTTAAAGAATTGTACCATATTAAAGAAAAAATGAGTAAAAATCGATATAATAATGTTAACCTGCGCTATCTGTCTATGGGAATGTCTCAGGACTACGAGGTTGCCATTGAGGAAGGGGCCAATATAGTCCGGGTAGGAAGTGCTATCTTTCATCCCGAATAAGCGTAAGCTTTGATATAGATACTAACAGCGGATAGAAATCCAAGGAGGGTAAAATAATGGGCGTATTCAACAAAGTGTGGACATGGTTAGGGCTGGAAGGTGAAGAGGTAGTGAGGGAAGAATATGTATCCCTGCCCGGAAATGTTGAGGAAAATCCGAAGACTGCATCTAATATTGTAAGTATACATAGCAATAAGACCATGAAAGTAGTGGTTTGCGAACCAGACAGCTTTGAAGAAGTTCAGGTACTGGCCGACCACTTGAAAGCTAGAAAACAGCTAATACTGAACTTTGAAAATACCCAACCGGATGAAGCTCGAAGGATAATAGATTTTATTAGTGGGACTACCTATGCTCTGGATGGCAACAGCCAGCAATTGGGGAAGAACGTGTTTGTCTTTGCCCCTAATAATGTTGAGATTGCCAAAGACGCCCGGAGCATAATCCGTAAACCAGGACTGCTCAATCCCTTTGGAGGTGAGCGCTAGTGCCCCAATGCCTGGGAATCATAGGCTGTGGCAATATGGCTAATGCTATTGTAAAAGGATTAAGCGTGGACAAGGCCGGTTTTCAGGATATTCTGGTAAATGACATAGATCAGGATAAAGCCCTGACTTTCAGCCGGGAATATGGAATTAAGGCAGTAGATTACGAAACCTTATGGTCAGAATGTAATACCGTACTTCTGGCAGTCAAGCCTTACCAGGTAAAAGAAGTCTTGCACTCAGGACGAGGCCAATGGCATGTAGAGCATTTAATAATATCCATTGCCGCTGGCATCAAACTGGCCAGCATGGAAGAAGCTACTGATAATCTACTTCCAGTTATCAGGGTCATGCCCAATACCCCATGTCTGGTGGGTCAGGGAATAGCAGCAGTCGCTGCAGGTAATAAAGCTACTGATGCAGATGTGGATATAGTCATGCGTATATTCAACCGTCTGGGTACTGTCGTAAAGATTGACGAGAAGTATATGGATGCAGTCACAGCTGTTTCCGGCAGCGGACCGGCCTATGTATTCCTGGTAGTGGAGTCTTTTATGAATGCCGCACTACAGATAGGGCTGGATATTAATCTGGCGCGAGAGCTGGTTATTAAGACTATGAAAGGCAGCCTGGAGATGTTGGAGCAAAGTGGTGAGCATCCGGCAGTTCTGCGCCAGGATGTTTCTTCTCCCGGAGGCACCACCATCGCCGGGATAAGGAAATTGGAGGAAAATGGTGTACGCAAAGCCTTTTTTGATGCGGTAGAAATGGCTTATAATAGGTCTATTGAACTTTCCAGCGATGATTAACGGGGAGGATAATGTCATTGAAATATCAATTAATTGGCCTAATCAACATTGGTTTTCAGGTACTGGTATATTTAATAATTGCCCGCTGCCTGCTTTCGTTTGTTCGTCATAATCCCAGCCAACCGATTATCCGGTTTATTTATGATGTTACTGAGCCCATTATGGGACCTTTTCGCAGAATTATACCTTCTGCCGGGGGACTGGATTTCTCACCCTTTATTGCCGTACTGGCGGTAGAACTGGTTCGACGCTTATTAATACAATTATTATGGATGATATAGTACGGAAATAGGCGTTAATAATGAAGCTGTCTAGTTAATAACTTTAAATTTCGAACTTGAGTAATGATTTAGAGTGAGGAGTGAGGGTTAAGGAGTTAGGAGTGACGATGTTTAATGACTCTGTCAACCCAATACATCTATTCGTGTACTCTTTAGTGCATGTCCTCCGGTCATGGCAGGTAAACATGACGGAACGGCACAGGGGCCGTTCCCTACAAATAACTGTTCTATAGAAAGGGTTAGTTTTAGCAATGGAATATAGTCAAATTGAACTACTGGCTCCGGCAGGTAGATGGGAAGCCATGGAGAAGGTTGCTGCTGCCGGTGCGGATGCCGTCTACCTGGGCGGCAAGAGATTTAACATGCGCTTGCTCCGCCCCGGTTTTAACTTTTCTGACCAGGAATTACGCGATGCGGTGGACTACCTGCACCAGCAGGACAAGCGCCTGTACCTTACCATAAACAACCTTTATTATGATGAAGAAATAGAGGAGCTATCTGACTACCTCCTGTTCCTGGAAGAACTAGGGGTAGATGCACTTATTATACAGGATAGCGCTATTATCAAACTACACCAGCAACTGGGTTTAACCGTACCCCTGCATGCCAGTGTGCAGATAGGTTTGGGCAGTTCCGAGGCGGTTAGATTCTTTGCCGGGCATGGCATCAGCCGGGTAATATTGTCCAAAAACCTTAGTCTCCAGGAGATAGCTCAGATCCATCAAGAGACTGGCATAGATATTGAGTATTTTGCCCATGGGGATTTATGTATCTCCCATACGGGCCAGTGTGTGATGAGTAATATAATTGCTTCCAAAAGTGGTAACCGCGGTGTATGTATCAAACCTTGCCGCTGGCAGTATACCCTGGAGGGGATTGACGGTGCTGGTAATGAACCTGGTTATTACCTGGCTCACAAAGACCTCTGTTTACACTCCCATCTGCAAGCACTGATAGAAGCCGGGGTTAGCTCTTTTAAAATTGAAGGGCGTATGCGGGAAGGGGACTTCCTGGCGTTTCTGGTAGAGATATATAGAAAAGCTCTGGATGGTATTATGGCCAATCAAGAAGATGTTTTACCTGACCCGGAAGATGCCAAAAAACTGTACGAAAACCGGATAAGAAACTTTACTACCGCCAATTTATATGGTAGAACCAAAACAAACATGGTAGATTTGAGCGGAGAACGGGAACCTTTTTTCCCGACTGCTCCCTCTCCTCTGGAGCGCTTACTGGAACGCTCGCAAGGGGAGGATTATACTGATTTTGCCGATAGTAAGCCGACTACAGTTCCGGTAGAACTAACGGTGAAAGTAGCCCATCTGGATGCGCTCACTTCTTTAATAGATGCCGGAGAAAACCGTTTTATATTAGGGTATGAATATATACGCCAGCATAACGCCGGTTGGAATAAAAAACAGATAGCCAAAGTATTAGAGCAGGGTATAAACGAAGATGCTACGATAATTATTGAAACTCCCCGTATAGTATGTGGTGATGAAATTAGCGATATAGAAAAACTGCTGGACTGGATGAAGGCTCAGAATCTCACTGAGGTGCTGGTAAACGATTACGGCAGCCTGCGCCTGGCTTTGGATAAAGGATTTAGCGTAAGCGGCGGACCGGGGCTTAACCTGAGCAATGGTGTTGCGGCAGCATTTCTTGCTGATAGTGGTCTAAAACGAATTACGGCCTCGCTGGAGTTGAATTTCTCCCGCTTGCAAAAAATAATGCAGTCCGGACAGCCGCTGGAAATGCTGATTCATGGTCCTCTTTGCGGTATGATAAGCGATTTTTGTTCGGCATATGATATTACTGCCGGTTCAGAGGAAGTACCCTGTACCAACCAGTGTCAGGGACAGGATTATGCTCTGGTAGATGAACACGGTCAGCGCTACCCTATTACTACTGATGCCCGCTGCCGCAATTACATTTATTATCCTTATCATTTGGGCCTATTTCCTTATCTGCCGCAGCTTTATACCGCCGGGTTAAGGTACCTGCGTCTGGATGGGCAATATTATGACACAGAACAGCTTTTGTCAACGGTGGCCCTGTATCGTAAGGCTATAAACGACCTTCAAGCCGGTAGCTGGCAGCAGCAGGATAATTACCTGAAACTGCTACAGCTTCACCCCCAGGGCCTAACGGCAAGGCCGTATTTTGGGAATAGTGAGGAGTAAGTTAGGAGTTAGGAATTATTTGACGCGGATTTACGCTGATTTGATATGAAATAGACACTGAATACATTGAAAAATATGAAGGACACTGAAATCAAAATATAATTTAACAGGGAATTAATAGATAACGTAGCCATAGGGCACACTGATTTAGCGCTAACGCGTTACCAGTAAGGGAGCGGATTTATAAGGATTTACACGGATTTTTTAATAAAATTTTTCCGCGTATTCCCAATGGATTCCCTTGTATTCCGCGTCCATTAAAATATTTCAAAATCAGTGTTAATCATAAATAATCAGTGTCCTTCTGTGTCTAATTAATTGTATTTTTTTATAGGTTTGAGGAGGGTTAATTTATGATTACGGCTATGGAAATTCGTAACCAACAATTCGGCAAATCTTTGCGCGGTTACAATCAAGATGAAGTTAAAAATTTCCTTATGCAACTGGCTCAGGATTATGAAAACCTCTATAGCCAGAATGCTACTTTTAAGGAAAGTATTCAAAGGCTGGAGGCAGAACTGCTTAAATACCATAAAATAGAAGATACCATGAATAATAGTCTGATCTTTGCCCAGCAGACTGCCGAAGATATGAAAACCAATGCTCGCCGGGAAGCGGAATTAATCCTGGAAGATGCTAAAAAGCGCATAGCTGAACTATTAATGGTATACCAGGAAGTAATAAAGCGCTTGAGTCTTTTTAATACCGAACTGAAATCGCAAATGGGTGGACAAATGGAGATGCTGGAAAAGAATCAACATAGAGTAGAGGAACTTTCCCAGTTTTTTTACAGCAGAGATCTAAAAGAGATGCTGGAGAAACTGGAAGAGGCTAATATAAAGGATGTACAAGAATAATTTTGAATTCTTAATTTCGAATTTTGAATTGTCGTAGAAATACTCTGTATTTCTCTTTATTTTAAACCTAAATGAATCCGCGTGGTTTCCTAATGATTCCGCGGGTTCCGCGTCTATTTATTCAGGTTAATGCATATTTATTACTTTTTGCAGTGGAATCAATTTTAAATTATGGAGTAACAAGGTGTTAAACATACAGGAATCAGATGAGGGTTTAAGAATAGAAGTAAAGGTGCAGCCACGTTCCTCCCGTAACCAGATTTCAGGCGAGCAGGAGGGGGCCCTTAAAGTGAAGCTTACCGCTCCCCCGGTGGAAGGTGAAGCCAACCAGGCCCTGGTTAATTTCCTTTCCCGTTTATTAAAACTACCGCGTAAAAACATCATACTCATCAGGGGCGAAACCACCCGCAACAAGCTAATCGAAATCAGAGGCATATCTAAAGAACAACTCCTACAAACCCTTGGCGTGCAAGATAATATGTAGGGGCGAACCCATGTGTTCGCCCGCGGGTCAGCAGTTCTGTCCCGGGTTTAGTGCTCGGCCGGGCAGACACACGGGTCTGCCCCTACAATCATGCGTCTCAGCCCTCACCAACATTTTCTGCGTCATAGCATTCTTACACCTGACCTATCTTTTCGACTGAGGATGGCTATAAGCATGGCCACCAGTATCATAACCGCGCCTACCAGAGCACGCTGGGTAAAGGTCTCGCCTGCCCAGAAGTGACCTGCCAGGGCAGCAAAAACCGGCTCAGTAGTTAATATAACCGCAAAACGGGTAGGAGTACTGTACTTTTGCATACTGTTTTGCAGGAGAAAGGCCAGGGAAGTTGCAAATATCGAAGTAATCAATAATGCCGCAATAAGCGAGAAACTAAAACGCTGGGGCCATGGTTCAAAAATTAATCCCACTACCATGCAAAACAGTCCCACAAACAATATCTGCACACTGGTAATGGCCAACGCATTATGCTGGTAGGAAAGGCGGTCGACAAAGACTATGTGAAAGGCAAAGCCAAAAGCACAAACCAGCACCAGCATATCACCGTAAGAAAGAGAAGTATGCCAATCTTGAAATGATAACAAAAACAAGCCCATAAACGCCAGCAGTACGGTAATTATGGTACTAAAACGGGGTTTTAGCCGGTTCATCAATATATATATTATCGGTACTAACACTACACTTAACCCGGTAATGAAACCGGCATTGGATGAAGTAGTATATTTCAGGCCAACGGTCTGGAATACATAGCCAATGGCCAAAAAAATTCCCAGCAGGCAGCCGGAATAATAGGTAGACCTGGGTGCGCTTTTCAGGTGACGCCAGGACACCAGGGCCAACAGAACAAAGGCCAGAATAAAGCGTATTCCCAGAAACAGAAACGGCCCAATTTCCAACAGTGAATTTTTAACAATAACAAAGGTGCTGCCCCAAACTATTGCTACCAGCAGCATACTGAGTTCAGCCTCAGTACGTCTTTTTAAAAACATTTCTAAAACCTGCTTATCGAATTCATTTCCCAATAATATTATTCATAGTTTGCCTATTTAACAAAAAATGTATCAGTCCCTGTTAATAACAAACATGACGATTATCCAAATAATCCACTAATGAATATGGTATATATTTTACTAAATTTATTATTGTCATGAAAGATGTTTTGATCGGGAAGTAAGACGTCGCAGGATTTGCATTTATTGAGGGGTGGTTTAATATATGATTATGCAAGAGAAGGAAAGAGTACGAAAGATTATAGAACTCCTTAAAAAAGAATATCCGGATGCCAAAACCCGCCTGCACTTTTCCAATCGCTTGGAGTTGCTGGTGGCAGTGGTCTTATCTGCCCAGAGCACTGATGAACAGGTTAATAAAGTTACCCCGGAGCTGTTTTCCTGGTTCAGCTCAGCCCAGGAATTGGCGGCCATGGATATAGAGGAATTGGAAGAGTTGATTCGGGGAGTGGGATTATATAAAAACAAAGCCCGCCATATCAAAGGTCTGGCTCAGAAAATAGCTGTAGATTACGCCGGGGAAGTGCCCGGCACTTTTGATGAATTATTAAAGCTGCCCGGGGTAGGGCGGAAAAGCGCCAATGTTATGCTATCA
>Ga0265294_10007061_pt1 | contig 13387 bp, 11 predicted proteins | sample MunlanPumphouse3_FD_192504 | JGI IMG/M metagenome (GOLD analysis project Ga0265294, IMG submission 192504) | Groundwater microbial communities from a municipal landfill in Southern Ontario, Canada - Pumphouse #3 | ecosystem: Environmental > Aquatic > Deep subsurface > Groundwater | place... | reverse complement strand
TCCGGCACCAATCTCGTCAGGGATGAACGACAGCCGGAAGAGGGTGGGCGTTACCAGAGCCCGATAACGGAAATTTTCGGTCGGATCCACCGAGATCGATTATCAGTTCTCTGCTGAAGCACTACCAAAAAATGGGTCGGTCTATCGTCCAGCCTGAAACAGCGCATCATGGGCGTATCTTATGAAACGTATCAGTATCAGAACCAGGGTCTGGAACGCTCGTGCCCCCGGATACGGATTTCCATCGGGTATCGCCACGCACTGCCCCTGCCCCTGAAGGGGGGCGGGGGAGGAGGCCGGAGGCCGGGCGGGGTGGGGAATTTGAGGATATCGTCGTTTGGGGCGAGGGAGAGGCCCCCCTCCCGGTCCCCAAAACCCCCCGGCGCGATAGCCGCCACGGTCCGGTGCCCGGGATGAACCCGGGAAAATCCGGATCCGGCACCCGCCCCATCACGGGCGGGGACGAGCGCCAGGGCCTGAACAGAGTTTGCAGCGGGCCGAAAAAGGAGTTACGCCGTCGGATACGACCGCCCGGCCTCCTGGCCCGACGCCGGGAAAGAGTAGTGCATCTGGACAAAGACCCATGCATGGCCTGTCCCCCGGAGCACCGCTGTCAGCCGCCCGTTCAGGGTCTGCGGGGCACCGTCGGCGACGACGTGGTACGCCATATCGGCCATAACCCACGCAACCGTCCCCTCGGCACCGATATAGATATCGGAGAACTCAAGCGATATTGTCTCTGCCTGCGAAAAGTCGCGCTCAAGGTGCCGGCGGTAGGCCTCCCTCCCGATAGCCTTCTCGTCGGGGCCGGTCCCGAACGCCCGAAAATTGGGGTCGGCGAGCGCCACCACGCCATCAATATCTTTTTTTGCAGTGGCTTTTGCCATCTGCCGGAGCACTGCCCTGATCTGGTTCTGTGTCTGTTCGCTGACTGGCATGAAGAGTAGTCTCACTGAAAGAGAGATGTTCTTTTCGAGTATGCGTGACGCGAGAGACAGAGCGCGCGTCACGCGGGGTCTCGTCCCTTCCCTGCTGAACTGAGAAACGCACGGAGCTCCGGCGACCGGGCAGCCCGGATGAGGCTTGCGACGCCTTCGTCCGCGACAAGTTCCTCCCGGACCAGGAGGTCGCACGACTCGTAGCCGAGCGGGGTGAACCGGAGCCCCGCCTCCCGCGCCGTGCGGGCCGGGCAGACACCTGCGTCAGCAAACCCGTTGCTGACGGCCGTGGCGACGGCACCGGGCGTCCGCACCTCATGCTCGTATCCGGTGATGCGGCCGGGATCGATACCCTGCCGGTCCAGCCATGCGTCGAGGAAGACCCGCGCCGCCGACCCTTTCGGGCGGTTGATGAACCTGAGCGACGCTACGCTGCCGGGATCCAGGTCGCTGGCCGAGACAACCCCGAGTTCCGTCCGGGCCACCTGCACCCGCAGGAGGTCGACTTCCGGCAGGTACCGGAGCACCTGGTCGTTCCAGGCCGCTTCGGTCTCCGGGATACAGACTGACGCGGCATGACAGGTCTTCGCCCGTATAGCGAGCACCGCTCCAACCGTCGATGCGTTGCAGCAATGGAGCATGTAACCGGTATCGGAGAGGCAGTTTCTGAGTTTGCTCAGGGCTGGATCGCGCTGGCCGACGCAGATGAGCGTACGGGCGATCTCGGCCGGCGGGACGGTGAGCCGGACACGCACTTCCTCGCCCGCCTCGATCCCCTCGCGAACGGCCGGGATGTGGATGTAACCGTTCGCCCGGACCACTGCCATCTGGATGCCCCCGCCCCGGGGATGGGGGGTCGCAAAGCAGGTGCCGTCCACCCGCCCGACCGAGACCGGGACGAACTCGTCAAATCCGAGATCGGACGCCAGCCTCCGCGACAGCCGGACGTCCAGTTCCTCGCCCCGGAGTGGTGAGAGCCCCCACCACGCGAGCAGGTCCCCGGCAACCTCCCGGAGGACGGTCTGCGCGGCAACCGGGTAGCCCGGCATCCCGAGGACCGGTTTGCCGTCGACGCTCGCGAGCAGCACAGGTTTTCCCGGCCGGACAGCGATGCCGTGGAAGATGATCTCCCCGAGCGCGCCGACGACATCCCGGGAGAAGTCCCGTGTGCCGGCCGACGAACCTGCTGAGACGATGACGAGGTCGTTCTCGGCAACCGCCTCCTGCACCGCCTCCTGGATCCGGTCGGGGTCGTCGGGGACGATACCATACCGGCGGCAGGTCGCCCCCATCCGGGTGAGGTAGGCCTCCGCCATGAGGGTGTTCGTCTCGACCGTCTGACCGGGCTCGGGCGCTACGCCGAGCGGCACGAGATCGCTCCCCGTCGGGACGATGCCGACCCGGACCGATCGCACGCGCACCCGGGTTATGCCGTAGGTCGCGAGCGCCCCGAGATCAAACGGCCGGACCTGGTGGCCTTTCGGGAGGACGAGTTCACCGGCCCGGATATCCTCGCCGGCATGCCGGACGTTCTGCCAGGCCGCGGCGGACTTCCTGACCCAGGGTATGCCGCCGTCGTCCCAAGTATCCTCGACCATGACGACGGCGTCAAATGACGGAGGGAGCAGCTCGCCGGTATTGATGCGAGCACAGTCCGTGAGTGGCAGCGGCCGCTGGTCCTGTGCTCCCAGGGTATCGCCGCTCTTCACCGCGTAGCCGTCGAACTTCGCGATATCGACCTCGGGGACGGAGTAGCCTGCGTACAGGGGTTCAGCCGTCACCCTATCGACAGCCAGGCGCAGCGGCACGGTCTCGGCATGGTCCGGCGGGGGGAACGCTCGTCGCATGGCCGCGAGCGCTTCGGGAAGCGGTGTAAGATTCAGGTATCGGCGTGGCATCTTGTGACTCCTCGGTGGCGTGCCGGATGGAGGGGTCTTATCCCCTCCCGGCAGGTACATGCTTATTCGTTACTTCCAGTTAAAAAATAACCATTTTTTATTGACTGTGCCGGGAGCGGACCTCGCAGTCGAAGAGCGATGCTTCACTACACGCAAGGACCGCGTCGACGCTCTCCGGAACATCCTGAAGGCAGAAGACGGCCTCTTCTCCGGGACCGGCAAAGGCGTAGCAGTTTCCACCCGAACACCCCAGCCGGCGGTTTCCCGGGCGCGCGCCGGTGATCCCGATGAGTGCATCAGCGATGCAGGGGTCGGAGCCGAGGGTGACTGATACCTGCGGCATCGAGAGGTCGCACTTGAGGATGCGCGTTGCTGCCTCCGCGACCCGCACCGCGACCGCCACGCCGGGACAGAGTTCCCCGTGGTAGTTCACGGCCTCGCGGATGAGGCCCTCCCGGTATTCGCCGGGGCCCATCTTCTGGATCTTCCCGGTCCGGTCGTGGCCGGTCGCGGAGAAGACGCAGTCCCATCCCGTCTGGTAGGGCTTGATGTCGATCACCGGCGTCCCGTCGATCAGGTCGACGTTTGCGAGCGCAAGAAACCGCTCCCCCCGCACGCCGCGCAGTCGCACCACCGAGATGGAGAGGGGGTTTGGCCGCGCCGGAGAGCGGAGGGAGAAGACGCCCTTCTCCGGGAGGTCGCGAGAGACCTTCCGGGCCACCGCCTTCAGGACTCTCCGGTCCGCCTCGTGGAGCCAGCAGATCAGGATCAGGTGCGAATTCTCCTCGACGCCGGAGAGCGCCCCGGCGTACGCGGGGAAGATCTCAATCTCGGCGTCGACGCCCTGGACCGGCATATCGCTGCGTGAGCCGATGCTTGAGTGCACAAGCCCGATAGGGGAGAGTTCCGTGTGGTGCATTCAGTCTCGATGGGGGTTACGCCCCCCCTGCGCCCTCCATCCCGGGAGGGATCTCTTCAGTATGTCTTCTTCTCGTAGTAGGACTGGGACCGGCAGTCGGCGCAGGCTCCGTCGACGAGCAGGTTGTCAGGAACCATCTCGCCGCAGATGGAGCAGATTGCAGATCTCCAAGGCCATTTCTGGGGCACTTTCACCCGCACCCGCTCGTGCGAGAGGAACCCGCGCCCTGCCTCGATGATCTCGTCGATCAGCGCGGTGCCCCGGATCCTCGGGTCGAAGAGCGGGTCTTTGGTATACCATAAGGCAAACGTCGGGTACCGCCCGATCTTCTCGCCGTCGACGAAGACCCGGATCCCGTTCACGTACGGAGCTTCGGCCGGCCCGTTCATGGTGATGGCGAACTTCCCGATCGGGATCACCCGGAGGCGGTGGTTGCCGGTCGTGCAGTGGGCAATCACCTGCAGGGGGTCGGGCAGGCACTTCGTGGTCTCGCAGACGGCGTAGATCTTCTCGCCCTCAGGAGGGTTCAGGAGTTCCAGGGCGTAGTCCACCATGAAGACTCCGACCAGAAGTCCGGGGGCTGCGAAGGTGTGAAAGTCGATACATCTCCGAAAATGCTCTATCAATCCCGGAGTAGAGCCTTTTGACTCGAGCCTGGCCTCGATATCGTCCCATGTATGGTTCAGTCTCGGTTGCACGGGAGAGTGTTTGGTCAAGGTTATTTGTAAACATTTTGGATTGTTCAACCACGTTTAGTTAATTGAAATGAATTAATTTGGGTGTATTCGCAAGGATTCATCGTTTTATCGTATAAAATGTTTAGATATACTCTATTTTCTATCGGCCCGGGTTTAGATCTGACACTGATCAATTATACCTGGTGAAATATGCTGGAATGTTAAATGAGTAAGTTTAAATTTATATACTACTTAGTAGAGTAAAACTAATGTGAGTGTGTCTGTGCTTTCCTGACATGCTCAGCAACCGACGTTGAATGCAACTATCGGGAGAATGTGAATGGCTGAAACAAATGGAAAGTTACGTTACGTTCCCACGACCTGCCCGTACTGCGGTGTAGGGTGCGGACTCAACCTTGTGGTGAACGACGGCAAACTCGTCGGGGTAGAGCCCCTGAAGAGGAGCCCGATAAATGAGGGAAAACTCTGTCCCAAGGGAGTCTCCTGCTGGGAGTTCGTGCAGAGCCCCGACCGGCTGACAAAGCCCCTCATCAAGAAGAACGGCAAGTTTGAAGAAGCGTCCTGGGATGAGGCGCTCGGTCTCGTGGCCTCCAAGTTCCGGGAGATCAGCGACAAGTTCGGGCCGAAATCGCTCGGGTTCCAGGTCTCGTGCCGGACGCCGAACGAAGAATGCTACGCCTTGCAGAAACTCGCGCGCGTGGCCTTCAAGACCAACAACATCGACAACTGCGCGCGTATCTGCCACGGGCCGTCCGTCGCGGGGCTCTCGCTCTCGTTCGGCTCCGGTGCCGCGACGAACCCCTTCGAGGACCTCGCGAACACGGACCTCATCTTCATGATCGGGGCAAACTCGATTGAGGCACACCCGCTCGCCGGCCGCCGGATTCTCCAGGCAAAGAAGGCAGGGAAGACGCTCATCGTCTGCGACCCGCGCTACACCCCAACCGCGCGCCTGGCCGACCACTACGTCCGCTACAACCCCTCGACGAACATCGCCCTGATCAACTCGATCATGTACTGGATCATCAAGGAGGACCTCCACGACAAGGAGTTCATCGCGAAGCGGACGAAGGGATTCGAGGATATGAGGAAGGTCGTGGAGAACTACGCGGATGTCGAGTCGATCACCGGCGTTCCCACCGAGCGGGTCAAGGAGATCGCCCGGATGTACGCCAGCGCCAAGAACGCGGTGATCATCTACTGTCTCGGCATCACGGAATTCACGACCGGCACGGACAACGTTCGGTCGCTTGGAAACCTCTCGATGCTCACGGGCAACATCGGCAGACCGGGAGTTGGCGTCAACCCGCTCCGTGGCCAGAACAACGTCCAGGGCGCCTGCGACATGGGTGCCTACCCGAACGTCTTCTCCGGCTACCAGAAGTGCGAGGACCCTGCCGCCCGGAAGCGGATGGAAGAACTCTGGGGCGTCACCGGGCTTGCAAGCGATTACGGTGTGACCCTGACGGAGCAGATCACCCAGTGCGGCGACCCGATCAAGGCGATGTACATCTTCGCGCTGAATCCGGTCGTCTCCTACCCCAACTCGAACCACGTTATGCGGTCGCTTGAGAAACTGGACTTCCTGGTCGTGCAGGATCTCTTCATGACCGAGACGGCGCAGTATGCCGACGTGGTCCTGCCCGGCGCATCCTTCGCCGAGAAGGACGGGACGTTCACCAGCGCCGAACGGCGTGTCAACCGTATAAGGAAGGCCGTGCAGACCCCGGGAGATTCAAAGGAAGACTGGCAGATCTTCGTCGACCTGGCCCACAAACTCGGCCTCAATGGATTCGACTTCAACTCGCCGGAGGATATCTGGGACGACATGCGGCGGGTCACTCCGTCGATGGCAGGCATCCCCTACTCGAGGATGGAGAAGCCGGAGTCTGTACACTGGCCCTGCCCGACCCTGGAGCACCCGGGAACACCGATCCTGCACCGCGAGAAGTTCTCCGCGGCCGACGGCCTCGGAACCTTCTTCGGGCTCGAGTACCGGCCGCCTGCGGAGGTCGCCGACGCCGAGTATCCGTTCACCCTGATGACCGGACGCCTGATCTTCCACTACCACACCCGGACCCAGACCGGACGGGCGAAGATGCTTCACCACGAGGTGCCCGAAGGCTACGTGCAGATCAACAAAGAGGATGCCGCGCGGCTGAAGATCCAGGACGGAGAGAAGATCAAGCTCCGCAGCAGGCGCGGTGAGGCAGAGAGCCTCGCCAGGGTGACCGATGAGGTCGGGCCCGGCGTCCTGATGATGGCGATGCACTTCGCGGACGCGTCTGCGAACATGCTGACGAACGACGCTCTCGACCCGCTCTCCAAGATGCCGGAGTTGAAGCACTGTGCGGTTTCTGTCGAGAAGATCACGGGGGTGCAGTGAGATGGCAGCTAAAGGAGATATGGTATACGCCTGGACGACGAGCCCCGATATCGCCAAGGTGGCGGAATGCGGCGGCGCAGTGACCGGGCTCCTCAAGTTTGCCCTGGAGAACAATATTGTCGATGGCGTGCTGGCAGTCAAGAAAGGTGTTGACCTTTACGATGCGGTGCCGACGTTCATCACCGATCCCGCAGACCTCGCAGAGACGGCGGGCTCGCTCCACTGTGGGACGCTTCTGCTCGCGAAACTGATCAAAAAGTACCTGAACGGCGCCCAGGATCAGCGTATCGCTGTGACGGTGAAGGGTTGCGACGCGATGGGTATCTACGAGCTTGCGAAGCGCAACCAGATCAACCTGGACAACCTCCTCCTGATCGGTGTCAACTGCGGCGGTTCGGTGAGCCCCGTGTCCGCCCGGAAGATGATCCGCGAGAAGTTCGGGATCGACCCTGACGATGTCGTCAAGGAAGAGATCGACAAGGGCCAGTTCATCGTCGTGACGAAGGATGGCCAGCACAAGGGCATCTCGATGGACGAGCTCGAGGATGAGGGGTTCGGCCGCCGGTCGAACTGCCGCCGGTGCAAGATGAAGATCCCGCGTCAGGCTGACCTCGCCTGCGGGAACTGGGGCGTCATCGGCGATAAGGCCGGCAAGGCCACGTTCGTCGAGGTCTGCTCCGAGAAGGGTGCAGATCTTCTGAGCAGGGCCGCGAAGGCCGGGGCCGTCGCCACGGCGCCCGCGAACCCGAAAGGTATCGAGATCCGCGGCAAGGTCGAGGGCGCCATGCTGAAGCTCGGCGACAAGTGGCGGGCACGCTACTTCGGAGAGCTCGGCGAAGGGAAGGAACGCCTCCAGAAGATGATGGAGGACTCGTCCCGGTGCACCAAGTGCTACGCCTGTATCGACAACTGCCCGATCTGCTACTGCGTCGAGTGCAGCACGAAGAAGCCCTACCTGGTGCCGCCGGGCGTGCTCCCCGTGCCGTTCATGTTCCACCTGATCCGCTACGCCCACGTGGCGGACTCCTGTGTCAACTGCGGCCAGTGCGAGGAGAACTGCCCGATGGAGATCGCGAACTCGCTCTACATGCACGCCCTGCAGACGGACATGGAGAAGATGTTCGGGCACACCCCGGGTGTGGATATGGATCTCCCGGTCCTCGCGATCGTTGAAGAGAAGGCTGAACGGGAGCGGCTCTTCGCGACCGGCAGCGACCAGATCTTCAACGTGTTTAAGTAAGATCCTCTCCTGGGAGGGGATACGAGGTGTGCAGACGACGGGCGGAACGCCCGTCGCCTGACTACAGAGGATACGTTGCATCCGGCCGGATCGGCGGGTGTGCGGACGACCGCCGAAGAATCATCTTGAGTTCCAGAAAAACCTCGATGCGCCCGTGCCGGGGCGCAAGGGACGCCGGAGAAGCGGGATAAAACCTCGGAAATTTTCTCCCGCCCTCTCCGGCTTATTTTTCTGGCAGCGCCGGAGTTGGCCTGCCGCCTGTTTTTCCGTATCCGATCCGGACACCGTTTCGCTTGCTGCTGCCCGGACAACTGACGACTACACCCCTCCTCCTTACAGGCCCCGGGAGGTAGACGCCTCTCATGATCGCACCGTTGCACCGGAATTTCGGGACAGGTGCAAACGAAGAAGTATGGCGGGCGGGGCAGGGTGACCCCCCTGTACGGGCCTGCGGTTGTACCCGGGATATGCGGGGACTTCCCCTCCCCCTCCCTAATACCAAACTGATGAATACCCTCGGAGAAGAGCGTCGTCCAAAGCATTTCAGCCCCGATCTCCGGGCCTTCCGGCCCGCTGCCTGAGTTTTGACCGAAATCCCTGTGGGATAACCTTATGGTATCACAGCCCGATCAGGCATATGTGGTGACAGACCATGCCGAAGTGCTACAGTTGCGGTGCAGAGATCAACCCAAAAAAGACGCGGTGCCCCAAATGCGGAGCAAAGGTTGAAGCAGGGAGCGGAAAACCCCAGGAAGCGGGAGTTGCCGGGAGGCGACGGTAAAAAACCCCTAAAATTCCCTCACTGAACCTCTTTTATCCGTTCCTGCTCTTTTTCCGCCTGGTAGCGCTGTGAAGTGCGCCACCAGTAATAGACCTCGTAGACCAGCAACACGAGCAGCACCGCGCAGGCGCCGAAGAAGAAGCCCATCACCAGGTCATGGACCGGCGGCGCCCCGGCGGCATCGGCCAGGGGTGCCCTGAACGCAGTGATCTCCTCCCCCCCGCCCCCGGCAAGCCTCGGTTCGGGCGGCATACCCTCGAGGGCGGGCAGCACCGCCGGGAGAATCGCCCAGAGCCCGAGGCTTGAGAGGACAACGATACCAAAGAGTGTCGCGTACTTCTGCAGCACCGACCGGAGGTCGCTTATCGGGGGAGCGATGATGAGGACCTGGTTCGTCAGCCCGTAGACCTTCACCTCGCGCCCTTTCTCGCTCCAGCGTGTCTCCATAACCTCAAGAAGCCCGGCGTCAAGGAGGTTCTCGATGTGGTAGGAGGCGGTGGTGATGGGGATCGCCATCTGCCGGGAAACCTCCGACGACGTCAGCGGACCGCCACCGAAGGCCTGGATGACCGCGTTCGCCGTCTGGCTAGCCATTGCCCGGGCGATCTTCTGTGCCCGCTCGTCACCCGGCTGGATAACTACAACATCATCAACCATGGAGTGCTTCAACGATCTCTCTGCGCCCGCGTTCGAGCGCCTCTTCGAGCCGGGAGACGTCCGATCCCGCGCCCTGCGCAAGGGTCGACTTGCCGCCGCCCTTTCCGCCGAGGACGCTGCAGACCTCCCGCACGATGTCGGCAGCGTTCACCGCCGGTGCCCCCGACGCCGCCACTACCTTCACGTTCCCGTCTCCCGATGCGAAGAGCGCCACACCGCCCTCACCGGAGACGGTCATGGCGAGCGCGACGAGTTCCTTCTGGGCCGCATCCACCTGCCTGACGACGACCCTGACCCCGCCCACCACCTCGCCTCCGAGGTGCTGCATCTGGAGATCCACCACGTTCTTCTGGAGACGCTCGATCTCCTTCTTCTGCTCCTTCCATTCCCCGAAGAAGCGCGCTACCGCCGCCGGCAGGTTCTCGGGCTGGACGCTCACCACATCAGCGGATGCCTGGAGGAGTTTCTCCATGCGCTGTATGGCCTGCACGGCAGCGATACCGGCCGCAAAGACCAGCCGCTCAACGCCGTCCTGGATATGCTCGACGCCGATGACCCGGATCGGCCCGATCTCGCCGGTTGTCCGGACGTGCGTTCCCGCACATGCCTGCACATCGCTCCCCACCTGCACCGTCCTGATATCCCGGCCCGGCGGGACGCCGCCCTGGTAGAGGCCGAACCCGTACTTCTGCTCGGCCTTTGTCCGCTCCTCGATATGGATATAGACCGGGGTATCGGCCATGACCATACGGTTTGCCTCGACCTCGATCTTCTGGAGTTCTTCAGGCGTAATATGCTTGTAGTGCCGGATATCCAGGCGGGAAGTCTCGCTCCCCTTCTGGGCGCCTGCCTGGTGTACATGGACGCCAAGCACCATCTTTGCGGCGTGCAGGAGAACGTGGGTCGCCGTATGGTGGCGCATCAGCGACCACCGGCGTTCCTCGTCCACCATGCCCTTCACTCGGTCGCCGCGCATGAGGGGGCCTCCCGTGACCCGGTGGAGGATCACCTCCCCGAGTTTCGTCGCCTCCTCCACCCGCACCATGCTCTCGGATGTCACCAGGGTGCCGGTATCCGACGGCTGGCCGCCTCCCTCGGGGTAGAAGAGGGTCTGGTCCAGGACCACCATCCCGTCGAAGTAGTCCAGCACCATCGCCTCGAACTCGACCTCATTCGGCAGTTCGTAGTAGAGTTTCTTCGTCGGGGGCAGGGATTTCGCCCGCTCGCGGTAGGCGGCAAGCGGATCCTCCCCTTTCGCCTCCTTCTGCGACTCCGAGTGGCTGTCGGCGATGAGCGAGTAGAAGTTATCGGGGATATCCACAACAGCGCCCTCGGCGGCAGCGACATCCTTCACCATCTCGGGCGGGATACCGTGCGAGTCGTAGAGGGTGATCACCTCCGCGAGGGGAAGGGGTGCGCTCTTCGCCTTGTAGTTCCGGGCGATCTTCTGGACGATCCGGGTCCCGCGCTCGAGGGTGCTAGCATACCTCGCCTCCTCGTTCTCCACGATCTCCCTGACCACATCGACGTCCTGCCCGAAGTTCGCAGTTCCTACGACCTGCATCTGTGCCTCGATCAGGTCGCCCAGGTCCTCGTCCATCGAGAGGTCGTTCATCATCCGGAGTGTCCGGCGAAGCACAAGCCGGGCGAGATACCCTTCACGGACGTTCGAGGGGACGATGCAGTCGCCGAGCATGTAGGCAAGGCAGCGGGTGTGGTCGGCGATGGAGTAGACCTTCTCGATCGGGACGACGATCTGCTCCAATCTCTGCACCGGCACGTCGATCGCCTCGGCGACCTTCATCCGGAGGTTATGGAGGTTCGTCCCGGAGATATCCATCACTCCGGCGAACCGTGCACTGAGCCCCATGATCTTCGTGAACTCCGGGTTGTCGAGGAGGTTCTCGAGGTGGGCCGAACGCATCAGACGGCTCACCATCTTCGGGAAGACAGCATCGTATATCGTCGGCGAACCCTTCGAGGCCCAGACGAACCGTTCGAGGCCGTAGCCGGTATCCACGATATTCAGCCGCATCGGGTAGTAGGTCTCCCCGTTCACCGCGACGGGCGGCTGATCGGTCTTCTGCCGCCCGAGGTTCATGAAGACCAGTGTCGCGACCTCAAGGCCCCCGATGAGCACCTCGACGGACGCTCCGGCGTTCCCGCCGCCGAACCAGGGGTGCTCCTTATAACTGACACGGTCAAGGTCGCCCCCGATGGACGCGATGAACTCGTCGCAGAGGGCCACCGTCTCGTCCTTCCAGTAGATCTGCTCCTCCGGTGTGTTGAAGGCATGGTGAGCCATCATCTCAAAGAGCGTCAGGTGGCGCCCCGACCTGCCGACGGAGTCGAGGTCGTTTAAGCGGATGCAGGGCTGGGAGATGGTGAGCGGGTTTGCCGGCGGGGGGACGACCCCGCTCGTGACGAACGGCTGGAAGTCGGCTATGGACGCGATGGTGAGGTAGATGTCGTCTCTCCACCGGGCGGCTACGGGGTAGCGTTCAAGGCGCGTATGACCGTGCCGCTCGAAAAACGAGAGGAATGCCTCCCGCATCTCATCAACGGTGTGGGGTTTAAAGACCGGGTTGCCGATGAAGTTATACGTCACACACGGAGCGTCACCGCAGAACTCCTGTTCGGGGTCCCGGGTCCAGAATGCCGCTCCGCAACTCTTGCAGACCTTCCGCTCAAATCCTTGAGATCGGAAATAATCGAGCGTATATTCTTCTTCGAGCATTGAAAATCACGCAGTATAATCAGGTATGACTGGAACTAATATAGTTGTTTGTGCAGACCGTTTAAAGTTTCCATGTATCCTGGTACCAGAGATCGTAGGATTCGTATAATCCTGTTCGTTCTGCGATGCGTACCGCAAGAATGTGCCAGCATTCGCGTCCCCGGAAGAGGAAGTCGCTGCAGGTGCAGAAGTCGCCTTCAACGATGTACTCGTCGCTGTGCCCCACCACGATGAAGAAGTCCAGGTAACGCTTCACCTGCTGTTCATCGACGGCTGCAAGCGCCTTTCTTCCCCGGTCTTTGTAGGCATGCTCGATGCAGGTGCGAAACTCCGGCGTCAGCACCCTCTCCTGCTCGATCTTCTGCCAGATGCCGCTCATGGAACTACCACTACGTGTGGCGGATCAGGAATATAATGCCACCCCATGCGGGAGGAGAGCGCCTCCATGGCCGGGGCCTCGAGCGCGTAGTGGGTGGCCTCCAGGCAGGGGATAGGTGATGCACGGGCCACGCTGTGTTTCAGTTCCGCCGAGAGGAAGGCGTCCGCCCCAAGATCGACGGCCTCCCGGATCAGGTCGGGGTCAAACCCGCTCCCCCCCACGACTGCGAGACGCCGGATTGTCCCGATCTCCCCGTAGACCCGTATTCCCCCGCCGGGGAGGCGGCGGGCGATCTCCTCTGCGTCGAGGGAGCAGTCGCCGACGAGGCCGGCGGCCATCCGCTCAGTCGCGGAAAGGCCGAGCCTTGCGGCCAGGGTGTCGTTGACGCCGCCCTCGGCATGGTCGAAGTTCGTGTGCATTACATAGAGGTTCATGCCGGCGGAGAGGAGCGCCCGGAGCAGGTGCGACGTTGCGCCCCTGACGGTCGTGACCGGGTTCCAGAGGGGCGTATGGTGGACGACCAGCATATCCGCGCCGGCAAGAGTTGCGGCCTCAGCCACCCGCTGCGTGGCGTCGAGCGCACAGCAGACGGTCCCGATATCGTCCTTCCCCTCGACGATAAGGCCGATCCTCCCGTCGTCGTAGTCTTCGGCCAGTTCGGGCGGAGCAACCCGCTCCATCACGGTGATGAACCTACGGATATCCATGCAGTATCCCATGTGGAACTCCCGAGATAAAAAGGGTGAACGCGTGG
>Ga0265294_10007060_pt1 | contig 13388 bp, 9 predicted proteins | sample MunlanPumphouse3_FD_192504 | JGI IMG/M metagenome (GOLD analysis project Ga0265294, IMG submission 192504) | Groundwater microbial communities from a municipal landfill in Southern Ontario, Canada - Pumphouse #3 | ecosystem: Environmental > Aquatic > Deep subsurface > Groundwater | place... | reverse complement strand
TGTTTTACCTTCTTCTAAAATACAATCATTTCCTATTGGAAGATTATTGTTATAGTTTTCACTCCTGTAAGAAATAAAAGCATTTTTCAATATTTCAACATCAGAAGTTCTCTTTGTTTTAACAACGACCTCTTTCCCTCCGTTCAAGTGAGAAACGATGAAACCTGTAAGAATTCCCAGGATAACAATCGCGATAATTATCTCAACCAAAGTAAAACCTTTTTTAAGCATATTTTTTTGTGTTAATTATTTCACTTATTTTAACATTATCAAAACTGTTGTCAACAAAATTAAATGAGCCAGAGGCGAGAATCGAACTCGCAGTCTCCTCTTTACGAAAGAATTGCTTTACCATTAAGCTACTCTGGCAAATTAAAAACATCCTTAAACCAATTTATAACTTTGTTTGAGAAACTAACCTCCTCCACCTCTTCAATCTCTTCAATTGATGTCTCTTTTTTGATTATAAAGATTTTTTCACCAGGTTTTTGCATTCCCAAATCTTCTCTTGCCACTCTTTCCAAGTATTCATCACTATAAGTTTCTCCTAAAGTAAAACTAAGCAGATCTTTTTCTTTTTCTAATTCTTTCATTTGATTATTCAAAATAAGAAGATCCCTTTCAGATGATTTTTTCTTTTCATATATATTAAAACATGAAAAAGCAAGAAAAAGAATAACAAGAGCTGAAAATAAAAAATAAAACGTTTCAGTAACTTTTTTTTTATCAAAATTGATTTTCCACTTCACTTTTCTTCTTTTTTTTGCTACCATATTCCAATATGATGAATAAAGATTCTAAAAAATTTAGGATTATTTGGATAATAATAGTCTCATTGATTGCTATTTCAATGATAGCATCATTAATCGGACCTGCATTATTCTAAGAACCAAAGACTTTCAAAAATACTTCAGAGGGTATCTTTAACTTCCCTCTTTCTTTCATTTCTTTTTTTCCTTTTTTCTGCTTTTCTAAAAGCTTTCTTTTTCTAGTATAATCACCTCCATATAGAGGAGCTAAAACATCTTTTCTTCTAGCGCTTATTGTTTCTCTTGCAATAATTTTACCTCCAACCCTTGCCTGAAGAGCAACAGCAAACATTTGAGGAGGTAAAACATCTTTTAGTTTTGCAACGATTTTCCTTCCCTCTGCATTAGCTTTGTTCTCAGGAATAATTCTTGAAAAAGCTTCTTCCTCACTTCCGGCTATCATTATTTCTAATTTAACTAAGTTAGCCTGCCTATAACCCGTCTCTTTATATGTCATTGAAGCGTATCCTTGGGTTACATTTAAAAGATTTTCATAAAAAACTCCAATAATTTCTCTCAATGGAGCCTCATAGACAATCAAATACCTATCTTTTCCAAAAGGCCTTGATTCGATATGGCTCCCGTCTATACCAGATAAAAGTTCAAAAACCCTTCCTAGATATGTTTCTCCTATTATAAGAGTAAGCTCTGTCCATGGTTCATAATGTTCTTTAAAAGAATCTGTCCAATTATTTGGATTATATATCATCACTTCATTGCCCTTTGAATCGGTTGCCTTATAGCAAACTTGAGGGGCTCCAATAACTAAATCTAAATTAAACTCCCTCCTTAATCTTTCCATCGTTATCTCTGTATGCAAGGTTCCCAAAAAACCACATAAAAATCCTCTACCAAAAGCTTGAAAATTTTGATTTTGATAAAATAAAGCCGAATCATTTAACTTTAATTTAGACAAAGCTATAGTTAAAGTCTCAAAATCACTTTGATCTTGAGGATACATAGAAACAAATATTTTAGGTTCAGGATCTTTATATCCCGGCAAAGATTCTAATTTTAAATCTTTAGAACTTCCTAAAACAATTGTGTCTCCAATTCTTATCTTTTCAGGATCTTTTATTCCTGTCGCTATAAAACCTATTTCTCCAGATTTAAGCTCGTTAACAGGGGTCATGTCTGGCTTAAAAATACCTATTTCTTTAACAACCCCCTCTGCTTTTGTATTTAAAAGATAAATCTTGTCATTTGCTTTTATCTTTCCATCCATAACCCTGACATAAGAAACAACTCCTAGAAAAGTGTCATACTGAGAATCAAATATCAAAGCACGAAAAGGCTTATCTTCATTAATATCTGGAGGACCAACCTTTTCAACAACCCTATTTAATAATTCTTCTACATTCTGCCCTGTTTTTGCTGATATAGACATAATTTCTTCAGGAGAAACCTCTAAAAATTGAGCAATTTCTTTTTTAACCTCCTCTGTCATTGCTTGAGGAGAATCAATTTTATTAACAGCAGGAATAATAGTTAAACCTTCTTTCCTAGCAAGCTCTAAATTAGTAATTGTCTGTGCTTGTATACCTTTTGTTGCGTCAACAAGAAGAATTGCTCCTTCAACAGCCGCTAAACTTCTCGAAACTTCATAATTAAAATCGATATGCCCAGGAGTATCAATCAAATTAAACATAATCCCTTTATACATCATCTTTACAGGTGTCATTTTGATTGTTATCCCTTTCTCTCTTTCCAAATCCATTGCATCTAAATACTGGGGTCTCATTTTGCCCTTTTCTACTGTTCCTGTAACTTCTAAAAACCTATCAGCTAAAGTTGATTTTCCGTGATCAATATGACTGATAATAACAAAATTTCTAATTTCCATTTCTAATAATCAATCTTTTAACTGTGTTAATCTCTGGCATCCTTAAAGCCATAGTCAATATGGCATAAATTACGAAAGAAGCAAGAGAAATCAAAGAGAATTGCAACAAGGAAGAGCTTGATATCTCTTTTGACAAAGGAAGAACATAATATGCAAATATTCCCATCAAAAAGGAAGAAATAGCTATCTTGACAAATGATTTTAATATTTTTTTAACTTCAAGACTTTTAACTTTTCTTTTAAAAGAGACAAAAAGTAAAATAAACTCAAACAATAAGCCTATATTAAAAGCTAGAACCAGTCCCAAAACAGAAAAATTAATTGTTCCATTTAGGCCCATTAATTCTTTCATCATCTGAGTAAAATTATTGTCTCCCGAAAAAAGACTGACAAAAAAGAAAGACAAATAAACATTAAAAATAACAAAAAGAATAGCAATAAAGGTTGGCGTAACAGTGTCTTTTAAGCTAAAAAAGCCCCTTAATATTATTGGCACCAAACATTGAGCAAAAGTACTTATAAAGAATAAACCTAGAGCTGCAGCAGTAATCTCAGCAGCAGAAGAAGTAAAACTTCCTGTCCTCAAGAAAATATCAACTATTTCATTCCTTAAAATAAAGATTAAAACTCCTATAGGAAAAGAAACATATAAAACTTCGTTAAAAACCTTTACAAAATTATTACAAAACTCCTCTTTTTTGCCTTCGACCCATAACCTAGAAAGCAAGGGGAAAGAAGCTGTTGCAAAAGAAACCCCTATAATCCCTATTGGAAGATATCTTAAATTGTTAGACAAATTAAATACTGATATCGCTCCCACCCCTATTCCTGAAGCAATAAAAGTTATAACTATAAAGTTTATCTGTGAAGAAGAAGAAGCAATTGCCCTTGGAACAATTAAAGTTAAAAATTCTCTAATTCCCGGATCTTTAAAATTAAGAACAAATTTGTATCTATATCCACACTTTAAGGCGGTTGGAATCTGAACTAATAAATGTAAAAAAGATCCAAAAATAACTCCTGCCCCAACTCCAAATATTCCCCAATAAGGAGCAAAAAAGATAATTCCCATTATTATACCCAAATTATATAAAATAGGAGCTAATGAGTAAGAAACAAAACGATTAAAATAATTAAGGATTGTTGAAAAAATTGAAGATAAGCCAAAAAAGAATATACTTACAAATATTAAGCGCGTTAATTCTATTGTTTTTTCTACTGCCTCACTATCAAAACCACCAACCATTGAAGAAATTAATTTGGGAGAAAAAACAAAAAATAATATTCCAGCAATAACAAAAAATATTAAAAAGTGGTTTATTAAATTGTTAATAAAGTCCCAACTTTTTTCTTTTTTTTCGTTATAAAAATCAGAAAACAAAGGGAGAAGCGAAACAAGCACCCCTCCCGCAAATATAATGCTATAAATTAAATCAGGAATTCTAAAAGCAGCAAAATATATATCCAAATCAATCGACGCACCAAAAGAACCAGCCAATAGCCTATCCCTTACTACCCCTAATATACGACTTAATAAAACAGCTATTGCTAGAACACTTACCGCTCCCCCAATAGTCTTTTGTTTTGAATTTAGAATCCCTCTAAATGACATGATTAAATAATAGCTTAAAAGGAAAAGAATTTAAACATTGACTATATTAAAATAATATTTTAAAATAAGAAGCCTTAACAAGTTGAGTGATCGCCTCGCAAGAGGAGGAAAGTCCGAACTTCCATTCCTTTTTATTAAGGTCTAAAGGGTAGCGGGTAACCCCCGTCATTCGTGAGAAAGAGGTGCGAACAGAGACGCTCTCTTCCGAAAGGAAGGAGTACCCTTCGGGGTAAGCCTCAAAAGTAATTTTGAGGGTGAAACGGCTAAATCCTTACCTGGAAGCAAGAACAAACTCTCGCAAGAGAGAAAAAGTAGTTCGCTCGAGCTAAGAAGTAATTCTTATGCCAGACAGATGATCACATAAAACAGAATTCGGCTTACGGATTTGTTAAGGCACAAAAAAAACCGCTTAAAGCGGCTTTTTTTATATCAATATTTCAGTGACATTATTTTATTTTGAAAAGAAAACATTACACGAGAATTAATTATAGAGAATAAAAATGGTTTCTCAGATAAATTAACCATGGCTATTATATCATCCTCTGGTTTAACGCTTGAAATACTGTGAGAATCATACCCCTTGAAACTATTTCCCTGAATAAAGTATATTTTACCTTCATTGTTAGTAACTAAATAATCAATGTGCGATATGCTTATATCGCTTGCCCATCTTTTCTCCCAAACAATCTCTCCCGAGTTTAAATCAACGCCAGACAAACTAAACCTCATCCAGATATTATCTGGTGGAGAAACGTTTCGCCAAAGATATAACTCATTGTTGCCAACAGCAAGAGGATTATTATAATCTTCTTTTGACCATATAATATTTTTTATATCCTCAGAGACGAGATTAAGAACCATATGGCAACGATTATTATCACAAAATTGATCCTGGATAGAAACTAAAACCCTACCATCATCTGCTATAATAATTTTTGAAATATTTGCTTTTTTATCTTTTTCTCCTAAATAATCTTCGCTATAATCTACTTCGAAAACCATTTCCTCCTTTTGCGATAAATAATAGTTTACCTTTATGAGAGTATTAAGTTTAGAAAAATAAACATTATTATTTTTATCTACAACTAAATTTGATCCTCCATAAATATTTTCATATATACTGCTAAAAGTAGCCTTACTGTAACTATCTTCTAATGTGTAAAGGCTATAATTATCATTATTTTTTGCTACAAAATAAATTCTATCTAAATAGTCTTTAACGATAGAGTCAACACTTATTTCGCCAAAAGGTTCCCTCCATTTTAATTTTCCAGAAGGACTTAATGCATTGAGACCATAAGAATCTACAAAATAGATAGTCCCATCGTTATTTAATGAAATAACATCACAATAAAGAGAACAATTATAAGTCCATAAGATATTGTCTTCCTTTAAAGCATTAATTTCTCCCCCAATACCAATATAAATTATTCCATCATTATCAACTAAGAATTGATGAACTGTGTTCTTATGATTTTCTAATATTGTCTCCAAAGAACTTGATCCCCATTCCCCCTCCAATCCTGTAAAATTAAAATAATTATTCTTCTGATAATTTCCAAAAATAAAATCTTTAAGATGGCTAGACTTTAATGTAGAGAATACAAATTTTTCTGATAATTCCGATTCATTTCCATCAATATCTATAGCTTTAATAGAAAAAGAGTATTCTTTATCATAATAAAGACTCTTTGCAATTAAAATATTCTTATCTCCCTCTTTCTTAATCTCGAAATCAACGTAATCTGAGAGTGGTTTCATTTCTTCTTCATTAAGAGAATAATAAACTTCGTAATTAATTTCTTCTGGTAATGAATCTGGATCTTTTGGTGTTTGCCAAGATAATTCTATCCAATTATTATGCCCCTCAACTAAAGAAAAAGTGATTTCTTCTATTTTTTCGGGAGATTGCTTGACTTGTTCTCCTGGACTTGGAGGCTGCAATTCAAAATCTTCAGAATTGTTATCATCATCCTTATACTTTCCTTCGATCAATTTTCTTCCCAAAGATTTCTCTTCGTCAGACAAAAGACCTATACCCATTGTTTCCTTAACAGGAACTTCAAAATCGCATTCTTCTTTCATCCAGTTAAGAGCATCTATTTTTAATAACTCTGCTTTTTCTACCTCTTCTAAAACAGGATTTCCATAAAAAAGAGAAATAGAACCATTACTATTGTTTAAAATTGGAGAACTATAGGGATTTCCTTCTTTGTTTAAAATAACCATATTTCCCTCAATATTTCCATACACAACAATAAGATAATAAGACATTGGCTGAATAGTCTCGTCCTTGTTGAATTTCCAATTATAATACGGATTATTCCAATTATATTTTGGCTTACCCTCTTCATCAAAAGTCGAAGGGAAATAAGAAATATAATAACAATTTTCTTCATCTCTACAAAGATTAACCTCCTTTTCTCCTTGATTAAATATTTCTATATATTCTAAATTATCCAGGCCATTAAATTGTATTTCCGAAATAACAAGATCAACCTTAACTTCTTCTTCCTCTATTTTCTCTTCTTCCTTTTTAAAAGAATTTTCTCTTTTAGGGGTTCCTAGTCCTTCGTCTAGGAAATATGTATGCCAAGACAAATCATCACCTCTCTCCATGGTTTTCTTTTCTAGGTTATCCCCTGCCGGCCAATCTGGACTAGCTAAAACCTCATCAATTAAGACACAATCACTGTTAAAAAGTCTTAATGATTCTTCTGCATTAGACAAACTTCCTACATATATTTTATCTGCATTAATATCAGGAAGACTATTATCGTCTGTTCTTTCAAGCAAATAAAATCCTCCCGGCAAAATCACATCCCCCTCCTCAAAAACAATCTTTATTTGATTGTTTGAACTTAGTAATTCCCATCCATACAAACTTACTTCTTCATCAGAAATATTTTTCAACTCTATCCATTCATCGTTAGAACTATCAATACCACCCATCCAAGCAACCTCGTTTATTATAATATTTTCGTAAGTAGGAACATCTGAAGAAACAGAACAATATTGCGTTTCCTCAAAGACGACAGAAGAATAAGATATTCCTCCTCCGCCAGATATAATAATTTGGCTATTATTACTTTTTGGACTTCCTAAAGTAACTGAGCCCGAATGGGTATGCCAAGATAAGTCATCTCCCCTTTCTAATGTTTTTCTTTGAACATTATCACCCCCCGGCCAATCTGGACTAGCTAAAACCTCATCAATTAAGACACAATTGCCATCAAATAGCCTTAAAGATTCGTTCGTGTTAGACAATCCCCCTAAATATATTTTGTCTGCACTAAAATTAGGAAGGCTATTATCATCTGTTCTTTCAAGCAAATAAAATCCTCCCGGTAAAATCACATCCCCCTCTTCAAAAACAACTTTTATTTGGTTTTCCTTATCTAATAATTGCCATCCTTCTAAATTTATTTCTTTACTAGAAATATTCTTAAGCTCTATCCATTCATCATTAGAACTATTAATGCCACCCATCCAAGCAACCTCGTTTATTATAATATCTTTATGGCTAGGAGAAGATAATCCTAATTGAGAACAATAACTAACAATCTTTTCCTCTTCTTCAACAACAATTTCTTCTTTAATAATAACCTCTTCTTTAATTTCTTCTTTTTTCTTAATTTCAATACTATTTTTTGTTTTTGGTGTTCCTAGAATACCATTAATACCTTCACCAAAATAACTGTGCCAAGAAAAATCTTCGTCTCTTTCCATAGTTCTCTTCTCTGTATTATCCCCTGCTGGCCAATCTGGACTAGCAAAAACAAAATCTTCCACCTCACAATTATTATTAAAAAGATATATCTTTTCATTTGTATTCGAGAGAGAACCCTCATAAATAACATCTGCCTTCTTTAAGGGAACATTATTATCATTATTTCTTTCTAATAATAAAAAATTGCCACTCGAAATGACAATATCTTCAAAAATAATATTAATTTGATCTGCTTCATCAACCAAAGACCAGTCTTTCAAGTTTATACTTTCTTTTGATATATTCTTAAGCTCTATCCATTCATTATTGCTACTTTCCTTGTTACCCATCCAAGCAACCTCGTTTATTATTATTTTCCTTAAAGGATTGGACAGGTTATTTCTCGGACAAACAATTTCTTTATGAGTTTCCTCCTCTTTTATAATTATATCTTCAGGGTGATATATATCCACTATCTTTTCTTCCTTATCGATAGAATTAATTTCAGAATCTATCCCTTTTTGATCTTGTTCACCAGGAACAATAATTTCTACGAATTCACCAGTTCCTCCAAAAACATCTATCAGTCCAGAAACTTCCTTAATTTTTTCTTGTAATGGGCTAATCATGTATCTATCAACCAAAGAGGGCGGCCTTATTTTGAAGTCTGGAACATTATTAGAAAAAACTAAGTCTATCTTCGGTTTTCCTATCCAATTTAAGCTTGTTTTTTCCATTTCTCCGCTTATTTCAGACACAAAGGGAGGAATTATCTCTCCATGCTCTAATTCGTTGGAAAAACCCTCTATAGGCCCGTAGCCTTTATAGCTTTCAGGAGGAATTATTTTATTAGGAGAATATATTCTTATAACTATCTTACCCTTTTTATCATCAATAGGCTTCCATGTCATAATATATTGGACTACGGTATTTGTTTTTCCAAAAGATGTTCTATATTTTGCTTCAATTGCACCAAAAGAAGCTTTAACTTGGTTCTCAAAGAAATAGTCTGTAAGATATTCAACCGCAATCTTAACGCTTTCACCCTCTATTTTACCAATTATTCCCGAAACATCACCAGTTGCAATAATTTTGTAAAGCTCTAGAGATTGTTTGGCTACATTATAAGAAACATCAAGAGGTAAATCATTTAAAGCATAGTCCCAAACATCCAAACGAATTATTTCCTTTAAGAGAGATAGAGTTGTAAGCTCTAAAAAACTACCTTCTCCAGAAGTTTTTCTATTTACCCAATAATTAAATATTTCCTCGGGATATTTTTCAATTATTTTTTTAGATTCCCACATTGAAAGCATCTGATAATCTACGTCAGATGCAGAGATTTTTTGTGGCACAAGCCAAAAAATTGCCAATAAAAAAGTCAGCAATATGAGAAATATTGATTTTTTGTATCTCATTTTTTTATAATAGAAACTGTACTTAAGAATTTATTAAATTCTTCTCGACAAAGATCTTTATCTTCCCCAAAAATATCAGACTCAAACAAGTAGACCTTATCATTAATAGGAATCCATATTAGAATAACTTCCCCTATATTATCTGTATTATTAATGAGGACTTCTTTTACTGCTTTAATTCCATCAACTTCTGATAACTCATAAAGATGCTCATCACTCCTCCTTAGCTCCATATAATCAGGGTGATCAATATAGTATTTCTTGCTACTATAAAATAAGTCGTAGTCGCTTCCCTCTTTTTCAAATCTAACGGAAGCACCAATCCAGCATCCTTTTTTGGGAACAGAAGCGGAAGAAAGCATTTCTCTAAAAGGAAGGAAGTCCTCACTTTTCATTGAAAAACCAGCCAAATTATCACTAACGGTCAACCAGCCGTGAGGAATCATAAACCTTAAGCCTGCTTTTTCGTTCTCAACAAAATAATCACTTCCAAGACTTTTTACTTCAAAGCTATTAAAAGACGATGGACCCGCATCAACATCTTCTTTGTTACAATTTAATAAAAATATTAAAGACAAAGCCAAAAACGATATAGCTATTAATATATATTTTTTATTCATTTCTTTACTTTTAACCAATTATTAAGTTTTAAAAGACAAAGAACCGAATAAAGAACAAATAATTTATAAAAAAACCTCCCAAAGGAGGACTTTTTTATTTTTCCATTATTTTAATCGAGAGCTCGATCATTCTTTGCGAATATGCCCACTCATTATCATACCAAGCCATTATTTTAATTAACTTTCCGTCTGCTTTAGTATATTCAGGGTCAAATATTGAAGAAAAAGAGTTGCCAACAAAATCCGAAGAGACCAAAGGATTCTTTTCAACAAAGAATATACCCTTCATTTCTCCAGAATCAGAATACTTTCCCATTGTTTTATTAATTTCCTCTGCAGTTACATCTTTTTTTAACTCACAGGTTAGATCAACCAAAGAAACAACAGGAGTTGGGACTCTAATTGCTATTCCGTCCATTTTTCCTTTTACTGAGGGAATTACTTTTCCAATAGCTTTTGCAGCCCCTGTAGTAGTTGGAATAATGTTTTCAGCTGCTGCTCTCGCTCTTCTTAAATCTTTATGAGGTAAATCTAGTATATTCTGGTCATTTGTATATGAATGAATTGTTGTCATAAATCCCTTAATAATCCCGAATTCCTTTTCAAGTATTTTAACTAACGGAGCTAAGCAATTGGTCGTACAAGATCCCATATCAATAATCTCTTCCCCTTTATATTCATTGTCATTAATACCCAATACGTAGGAAGGGATACTATCTTCTTTGGCTGGAGCAGAGATTATAACTTTTTTGGCCCCTGCCTTTATGTGTTTTTTAGCCCCATTCTCATCTCTAAATATTCCTGTACATTCCAAAACAACATCAATACCCAAGTCTTTCCAAGGTAAGCTTTCTGGATCTTTTTCAGAAAAAACTCTTATTTTCTTTCCATTAATTACAATACTATCCTCTTTTGCTTCAACACTATCATCAAAGATTCCATAGGCAGAATCATATTTAAACAAATGAGCCAAAGTCTTTGTATCAGTTAAATCATTAATAGCTACAAACTCCACCTTTAAATTATTTTTAATTGCAGACTTAAGGGCACACCTTCCTATTCTTCCAAAACCATTTATTGCTATTTTCATATTAATCTTCTATTTTTAGCACTTCGCAAATCTTCTTCCTGTCAAAACCAACTATAAATTCTCCGTCTATATCTAAAACAGGGACTGTTGTTTGTTTTGTTTTTTCCAAAACTTCATTCATAAACTTTTCATCAGAAGAAACATCTATTTCTTCAAACTCTACCCCCTTTTCTTCTAAAAATCTTTTAAGAGAAAAACAATAAGGGCAAATTGGTGTTGAAAATAATCTTATTTTAGCCATTTTTTTAAATTTAATTTATAATTCCGTCTTCTATTCTACATAATCTATTATATTTTGCCAATCTCTCTCCCCTACTTGGAGCACCAGATTTAATATAATCAGCAGAAATACCTACCGCTAAATCAGAAATAAAACTATCGCACGTTTCTCCTGATCGATGAGAAACAATTGTTTTCCAATTATACTTCTTTGCCGTTTTTGATGCTTCAATAATTTCAGTAACTGTTCCAATTTGATTTATCTTAAGAATTGTTGCATTGCATGCCTTTCTTTCTTCAGCTTCTTCAATAATTTTAGGATTACTTACCAATAAGTCATCACCTATTATCATTAACTTACCTTTAAATCTTTGATTCATTCTCTCAAATCCTTTCCAATCTGTTTCAGCAAAAGGATCTTCTATTCCAATAATAGGATATTTTTCAATTAATTCCCCATAATATCCCAAAAGATTAGAAGTTGATATAAAACCCATTTTGAAACGATAATATCCTTCCCCCACCTCTTTCCTTTCTTCATAGAACTGCGTAGCAGCAACATCTAAGATAATCTTTACTTGGTTTTGATAATTTGAACCAATAATTGCTTTCTGTATTAAGCTTAAAGCAACCTCGGGCGACTCAATTGAAGGAGCGAAACCTCCTTCATCCCCTACACCTAAAGACATCTCTGGATAATTCTCTTTAATAATCTTTTTTAATTGAAAATAAATCTCTGAGCCCATTCTTAGATTTTCCCTAAAATTATTTGATTGAGGAACAATCATAAACTCCTGAAAATCAAGATTATTGTCCGCATGAGCCCCTCCATTTAATATATTAAAAGAAGGATAAGGAAGTTTTATTCTATTATTTTCTGCTAATTTAGCTATGTATCTGTATAAAGAAAGCTTGTGAGCAGAAGCTCCAGCTCGGCAGACTGCCATAGAAGTTCCGACAATAGCATTAGCGCCTAAATTATATTTTCCCTCTGTTCCATCTAAAGCAATTAAAGTTTCATCAATACTTTTTTGATCTCGACAATCCATTCCAATAATTTTTGGCCCTATAATTTCATTAACACCCTTCACCGCCTTTAAGACTCCCTTTCCTCCGAACCTATTTCCCCCATCTCTTAATTCAAAAGCCTCGTTTTTTCCTGTCGACGCACCTGAAGGAACTGATGCAATAAATATTCCCTCGTCTGTCAGACAATCAACTTCAATAGTTGGATTACCTCTTGAGTCTAAGATTTCTCTTGCCCTTATATTTTTTATTTCCATAGTTTTTTATTTACTAAATAATAACATGATGAAAATATTTTGCCAACAAAAAATTGCATTAATAATTATTTATAGTATAATAAGCATTAATAAAATTATTGCTGTGAAAAAAGAATCACACAAAAAAATAAGCATAATAAACAACCCTCACAAAGTTGCAATGCTTACAGAAAGTCCAATTAAATGCCTAGGGTATGAGTGTTACAGATGGCCCTACTACTTATCCCTGCCACTTATGTGGCTTTTGACTTTTTATGTGATGAATAAGAAAAAAGCTTACAAGCTCTTAGGCTTATCCGGACCAAAAACAAACACTCTTTTTTTTGATGGACTAGGAAAATCTTGCAGAAAAGTTAAAGATTATGCCGCTTCATGGAAGGCAATGGATATAATTTACAATCACCCTTTTAAGATGAATCTATCTGTAGGAGGAATATTAGATGAATTTTATTGGAGAAGCCAAAACTGCCAAGCTTTACGCAATAGATATAAATTAGTTAAACATCTCTTGAAAAATACTACTCCTAAGTTTGGGAAAGAAATCAGACTAGCTTCCCTCGCTTGTGGTGGTGGTCAAGCAATCCTAGAAACTATTGCAGAATTTAAATCCGAAGGAATAATAATTAAAGCCATTTTAATAGATATAAATGGAGAAGCTTTAAAAAGAGCAGAAAAAACAGCTGAAAAATACGGAATCAAGGACCAAATAGAAACTTTTAAAGCAGATCTTTCTAAAGAAAATAGCGTTCTAAAAGATTTCAAACCGCAAATAGTAGAAATGCTCG
>Ga0265294_10007059_pt1 | contig 13391 bp, 11 predicted proteins | sample MunlanPumphouse3_FD_192504 | JGI IMG/M metagenome (GOLD analysis project Ga0265294, IMG submission 192504) | Groundwater microbial communities from a municipal landfill in Southern Ontario, Canada - Pumphouse #3 | ecosystem: Environmental > Aquatic > Deep subsurface > Groundwater | place... | reverse complement strand
AGAAAAAGGCAAATTCATCGTTGTTTCTTCTCACCGAGAAGAGAATATCGATATTGAAAAGAATTTCCAACAATTAATGCCAGCGATTAACGCTGTTGCCGAGAAATATCAAGTTCCTGTTATTTTCTCAACTCACCCGCGCACCAAGAAGAGATTAGAAGCCGAAGGTTTTAAAATGAATCCCTTGATTAGAAATCTTAAACCATTAGGTTTCTTAGAATATGTTAAGTTGCAGGAAAACGCTATGTTTGTCCTCTCCGATAGTGGCACTCTGACCGAAGAATCGTGGATGAGACATTTCCCCGCTGTATTAATTAGAACTAGCACTGAAAGACCAGAAGGAGTTGAAGCTGGTTCCATCGTTGTTTCGGGAATTGATAAGCAAGGTATTATGCTCGCCATTGATACTGAACTGATGAGATGGAAGTTTGCTAAATGTCCTGAACATTATGATGTGACGGATGTTTCTAGAAGAGTCCTTGAATGCATCAAAGAAAAAATCCAAGTCGTCAATCGCGAGATTTGGCATAAATAAAATTAATTATCTAAAACTATTTTCTCAAGCTGGAAATAAATTGTTTCAATGTCATTTTTTCTTGTAGCAAAATTCCAACGACAAAGGTAACGACAAAAATACTTCCACTTACTAAACAGGAAATAATATTGTTCTCAATTCGGTTAGATATTGCTAACGATAGAATAATGGCAAGAATAAGGATGAGGAAGTATTTAATAAACGCTTCTTTATAAAAACGCATCACATGAATTTTTAAGGCTTTTTGATAAAACACATTCAAAATAATAACTTGGCCTATAAAAGAGGCGATGAAAGTCGCTGCCGCTGCGCCCACAATTCCATACCAATAAACGAAAGGAATTGTTAATCCAATATTCAAAATCGTTGTTAAAAGCAAAATAATTGAACGATATATGCTTTTATTTAAAGCGTCCAATACATTTGTCAACGGATTAGTGACGGAATAAATGAGCATAGTGGCTACTAATAATATCGCCACAATCCAAGCGTCTAGATAACCTCGGCCATAAAAAATAGTGATAAACTGTCGGCCCGCAACGACAAACCCACCGAAAATAAGACATCCAGATAAAGAGATAATACGAGCTGGCTTTAAGAGTTGTCTTTCTAATAGATCAGTATCCGCTTTACTCGACACTAAAGCGATGGTGTCGGGGGCAAACATTGAAACAGGAATAATGGATACTGAGGCAAAAGTCGTATAGACGAGCATACCAATAGAATAAATGGAAACAAATTCTGGTTTCATGATGATCCCAATCACAAATTTATCGACATTGCTATTAGCTTGATTGACAATTCCTTCGAGGAGCAAAGCAAAGGCAAGAGGTAGAGAAAACGCTAAGACTTTTTTATCAAAAAATTTAAAAGAGAACTTGTAATGAGATACTTTTTTGAAAAAGATGAATGAGACGAGGAAGAAGATAAAGGAAGCAATGGCGTCAGCGATGGCTAGCACGAGAGCCTTTTCGATAAAAAACAAAAATAAAATGACAAAGACAACTTTTAAAATCGACTTTATCATTCGCATGATTGAAGTGAATGAATATTTATGATAGGCCAAAATCCCACCAGTAAATGTATTGGATAAAAAGGAAAATAAAAGGACGAGAATCATGAAAAGAAAAATTGTTTGACCTTCAGAAATCTGAGCAGCGGTCATGGAATTCGAATAGATATAGGGGATAGAAAAATAAAAGACGATTGAAAGAGCGAGAATCGCAAACGATAAGACAAAAGAAATACTTAAAATCGTGGAAATATTTCGATTAATTTTATCTTTTAAATCTGGTTCGTTTTTTTGGAAAAGAATAGATAGATTTCTTGTCATGATGGCGGATAAGCCAAATTCCAAAATGATTAAGTAATTGATAAATGACGTTACTGATTGATAAACGCCATATTCGCTACTTCCAACTTTGTAGATGAGATAAGAAGAAAGAAAAACTGAACAAATTAAAGTGATGAAAATATTGATAAAAGAAAAAATGCTTCCTGCTTTTTTATTGTTAAAAAATTTTGATAACTGCATTCTGCACTCCTAAAATAAGTAATAACGTTTGAGACACTTAGTTTTGATGCTTTAATTTCTAAATGTTTATTAGAAATATACCATTTAATGTTGCTAGTGGCAAAGTAATAACGATATTGAAGGTTTTTTTGCACTATTTATAGCATCTTTTTAATGCAAAGTTGCAAATGATGTGAAACCTTTTTCAAAAAAAGAAGAGTGATCTATGAACTTTTCTATAAAGTTTGCCGACCTTATTATTAAAGATATTATAGGTCACCGCCTTTTATTTCTAGAAAAAGGCTCATGTCAATTGTAAAGTGACATTCTTGTAAATATTATGCCGTATATACAATGTTCATAACAAATGTATAATAATAAAGAGCAAATAAAATCTATTGTAATTAAAATGAAAAAAAGACTAAAAAATATATTGCTGTTTATTAGAAGATTAATTCGTGCATTTAATTCAATGATATGGTGCGTCTTTCACAATGTAAAATATCATAAGGGTCTTTACATTGAACGAAACGTGAGAATATGGGGAAGACCGAAACTTGAATTAAGCGAATACTGTCGTGTTGGCGAAAACACTATTTTTTGGGGGAATGGACCAATTAAAATTGGCAATCATTCTAGCATTGGGCAAAATTCTTGGATTTTTTCTTCAAAAAATGGAGGTGTTACTATCGGCAATTATGTCAATTCCGCATCTGCCCTATACATAATGGATAGCGATCACCAAACAAAACTTGGTTCTTTAATGATGGATCAACACTCTCTAATTTCAAAACCCATTTCAATCGGAGACGATGTTTGGCTAGCATACAATGTTACAATATTAAAAGGGGTTACTATAGGTTCTGGAGCAGTAGTTGGTGCTTGTTCAGTTGTAACAAAATCAGTTGACAATAACGCAATAGTTGTTGGAAATCCAGCAAAATTTCTAAAATATAGAAGTTAATTGGCACACTTGTGAATTGTAAAGTGACACTCTATTTGCAACATATTTTTTTAATTGTTATCTTTTATCCGATATTTCATTTTATAATAAATAAAATATGGTAATTTATATCTTTGGCTTATTTCTATTATCAGGTCTGGGATGCTGTTCCTTTATTTTTAAGAACAATAAAAAAGTGATTATATCTTTGATTGTCGTTGCTTGTTTGTTTATGTGGTGTCTCTCATCATTTAAATCAACATCAATAGGAACTGATACACCTGTTTATTTAGAGTGGTATGCGAATGGCAAAAATTTCAGTTCAATTATGACATATCGAGATGTTGGCTACGGATTTTATCAATTCATTTGCGCCAACTTGAATATTCCTTGGAATCTCTTCTTAGCTTTAAGTTTTTCTGTTTTATATATTGGTGTGGGATTATATGCCTATTATTTTTCAAAATATCCTCTCCTCATGATTTTTATCGTTTATACTTTTGCTCTTTTCTATTTTTCATTATCCGGAATTAGACAATCAATGTCGGTCGGTTTCTGTTTAATTGGAATGACTTTGTTCAGAAAGAAAAAGATTATTAATTGGGTTCTTTGTTATTTATTCTTTTTGATAGCAATTCTCTTTCATCGAGCCGCGATTGTCATCGTCATTTATCCATTACTATCAATGCTGAAGTTAACAAAGAAATCATTTTATTATCTATTAATTTTGACCATTGTTTTAGTGATATTTTCTAAATATATTGAATTATTTTTTAGTTATGTCATCCCGTATCTTGAATATGCCCCAGAAACTAAAACAAGCAATTACAGTTTAATTTTTGCCGTTATTGTATTTATCGTTGTTGCTTCAGCAATCCTCTTTCCTCGGCAATACGATTCGTTAAATGAAAAAATTGATCATCTCTTCAAGAGAAACAAGGCTAGCAATAATGTTGAAATATCTGATAGTGGAGAATGTGCCATCGAGAAAAAGAAAATTGAAGAGAACTATTTTATTTCGGTTCCGTTTTTATTTTTTTTGATTCTCGGTCTTTATTCCACGGTTACCGTTCGTGGTTATTATTTCTTCCATCTACCCTTCGCTTTATTAATTTGTTCATTTATCGGATCTCAAAAATCTAAAATTGTCAGAATAATATTGCTCGTGTTAGCGTATCTATTCTTTGCTTTTTATTTCTGCTGGGCGTTCTTGCTCAACGCTGGAACAGACTATGTTCCTTACCAATTCTTTTTCCAATAAGCGGAGTATAGAAAAATTATATGTTTAATAAAATGAAACAAAAAATTGGTAAATATATTCCTAAAACTTTTGACGAAGTAATTTTGGTTCTTCTGCAAACGATTATTTTTATATTATTTTTCTTTACCGAAGCGCTAGGCACGCCAACGAGAAACGAATACATGGCAAAGTCGCTTACCGATGCGGCTAAATCCAGCGAAAGTGGACTAGTCTATTCGTTAATAGTGCCACCATCGGATACATCAAATTTTAATTACTTGGAATACCACCTATCATTTTTAAATTCATCCGATTTTATCGATGATTGCTATATTTTCACAATCAATTATTGTAATTATGAAAGTAATTTATATCCGTTCGGAGTCAATATCAATGGAGATGAAGTCTATCTTCCGGTCGCGTCAATAGCGGGAGATTCATATACAAATAATTATTTCAAAAAAGAGTTAGTTGCGGGAGAATGGGGCGACATTCAAACTGATGATATCTATATTTCGGATTTTTTGGCTAATGAACTGATTTCTGATTCTGATAACCAGTTGGAGAGTTTTAGTGATCTCATTGGCTTTACGATTGATTCTCTTATTGGAGAACAAAGCTTTAACGTTGTCGGAGTGTATAAAGAGAGTTCGGAATCCTATGTCGACCATTATTTTTCCACTGACTACATCATTGGTTCATTTACCTGCTTCTCTCAAATGACTGTTAAAGCACGAATTGGTTATGTGACAGGGAAAGACTATCTATCGAATGTCTATTTCCTTAATCGCATCAACAGTTACATAAATTCTAAGAACTATAACCGCACCACAGTTGTTTCACTTTCAGGCGGCGATTTTGATAGTGGTGGCAACACCTTCCTGTCGACTGTTGCTAATGAATATGAACAAAAATCAACTAATGTTCCTCTTTTATTGATTTCGACTTTCCTCTATGTTGGGTATTTGGTTTTTCTAATTTACCTATTCTTAAAGAAAAACATCACCAAAGAATTCATCTTATTCTTAGGATTTTCTTCTTTCATCATGCTCGTCTTGTTCTTTGGCTTTGACCTTATTCTCGACCTACTTTTGATTGGTTCTAGTCAGGTTGTCTTCGTTAATATGACAAAAATGACGGTTATCTTCATATTCTATGTCATTATGATGTCCTTCATCATTTTGATTGATGCGACCATCAATAAATCAAAAGAAGTTGTTAAAAACAAAAAGAATTATGAAGACATCGATAAATATGATTCGATTGAAATCTAATCTTACCGATATAACGGATATGAAAATTTTCGAAAAAAGAAACGACAAAAGCGGGATCTTGTTAAAGATTATAAAACTTTATAACCTTAACATAGTTCATTTATTTTGTTATTATTTATGAGTTAAGTAAAACAGATATGAAAATACTTTGGATTGTTAATATGATTTTGCCTCAATTGGCAAAGAAATTGAACTACTCAAATAGTCCTTCTGGAACATGGATGTTTGAATGGGCTAACGAGCTTTCAAAAAGTCAAAATGATTTTGCTGTGGCGTGTGTCCACGGCACAAAATTCCAAAAAATTGTGACGGATAATATCACTTTTTATCTCTTACCCGGAACAGGGAAAAACATGCTTATTTATACGAAGAAATTTGAAAAAGTATGGAAAGAAATCGTCGCCGATTTTAAACCCGATATCGTTCATATTCACGGAACGGAATATTCGCATGGATTATCGTGTATCAGAACTAATCCACAGCTTCGTTATTTAATCTCGATTCAAGGACTCTTAACTAGAATCAAAGATGTTGATTACGCCGGTTTAAAAACAAGCGAGATTTTATTCAATCGAACCTTTAAAGAAAATATCAAATTCAACGGAATGATTGAAAATCATCTCCTCCATAAGAAAAACGCTCAAAGAGAAACTGAGATGATCACGAAATCACATTACGCCAACTGTGTAAATTATTGGGATAGATCATTAGTGAAGGCAATCAATCCGGATATTAAAGTATTCAACATTGAATATGGCATGCAAAATGTCTTTCGAGAAAGCGAAAAGTGGAATGTTAATTCTTTTACTCGCTATACGATTTTTACTAATCCAGGAAATATCCCCTTAAAAGGTCTCCATATTCTTTTAAAAGCCATGAGCATCGTCAAAAGAAAATTCCCCAATGTGCAATTAATTGTTCCAGGAATGGGAAACCCAGATGGAAAAATTAAGATTACAAGTGGATATTCAAAATATATTGCTAAATTAGTGCATAAACTCGATTTAACAAATAATGTGGTCTTTTTAGGTCGTCAATCACCTCAACAAATGGTCGACAATATGAAAAAGTCACATGTTGTGGTGATTCCTTCGGCAATTGAAGGAACCTCAATGATTCTTCGAGAAGCGATGTATCTTGGCTGTATTTGCATCTCTTCATTTAGAGGTGGTATGGCGAATTTCATTTCTAATGGAGTGGATGGATTTGCCTATGATTTTCAAGAATTTCCCTATTTAGCTAACCAAATCATGGATGTTTTTGAAATGAACAACGATGCGATGCAAAAAATATCCACCTCCGCCATCGCTAAGACAAAGTTCTACGACGATGACAAAGATATCACTGAGAAATTGTTATCTGTCTACGACGCCATTTTAAAGAATGAATAATGTATGGAAAAATCAGCATTACCAAAAGTATTAGTAGTGGGAATTTCATCTTGGGATAAAAAGAGCGGTTCAAATACGCTTCAGAATATTTTTAAGTGTTGGGACAAAGACAAATTGTCTTATTTATATACGAGATCTGGTCTTCCAAATTCAGATATCTGTGATAACTTTTTTCGAATTTCCGAAAATCAATTGATTAAAAGCGTTTTGACTCGTCGCCCGATTGGACAAGTGGTGACAAACACCAATGCCAAACAAGAGGATAAAGATCTTCAAACAGAAATCAAACGATATAAAAAAGCCAATATGCGAAAGTCTTGGATCATGACTTTTGTGCGAGATGCAGTGTGGAAATTTAGTGTTTGGAAAACCAAATCACTCACGGTATTTCTTGAGTCAACGAATCCGGACGTTCTTTTCATTTCCATATATCCGACTATCTATATGTGTCGTCTCCAACTTTATCTCATTAAAAAAGTTAAAAAACCTTATCTATGTTATCTTTCTGATGACAATTATTCTTATAAGCCGTGTGGCAAAAATTTATTAGCTCTTCTCTATCGTTTTTTCTTAAGAAAATATGTTCGAAAAATTGCCACCGGATGTGCGCAAATGTTCACTATTACTGAAACTCAGGCAATTGAAACCGATAGCGTTTTTAAAACCTCGAGCAAAATATTGACCAAAGGCATCGACTTCTCCCATCTTACCTATAGTGAACCTAAAATTAATAACCCACTTCATTTAGTTTATACGGGCAATCTTTTAATTGGTCGATTAAGCACTATTTGCGAAGTGGCTAAAGCGGTTGCAAAGATTAATGAAAATGGCGTGAAAATCGTCTTTGATATTTATTCTCAAACCGCGGTGAAAAAAAAGACCCTAAAGATTTTAAATTTTGGTGGAGCAGTTTTTCATGGTGAAGTATCACGCGAACAGATTGACGATATTCAAAAAAAGGCGGACATTTTGTTGTTTGCTGAATCTCTTGAGAAACGCTACCAATATGCCGCTCGTCTATCATTTTCGACCAAGTTGACGGATTATTTTGCTTCTGGCAAATGTATTTTTGCGATTGGAAATTCTTCCATCGCCCCCATCCAGTATCTGCAAAAAAATGACTGTGCGCTTATCGCCTCTAATTATCAATCAATCTTGCCATCTTTATTAAAAATAACAAATGATAGAAACTTAATCATAGACTATTCGAGAAAAGCTTATGACTGCGGTTTAAAGAATCATAATAAACTTAATATTGATGAATATTTTATGAATACTGTTGTAGAAGTTTCGAAATTGAAATGAAGGAGAGATATAATATAGATATGCCACTAAAGTTAATGTATATAACCAATATTGTGCCAGTTGCCGAAATTGCCGAACAAGCTGGTGTTGACAGAATTTGGGTTGATTTAGAATATATCGGCAAAGAAGAAAGACAAAAAGGTCTTAACACTGTGAAGTCTCATCACACTTTGGAAGATGTTTCAATCATCAGAAAAGTGGTCAAAAAATCGGAGCTTTTAGTGAGAGTTAATCCCATTAATGAAGGTTCGGAAGAAGAAATAAACGAAGTTGTTATGCGAGGAGCGGATATAATCATGCTCCCGATGTTTAGAACAGTGAAAGATGTTCAAACTTTTTTGAAATTTGTAAACAAAAGAACCAAAGTTATCCTTTTAATTGAAACTCCTGATGCTGTCGACAATCTTGAAGAAATACTAAAACTTGAGGGAATCGATGAAGTTCATATTGGGATGAACGATTTAAGTTTGGCTTATAAAAAACCTTTTATGTTTGATCTATTAGCTGAAGGCACAATTGATAAAATTGTTGAAACAATTAAGAAACATAATATTCCCTATGGTTTTGGCGGGATTGCCCGACTCAACTATGGCTTAGTGCCCTCTGAATATATCATTAGAGAGCATTATCGTCTCGGCTCTTCTTTAGCCATTTTGTCGAGAAGTTTTTGCAACGCCAATACGGAAAAGGATATTGGAGTCATTAGGAAAGTGTTTATTAAAGGAATACAGGATATTCGAGAAGAAGAGAAGAAAGCTTCCAAATTGACAAAGGCTCAGTTTGAGGAAAATCGCATCAAGACCAAGAATATGATTTTAGATGTTGATTTCAATATTCGAAAAGCAGCTGAAAATGAAAAGAATTAAAATATGCGCTTTGACAACCATTTCCAAAACTATGGATTGGTTTGTTGTTGAATCAATGAGAAACTTACACAACAACGGTTTTGATATTACTTTAATATGCAATATGGATGAAGATTTTATTTCCCGAAATAAAGATTTTGCCACTTGCATCAATTTGCCCATGGATAGAGGAATTAAAATCGGCGATATTTTCCGTTGCACTAAAGAATTAACTAAGATTTTTCGCCAGGAAAAGTTTGACATCATTTATTATATGACTCCAAACGTGTCTTTTTACGCCGCGATAGCGGGCAAAAGAGCAGGTATTAAAAACCGCATTTATTGTCAAAATGGAATTCGATATGTTTCGGAAAAAGGTTTGAAAAGGTTAGCCTTTAAAACCGTTGAGAAAGTCATATGTAAAGATTCCACAACGATTAGATCACAAAGTCCTCTCAATATGCAATTTGCAATCGATGAACATCTTTGCCATCCCAATAAAATCAAAGTATTAGGAATCGGTGGAACAATTGGCGTGGATTTCTCCTTTTGCGATTCCTTTGATTCGCGTGAAATGAAAAAGACCATTCGAAATAAACTTGGCATTCCGGAATCAGCCTTTGTTTTCGGCTATGTCGGAAGACTGAATGCTGATAAAGGTTCTAACGAATTAATCGAAGCTTTCGAACAAGTCGCCAAAGAAATAGACGATGTTTACTTATTGCATGTTGGTATCGATGACTTAACTAATCCAATTAGTAAAAAGAATCGAGACTTACTTTGCAGTGATCGTCGCATTATTCAAAGCGGGAATGTCCCACCTAATGATGTCTATTTATATATGTCAGCTTTTGATGTTTTAGTTCATCCAACCTATCGAGAAGGTTTTGGAAAGACTTTGCAAGAAGCGATGGGTATGTCTCTACCGATTATTACAACGGATGTTCCTGGACCAAAAGAAGTGGTTGTCGATGGAATTTCTGGTGTTCTCGTCCCTTCACGTGATGTAGACTCATTATCTGAAGCGATGAAGATGCTTTATCGTAACGAAGATAAACGTCACAAAATTGGACAAGCCGGAAGAGAAAGAGCTTTGCAAAATTTTGAGAGAAAAAAGATGCTTAACAATATATTGGTCGATTTATGTGATATTGTAAAAAGTAGTGATTGATATTGGAAATAATATGGAAGATTTTAGAAAAACATCCTCTTTCAAAAAAACAAAAAGAGAAATAAAGCAAAAATTTATCGCTAGTGGGCTCTTAAAAAAACACCTCGATTTAGTTTCTGACTGCCTTGCGACTTCCGATATTTTTGGTGTTACAACTCATGGTTCACTAAGCATTGAAGGACATCTAAATAGATTGAGTAATGGTGGTTATAATTTGCATCCTCAAATCAGCGTTATTAAAAAAACACCATCTTTTGCTTTAATTGATGGTGATAACTCTATTGGCATCGTTTCAGCCGAATACTGCACTCGTTATGCGATTAAAAAAGCGAAGAAAAATGGCGTTTTTACTGTCTTTTCTAGAAATAATAATACATTTGGCCCTGCTTTTTACTATTCACTTTTAGCTTCTACACAAGGATGTGTCGCTATCGTTTTAGCCAATAGTCCCGCTCAGATGACAATACCTTTTGGAGGAACGGAAAAAATGCTTGGAACAAATCCATTCTCCATCGCTTTTCCAGTTCCTAATTCCGAACCAATCATCGTTGATATGGCTACGAGCGTTGTTGCTAAATCAAAAATTAAAGAATATCAAAACAGCGGAAAATCAATCCCTCTTGGATGGGCTTTAGATTCTCATGGCAACCCAACAACGGATCCCAATGAAGCAATCAAAGGATCTGTTTTGCCTATGTCTGGTATTAAGGGATATGGTATTTCCTTGATGATCGACATGATCGCAGGTTTTTTATCTGGTTCATCATATCTAAATCATGTCGGTCGGTTTTATTCAAATTCCAATCAAAGTATGAATGTTGGTTTTAATATCACCGCTATTGACCCGGAAATTATTTATGGTCCCGAATATGGTGAGAACATAAAACGATATGTCAATGAAATAAGAAACAGTCCCTCTAATGGACAGAAAATCATTTTGCCTGGTGACGATCGAATCGATTATAAAAATAGTTGCATTGCTAATTCTTCTAAAAAATAATACTCAATTGACATACTTATAGTGTCAAAATGGCACTTTTTGTTGATACATATTTTAAATCGTATTATCATTTTCGTATGAACATAAAAGAACTAAGAAAGTCGAAAGGCCTTTCACAAGAAGAAGTCAGTAAATTAATTGGCGTTCCTTTACGTAGCTATAAGAGATACGAAAATAAAAAGCAAAAAATTGATTCAATCAAATACAATTTCATTATCGACTCCATCACTAAATTACCGAGTTGTTTAAGGGAAAAGCATCATTCAAATAAGAAAATTAAAATCGCCATTGTCGGCATCGGCTATGTCGGTCTTTCTTTAGCTTGTTTGCTCTCTCAAAAAAATCCTGTTGTTATCACTGATATTATCGAAGAAAAGATTGCCAAAATTAATGACAAAATTTCTCCAATTAACGATGGACAAATAATCAATTTTTTAGAAAATAACAAATTGCTGTTAAAAGCTCAATATAGTCAAAGTGGTGTTTATGAAAAAATGAATATTATCATCATTGCAGTTTCGACAAATATCAACGCCACAAGCAATGACTTAAATACGGAAAATGTCGAATCGATATTAGACATGATTTATCAAGTCAACAAAAAGGCCTTAGTGGTTATCAAATCGACTGTTCCGATTGGCTTCACAAGAAAAATGAATCAAAAATATCAAGAGATGGAGATTATTTTTTCACCAGAGTTTTTACGAGAAGAACATTCCATCCATGATAATATGTATCCTTCTCGAATTATCGTTGGAACTGATAGAATGTCCTCGAAGTGTAAAGCTTTTGCCTCATTAATTGAAGAGATTGTTCTTAATTCAGTTCAGACAATCTTTATGCCTTCAACTGAAGCAGAAGCCGTTAAATTGTTTTCCAACACCTATCTCGCGATGAGAGTGGCGTTTTTTAATGAACTTGATAGCTACGCCAAAACTAACCATCTCTCGACAAAAAAGATTATTAATGGTGTCTCATTAGATCCGCGAATTGGTGACTATTATAATAACCCATCTTTTGGATATGGTGGATATTGTCTTCCAAAAGACACCGCTCAATTATCAAAAACTTGTTCTTCGACAGTTAATAATGATTTGATTACCGCGATTTCAAAAAGCAATTTAACAAGAAAAGAGTATATCGTTCAATCAATAATTGAAAACGCCAGATCAATAATTGGTAACAGCAAACAATCAATCACTGTGGGTGTCTATCTTTTATCAATGAAAAAAGGATCAGGAAATTATCGTTCTTCTTCAACACTTGATATCATTAAACTACTCAACGAAAAAGGAATCAAAACAGTTGTCTATGATCCAAACTATCCTGCTGGCGAAAAAGATCTCCCTCATTTTTTTGCTGAATGCGATTATTTTGTAGCGAATCGATATGATGAAAATTTATACTCTATTAAATCTAAACTCTTTACTTGTGATATATTTAATAGGGACTAAAAAGCTCAGGACTAATTATTGTTAAAAATTAATCAAAAAATTCAAATATGTATAAAATCATCAAATGGCTTCTAGATCGATTACTTTCCCTCATAGCGGGTATTCTCTTTTTTCCTTTTTTCCTAATCTTTGCTTTTATCATCAAGTGCTCTTCAAGAGGACCTGTTTTATTTAAGCAAAAAAGAATTGGAAAAAATAAAAAGCCTTTCATGATTTGGAAATTTAGAACCATGAAAATTGACGCTCCTCACGACACACCAACCCATATGCTGAATGATCCTGATAAATACATAACAAAGATTGGCAAATTTTTACGTAAAACATCGATGGATGAACTCCCTCAAATCTATAATATTTTGTTTGGCAAAATGAGTGTCATTGGACCTCGCCCCGCTTTATGGAATCAATATGATTTAATTGCTGAACGCGATAAGTATGGCGTCAATAAACTCTATCCCGGATTAACGGGGTGGGCTCAAATCCACGGACGTGACGAATTAGAGATTGCGGAAAAAGCTAAACTCGATGGTGAATATGCTAAGAAATTTGGTTTTATCATCGATGTGAAATGTTTCTTTGGCACGATCAAATCCGTCCTTAAACACGAAGGAGTCATGGAAGGTGGCACTGGAGAAATGCATAAAGACGAAAAAAATGAAACAAAAAAAGCTGATAAAGAGTAGACTAGATAAGGAAATTTCCATCTGCCTTATTCAAAAA
>Ga0265294_10007057_pt1 | contig 13394 bp, 12 predicted proteins | sample MunlanPumphouse3_FD_192504 | JGI IMG/M metagenome (GOLD analysis project Ga0265294, IMG submission 192504) | Groundwater microbial communities from a municipal landfill in Southern Ontario, Canada - Pumphouse #3 | ecosystem: Environmental > Aquatic > Deep subsurface > Groundwater | place... | reverse complement strand
CCACCAGCCGAGCTTTATTAACCTGATAGGGAAGTTCGGTAACAATAATGGCATTTCTGCCACCCTTTTTTTCTTCTATGTGGTAACGAGCTCGGGTTTTGAAACTGCCCCGACCCGTAGCATAAGCCTTTTTAATGCCATCTGTTCCCATGATTATACCGGCAGTGGGCAGATCCGGCCCGGGTATCTTTTCCATTAATTCTTCCAGGCTGACCTCGGGGTTGTCTATCAGCAGTTCCAGCCCTTCCACCACTTCTCCCAGGTTATGGGGTGGCATATTGGTAGCCATGCCTACGGCAATACCGGCAGAGCCATTTATTAGTAAATTGGGGATACGGGCGGGAAGAACCTGGGGTTCCTGCCGGCTATCATCATAGTTGGGACGCCAATCAACCGTATCCTTCTCGATATCCTGCAGCATTTCTCCGGCAATACGAGCCATACGGCTTTCCGTATAACGCATAGCCGCGGCTGAATCACCATCAATGGAGCCAAAGTTGCCATGGCCATCAATTAAAGGATAGCGCATGGAAAAATTTTGTGCCATTTTAACCATGGTTTCATATATGGCTGAATCCCCATGGGGATGATACTTTCCCATAACTTCTCCCACTATATTGGCCGATTTCTTATGGGCTTTTTCGTGGGTATTACCCTGGTCATAAAGGGCATAAAGTATACGCCGGTGTACTGGCTTAAGCCCATCTCTGACATCGGGAATGGCACGGGAAACGATAACACTCATGGAATACTCCAGGAATGATTTCTTTACTTCTTTTTCAATATCCATCTGAACTACGCGGTTAAATAAACTACCTTCTGACAAAAATTATCACCCCTCTTATATATCCAGGTTGGTCACATATATGGCGTTGGCCTGGATAAACTCCCTGCGGGGCTGGACATTATCGCCCATCAAATCAGAGAATACTTCATCGGCCTTAATGGCATCTTCTATGGTGACCTGTAAAACCGTGCGGTTGTCTGGATCCATGGTGGTTTCCCACAATTGTTGGGGATCCATTTCACCCAGACCTTTATAACGCTGGATGGTCCATTTCTTCTTAGACTCCTCGACAAAGCTGTTTAATTTCCCTTCATCATGGAAATAGTGTATTTCATTACCCCGCTTTAATCCGTACAGGGGAGGCTGGGCGATATAGACATATCCTTGTTCAACCAGTTCTCTCATGAAACGGTAAAAGAAGGTTAAGAGTAATACCCGAATATGAGACCCGTCTACATCGGCATCAGTCATAATGAACAGACGGTGGTAGCGGGCTTTTTTTAGGTCAAAATCTTCGTCTATGCCGGTGCCGATAGCGGTAATCAGGGCTCTAATTTCCTCGTTGGACAGCACCCGGTCCAGGCGGGCTTTTTCCACATTAAGGATTTTACCCCGCAGGGGTAGTATGGCCTGGAAATTGCGGTCCCTACCCTGTTTAGCTGAACCTCCGGCGGAGTCACCCTCTACTATGAAAAGCTCACACAGGGCCGGATCTTTATTACTGCAATCGGCCAGTTTTCCTGGCAGGGCGGTTGATTCCAGGGCACTTTTGCGCCGGGTCAGTTCCCGGGCTTTTTTGGCCGCTTCCCTCGCCCGGCGGGCCGACACCGCTTTCTCCAGAATTTTTTTGGCTATGGCCGGATTTTCATTGAGATAATCCTGTATGTTTTCGTATACCGTACTCTCGACTATACCTCTGATATAAGTATTACCCAATTTAGTCTTGGTTTGGCCTTCAAACTGGGGGTCTTTTACCAGCACTGATATAATCCCGACCATTCCTTCTCTAATATCTTCACCGCTCAAGTTGGTATCATTTTCTTTAAGAATATTGTTCTTTTTAGCATACTCGTTAACCACCCGGGTGAGGCCATTTTTAAAACCCATTTCATGGGTGCCGCCTTCCTGGGTACGAATATTATTAGCAAAAGAATACAGGTTCTCACTATATCCGCTATTATACTGAACTGCTACCTGGACAATAACGTCCTCTTTCTTTTTTTCAAAATAAACCGGGTCACTATTTATTACTTCCTTCTTTTTGTTTACATAAGCCACAAAGTCACGCAGTCCCCCGGAGTAATGCAGCTCCTTTTTAAAGATTTCCTCTTCCCTTTCATCGGTAAAAATTATCTTCAGGCCGCGGTTAAGAAAAGATAATTCCCGCAGGCGCTGGATGATTATTTCCTTTTCGAATACGATCTCTTCAAATATCTCCGGATCAGGATAAAAACGTATGCTGGTACCAGTTTCACTGGTATCTCCTATTTCCTTTAGCGCTTCTATTGGTTTACCCTGGGCATATGTCTGAGTATAGATGTGTCCATCCCGTCTAACCGTCACTTCCATACGGCTGGACAGAGCACTAACTACCGACATACCTACCCCATGCAATCCCCCGGATATGGTATAGCCACTGCCCCCAAATTTCCCTCCCGAGTGCAGGGTGGTCAATATAACCTCCAAAGCCGGGATACCCATAGCAGGATGCTCATCTACCGGTATTCCCCGACCATTATCGCTTTCGCTGACACTATTATCAGGATGGATAACCACATTTATCTGGTCACAGTAGCCGGCTACGGCCTCATCTATGCTATTGTCTACAATTTCAAAAACCAGGTGATGCAAGCCTTTGGGACCTGTTGATCCAATATACATACCCGGTCTTTTACGAACTGCCTCCATTCCTTCTAGTATCTGGATATCAGAAGCATTGTAACCATTTTCCCCGTTCAAAATTAAACCTCCTTGTAGTGCCTGAATGCCCGCTTATAAAGGGTAGTAGATGAAATGGGCGATAAATAAACTTTATTATCACAAACAATCAGGGCTTTTTCTTTGCCCTTTTCGCTAATATTTATTAGTTTTTTATCCAGTTTGGCATTATCGATAATATCTGTAAGATCTTCTGATCTTGGGGGTCCAATATTTAATATTGCTACAATACTCTGTGAAGAAATAATATGATTGTTTCCCAGATGAATGTACATAAGTAGTGCCCCTTTCATTGTAGTTCGCCTTTTTCTACCACAGAAACTGCTGCCCGGCTATATTCTATATCATTTAAATGGACTGAAGTCAGGAAACTTTGAAATTCTGCTTCCTGCAGGTGATCCAGCAGCAATTGCCTTTTTTGGGCATCAAGCTCGGATAATACCTCGTCCAGTAAGAAAACTGGATAGAAACCGCTTATTTTCCTGAAAGTATAAAGTTCTGCCAGCTTCAAGGCCACAGCAATATTCCGCTGTTGACCCTGCGAGGCAAAATACCTTGCCATTCTACCATCCTGGTAGATATGCATATCATCCAGGTGAGGGCCGACCAGGCTGCTCCTTCTTCTAATCTCCTGCTCTGCTTTTTCTTGTATCTGTTTTTTTAGAGCCCCTTTTAAGATATCCAGATTAATTTTACCACTATCAACGGGAAATGAAAGTGCATATCTGGTTTTTAGCTGGCCCTCATTGCTTATCTCCTGGTAAATTGAGGAACTGCTTTCATCCAGGATACTTATGAGGTTTATTCGCGCCAGGATTACCCGGGCGGCATTTTCTATGAAAACTTCTTCAATAATTTTAAAGGAACTGGTATTAGATTGTTCTCTTTTTAATAATAAATTCCTCTTTTTTAGTATTTTTACATAATTAGTCAGATTATAACCATATTCACTTTTAATTTGTCCCAGGATAAAATCCAGGAATTGTCGGCGCTTTCCGGGTGACCCTTTAATTAAATACAAATCGTCTGGAGTAAAGAGCACCACCCGCAGACGATCGTTATTATTAAAACTAGTTTTTTTGGAGTTAAGGGTAAGATTCTTACCCTCTTTTAAATTATACCTTAAAACTGCTTCGATATCTCTATCGTTATAGTTATAACGGCCCCGCACAATAAAATTTTCTTTCTCATACTGAACCATATTCTTATCCTGCCCCGCACGAAAGGAACTACCGGTACTCAGTACATAAATTGACTCCAGTATGTTAGTTTTACCCTGGGCATTAGCGCCCAGCAATATATTCAAACCAGGTCCGGGCTGGTAGTCCAGCCTGGCAATATTCCGAAAATCTCTGGCTTCTACTTGCCTTAGTTTCAAAGTATGAAAATCACTCTCCTAGCTGGTTGTTCGCAGGGGAACCAGAACGTAAAGATAATTATCCTTTTTGGGATTTTGAATTAATGCCGGGCCCAGGGCACCTGATAATTGTATTTCGATTTCTTCACATTCACCCGTGAAAATTTTTATTACATCAAGAAAATAGTTGGTATTAAAAGCTATTTGGATATCATTATCCCCGCTTAGCTTTATGTCCTCTATTACTTCCTCTATCTCACCCATCATCTCGGAATAGGCATTTACCAGTATTTCATTTTCGTTGATATTGAAACGGACATATTGAATTTTTAGTTTATCGTCAGTGGGCATGGTACGTGCTCTTTCCAGAGTATTGGCTAAAACCGCGGTATTAACTTTAAACGAGGTACTGAAGGCTGAAGGTATAACCTGGTCATAGTTGGGATACTGCCCCTCAATTAAACGAGAGAGAAGGATAAAACTATCCTTGGAAAATATCACGTTGTTTTCACTGAAAGCAATGGTTATAACTTCATCATTGTCGTCCAGTATACGTAATAGTTCGTTAACTGAACGGGTTGGAATTATAAATTTGAAAGGTTCTATTTCCTCTCCATTCAGGATATGGGTAAAACAAGCCAGGCGATGAGTATCTGAAGCTACTATTTTAAGGGTATTACTGCTCATTATATCAAAAAGAACCCCGGTAAAAACCTGACGAAAATGGGTAGCAGCTGCAGCAAAGGAAGTTTTTCGCAGAGCCTCTTTCAGTATTCTCGAGGGAATGGTCATTTTTTCCTGCATTTTCTCCAGGGGTAAATCAGGGTATTCGTAATCCCGGTAGGTGTTAATGGAACCGGATGAGCGGCCATAGTTTATATTAAGCTTGGCCTTGTCTTTATTTAGTTCCAGAGTTACCGGACCATCAGGCAGCAGTTTAATGAAATCAGCAAAATAATGGGCATTTACCAGTACTGATCCAGGCTCGATTATTTCTACACTACTGCTTGAGGCTTTAATGCCTATTTCCATATCGGTGGCGGTCATTACCAGTCCTTTATCTAAACTGGCTTCAATCAGCAATCCCGCTAGTACCGGTATAGTGTTTTTAGTAGATGCTGCCCGATAAACTAGAGTGGTAAGCGAGGATAAATCTCTTTTTTCCATAGTTAATTTCATAATTCTACCTCCAATAACTTTTTGACCACTGGGTGGGCCTGGTCTTATTTATTTATTAACAAGCTAGTAGTAGTAGTAGTAGGGGCCAAAAATATGTGGATAAACCTTATAAAGTCATGTGGCCACGGAGCTTGTCCCCTGGATAAACGTGTGGAAAAGATGTCCTGGTCAGGTGACGAAGTTGGGATCTATTTTTTTACATAAATCATTAACCGCAGCGGATAGTTCCCCATCAGTTTTTAAAGTTAGCTCTATTTTTTCATTAGCATGCATAACCGTAGTATGATCCCGGCCTCCGAACTGCTCTCCGATTTGGGGGAATGATGCATCAGTTAGCCGACGGCACAGGTACATGGCTATTTGCCGGGGATAAACCACATGTTTATTACGTTTTTTAGACAACAGTTCGCTTATTTCTATACCATAGTATTTCGATACGGTGTTTTGAATAGATTCTATAGTTATTTTCTTAGGCTGGGGCGGGGGTAGTATATCTTTTAAGGCCTCACTGGCAGTAGTCATATTAAGAGGTTTATTAGTTATAGTGGAGTAAGCTATCAGACGAACTAAGGCCCCTTCCAGTTCACGAATATTACTGTCAATGTAATTGGCGATATAGTCCAGTATATCGTAAGGAACATTAAAATTTTCAATTTGGGCTTTTTTCCTTAATATTGCTACCCGGGTTTCCAGGTCAGGGGGCTGAATATCAGTTATCAATCCCCATTCAAAGCGGGAGCGCAAGCGATCCTCCAGAGTAGGAATATTACGCGGGGGTCGGTCACTGGAAATAACCACTTGCTTATCAGCTTCATAAAGGGTATTAAAGGTATGGAAAAACTCTTCCTGAGTTCTTTCTTTGCCGGCTAAAAACTGAATATCATCTACCAATAGGACATCTACCCCGCGGTATCTGTTACGGAAACCGGCCATGTTATCATCCTTAATGGAACCGATAAGTTCATTGGTAAACTGTTCGGAAGATACATAGACCACTGCAGAGGCAGGCCTTTTCTTGATAATATGATGGCCAATAGCCTGCATCAGATGAGTTTTCCCCAAGCCTACACCACCATAAATAAATAGAGGGTTATATGCTTTAGAAGGAGATTCCCCTACTGCGTAACAGGCGGCATGGGCAAAACGATTGCTATTACCAACCACAAAGGTATCAAAGGTATATTTGTGGTTAAGTGAAGGAAACATTCCCTCCTTTTCAATCTGGGATTCAGTACTAATTATTAACTCCATTTCCTGGTTGGTACGGCTGCGTAGTTTATTCTGCAGGTTGTCAAGGTAACGGGATTCAATCCATTCCTTAGTAAGGGAATTGGGAACACTGATATATACCCGGTCATTACGAACCGTCTCAAATTTAACCATGGAAAACCAGATGTCAAAGCTGCTTGCATCTATCTCTTCAGCCAGTGATTGTAAAACTTGATTCCAGATGGCTGAATAGTTATATTCCTGGGTCATTAAATGATTCCTCCTGTGTACTTGTGGAAAAAATAGCTGTTGAAAAAACAAATATTGTGGATATTGTCGGGGATAATGCAAAAAATAAGCAAAGTGTTTAGGGTGATAGATGAAAATATAGTATAATCATAGCAGATTAGTAAAGATATTTGAAGTATTTACAAAGCGACGAAATCTTGACATTAAGGGCATGCAATCAATATAATTATAAAGTGCTGGAAAAATCGAGGAGGCTTGGAAATAATGAAAAGAACATTTCAACCCAAAAACCGGCAGAGAAAGAAAGAGCACGGTTTTAGAAAACGGATGTCTACCGCCAGTGGCAGAAAAATACTGGCCAACCGTAGAAAGAAAGGTAGAAAGTCCTTATCTGCATAGGTCGTTTTTGCGACCTATTATTTTACCTGGGAAAAGAGGGCAGCTATGCTTAACCGGATATTTCGAATAAGCAAGAGCAAAGATTATCAGCAGACATACCGAAATGGCCTTAAAATTCCAGGGAAATATTTAATCGCCTATATCTCTGCTAACGGTATGAGCAAAAACCGCTTTGGGGTTGTGGCCAGTAAAAAGGTAGGCAATGCGGTTAAGCGAAATAAAGCCCGGCGACGTCTGCGGGCTATAGCCCGGGAAAGCCAGGGACAATTAAGCCAGGGATATGACATTATAATCATAGCCCGCCATAGCATGGTTGGGGCGGATTATAATAGGATAGAAAAAGATTTTTATACGGTTATGAAGAAGGCCCGGTTATGTTAAAAAGCTTAATGATTTTTTTAATAAAAACATATCAAAAAGCAACCTTTTTTAAGCCTCCTTCTTGCCGTTTTTATCCTTCCTGTTCAAGTTATTCCATTGAGGCGATTGAGAAATATGGAGCGATCAAAGGAGGATGGTTGGCTGCAAAAAGAATATCCAGGTGTCATCCTTATAATAGTGGTGGATATGACCCGGTACCCTGAAAGCCAGGGCTGGATAAGACAAGCTGTTTAGCCAGGGCTTGAGTTTTTTAAAGAATTAGCCGGGTTGTTTTCATTCTGGAAGAGATGACCGACAAGGGGCAGGGCAATATTCGCTTAGCTTAGAGCACTAAGGGAGGTGAACCCTGCTATCAGCAATGATACGCAGGAGTAGTTTTGTGGCATTCGTTTGTACAGTGGTTTGCTGATGTAATCCAATTCATGTACGGATTAACAGTCAGCCTGGGTGTGCCTAATTATGGACTGGCAATAATTTTTATGACCATAGCTATTAAGCTGGTGCTGTTTCCGATTACCCAAAAACAGCTGAAATCAATGCGCGGGATGCAGGAAATACAACCCAAGCTTAAATATCTGCAGGAGAAATATAAGGACGACCCTCAGACTATGCAGGCCAAGGTTATGGAGATGTATAAGGAGAATGGTGTAAATCCATTTGGGGGCTGTCTGCCCTTAATTATTCAGATGCCCATATTTATAGCATTTTACCAGTCATTATTGCATTTTAATTTCAAACTTGCCGAGCATGCCAGTTTTTTGTGGATACCCAACATAGGAGCAAAAGACCCCTATTTTATTCTGGCAGTCCTGGCAGCACTTACGACCTATATACAACAAAGAGTTACCATGGTAGATACCAAAGACCCCACCCAAAAATCAATGCTGTACTTTATGCCACTTTTTATGGCCTGGATAGCTGCCACAATGCCTGCAGGCCTGCCCTTATACTGGGTAATTTTTAACCTAATCGGGATATTGCAGCAACTATATGTAAACTACTCGCACCAAAAAGCCAAACTTGCAACTGGAACCGGGATAGAATTAAGTGTAGAGGCAGAAGGAAAAGTAGTGGAAACAGTAGACCCTAAGGCTTCCACCAAGGAAAAGGTAGCAGGGAGGGACAAAGGAGGAAAGAAGAATGGAAGTCCAAACCATAGAAAAAAAGGGAAAAAGCGTTGACGAAGCCATTAAGGCGGCCCTGGATGAATTAAGCTGTGAGATTAATGATGTGATTATCGAAGTTATAGAGGAACCAAGTACAGCACTACTGGGTTTAGTTAAGAAACCTGCGATAGTAAAGGTTTCGGTAAGAGAAAAGCCGGAAGAAGATGTGCGCCATGCACTGGAAGACCTTCTTAACAAGATGAAATTAGATTACCATATAAACAATGTGGAATGTGAAGAAGGCAGGGTAAGGATAAACATAACCGGTAAAGATATGGGATTACTTATAGGGCGTAAAGGGGAAACTCTTAATGCAGTACAGTTTGTACTGGGACTAATAGTTAATCGCCAGCGGGAAGAGAAGGTCAGGGTGGTTTTGGATGTTGAGGACTACCGGAAAAAGAGAGAAGAGTCTTTGGAGGCTCTGGCCTTGAGATTGTCAGACCGGGTAAAGAAAACCAGGAAAAACGTGGTGATGAGGCCCATGAGTTCGCAGGAGCGCAGAATAGTCCATACCGCTTTACAGGGCGACCCCCAGATTAGTACCTACTCCCTGGGAGATGAACCTAACCGCAAGGTAGTTATTTCAATAAAGAAATAAGAAAAGTAAAAAGGCCCCTTAAGCGGGCCTTTTTTTAATGGCAAACTTCAGGCTTTGTTGTGTAGATGGCGGGCAATTTTGGTAAGATAATAAATAGAACATGATGTGGAGATAGCGAAGGCAAGGGGATAGCAAAAATATAGTAGTAACCCAGAGTAGCGGGGTTAATTAAGAATTAAGAATTAAGAATTATTGTGAAAATGCTTACGCATTTCTCTATTACATTGATTGGCTCTGATGCAAAGTTTTCTAGTAAATGAGGCTTGATTTGTAACTGGAGCAATTGTTTAGAGTAAGGAGTCAGGGGAAAGGGCTTAGGGACATCCCTTTTACCGTTTTGATAAAAAGTGAGGCAAGAGGGGGTTGTAGGGGCAGACCCATGTGTCTGCCCCGCCGACCGCGTATTCCGTGTTAGAAAATGGAGGTCACGAGATTTAGGAATTATCCTCACTCCTCACTCGAGACAACAGATAACGTTGTTATTGCGCCTATTTCCTTACAAAAGGCAGGTGATTATTCTGTACGATGACATAGCTGCCATATCTACCCCTCCGGGAGAGGGGGGGATTGCTATTATCCGGTTAAGTGGCAGTGGGGTAATAGAGAAAGCTGCTCAGATTTTTAAAACCCGGAGAAGTGGGATTGATATACGTAAAAAAGAAGGGTATTCTCTGATCCTGGGCTGGATAATGGACGCTGATGGCGAAACCGTAGATGAAGTCTTGCTTGCTTTAATGCGTGCTCCCCGCAGCTATACTGGTGAAGATGTGGTAGAAATTCACTGTCATGGCGGGATATTGCCGGCACGCCGCTGCCTGGAAGCGGTTATGCGCCAGGGTACCCGCATAGCGGAACCGGGAGAGTTTACCCGCAGGGCTTTTTTAAACGGGCGCCTGGATGCCAGTCAGGCGGAGGCGGTTATTGAAATAATTCGGGCCAAGAGCGATAAAAGTATGAAGTTGGCTTTAAAACAACTGGTTGGTCGCAATAGTGAATATATTCACAGCCTGGAAGATCGTTTGCTGGAACTAAATGCCATGGTGGAAGCCAGTCTGGATTTTCCGGAAGAGGTGGGGGATTTGGAGTATAATCGGGCTGAAGCAATTATGCTGGAAGCAATGGACGTAATTGACCGGCTCATCCGGGCGGGGAAAAGAGCTGATATTTACCGGGAAGGAATAGCTATAGCCATTTGTGGTAAACCCAATGTGGGCAAATCCAGCCTTTTAAATACCCTGCTAAGAAAAGATAGAGCCATTGTTACCAGCATACCAGGAACTACCCGGGATGTTATAGAGGAGCAACTCAACATTAAAGGAATACCGGTGAGGTTAATGGACACTGCCGGTATACATGTCACCTCAGATGTGGTAGAAAAGATTGGGGTAGAAAAATCGCAGGAGGTCATCCGGGAAGCTGATCTGGTACTTTTTTTACTGGATGCAGGAGATGGTATTACAAGTGATGACCTGAACATATTTAGAAGCATTGAAAACCAGAACCTGATAATTCTGGTCAACAAGGAAGACCTGGAGGAGAAGAATATTACCAGCAGGGAGATGGAGCAATACTTTCCTGGAGTAAAAGTCATAAAGGTCTCGGCCAAAGAGGAACAGGGGATTGAGGAAGTGGAGGACAGTATAGAAGATATGGTGCTGGGGGGAGAACTGCAATCCGATGATCTGGAAATAATGATTAATCTGCGCCAGCGGGAAACATTACTAAGAGCCCGCCAGCATCTACAAGATGCATTAAGAGAGTTGGATCAAATACCGCTGGATTGCCTGGGTGTGGATATCTGGGGAGCCCTGGAGGCCCTGGGCGAGATAACCGGCAAAAACCTGCGGGAAGAGGTACTGGATAGAATGTTTAGTGATTTTTGCATTGGGAAATAGATTGATTTGACATACCCATAGGGCACAATGTAGGGAACGGCCCCTGTGCCGTTCCGTCATGTTATATCAACATAATCGCTGTAGATGGTTGGCATAACAATAAATGCTTATCCGCGTTATCCGCGTGAATTAAAAATCTATTTTGGAGGCTGGCATGATTTACAATGCAGGCAGTTATGATGTAATTGTGGTCGGGGGAGGGCATGCCGGATGCGAGGCGGCCCTGGCATCTGCGCGTATGGGATGCGAAACCCTGATGATTACCTTGAGCATGGAAAATATAGCTCTGATGCCCTGTAATCCGTCTATTGGCGGGCCAGCCAAGGCGCAGTTGGTCAGGGAGGTAGATGCTCTGGGGGGAGAAATGGCCATTAATGTTGACCAATCCGCCATTCAGATGAGGGTAATAAATACGGGGAAAGGCCCTGCGGTCCAGGCCATAAGGGCTCAGTGCGACAAACATGAATATCATAACAAGATGCTTAAGACCCTGCTTAATCAACCGCGGCTAAATATCATAATGGCCGAAGCCGAGGAAATTGAGACCAGCGGTGGGGCAGTAAGCGCTGTAATTACCAGGACCGGAGCCAGGTTTAGCTGCCAGGCTGTAGTTATAACTTCGGGGACCTATTTGCAGGGACGCATAATTATTGGGGAGATCATGTACGATGGTGGCCCGGGGAACCAGTTTCCGGCAGTTAAACTTTCCGATAGTCTTAGGAGCCTGGGCCTGGAACTGGGACGATTTAAGACCGGAACCCCTCCCCGTATATACCGGCGCTCAGTTGATTTCTCCAAAATGATTGAACAGCCGGGTGATGAGCGGCCTTTACGTTTTTCCTATATGAGTCCTCGGGTAACGCGGACCCAGTATTCATGCTGGCTGACCCATAGTACGGCGGCTACCCATAAAATAGTTATGGATAATCTGGATCGGGCCCCCATGTTTACCGGGGTTATCAAAGGGAAAGGACCACGCTACTGCCCTTCTTTTGAAGACAAAGTGGTACGTTTTGCCCACAAGGATTCCCACCAGATATTTATAGAGCCGGAAGGGCGAGATACGGAAGAAATGTATATTCAGGGGCTTAACACCAGTTTGCCTGAGGATGTACAGGTAAAAGTTCTGGAAAGCATTCCCGGTTTGGAAAACGTAGCCATCATAAGAACCGGATATGCCATAGAGTATGACTATCTTCCTCCGGCGCAATTGCGCTCCAGCCTGGAAACACGACAGGTTGAGGGTTTGTTTACGGCCGGGCAAATTAATGGTACCTCGGGCTATGAAGAAGCGGCGGCTCAAGGACTGGTAGCTGGTATAAATGCTGTCCTGAGAGTACAGGAAAAAGAGCCCCTAATTTTGAAACGCAGTGAAGCCTTTATTGGGGTACTGGTGGATGACCTGGTTACCGGAGACATTGATGAACCTTATCGATTACTTACCTCGCGAGCTGAATATCGCCTGCTGCTACGGCAGGACAATGCTGATTTAAGGCTTTGTGAAAAGGGCAGAGAAATCGGTTTGGTAAGTGATGAGCGCTGGAGAGTATACAGCGAAAAGAAGAGCAGGCTGGAGCAGGACGCAGCAGTATTGAAAGAACGGAGTTATACCCCGGCGGATCAGGAAATGAGTGAGTTCTTGCAGTCCCGGGGCAGTTCTGCTCTAAAAGACCGGATTTCCCTGTGGGAATTGTTACGGCGCCCGGAGATACGTATAGATGATTATGTAAAAATAGGCCTGTTAACCGAAGAGGATGAAGATATACTGGAACAATTGGAAATACAGTCAAAATACGAGGGCTATATAAGAAAACAGGAAGAGCAGGTCAGGCGCTTTGAGAAAATGGAAAGCAAGCTAATTCCTCCAGATATAGAGTACGATGAAATATTAGGCTTATCCAACGAGGCGCGTCATAAATTTAAGCAGATAAGACCGGAGTCTATAGGGCAGGCATCAAGGGTTTTTGGCATAAATCCGGCTGATATAAATATTCTTTTAATTTTTTTGGAAAAGAAAAGAAGGAAATAAGAAACCGATATGGAATATAATGTAAATAGGTATATAGAAATGCTGACCCTGGAGAACCAGCGGCAAAACTTAATCAGCAGGAAAAACGTAGCTTATGAAATAGACAAACATATTGAAGATAGTCTGAAGATTACAGATTTATTAGACTTAACCGGGGAGAAACTGGTGGATATTGGCAGCGGCGCCGGTTTTCCCGGAATGATA
>Ga0265294_10007055_pt1 | contig 13395 bp, 9 predicted proteins | sample MunlanPumphouse3_FD_192504 | JGI IMG/M metagenome (GOLD analysis project Ga0265294, IMG submission 192504) | Groundwater microbial communities from a municipal landfill in Southern Ontario, Canada - Pumphouse #3 | ecosystem: Environmental > Aquatic > Deep subsurface > Groundwater | place... | reverse complement strand
GGTTCCGTCTGCACCTTCACCTTTTTCAAAGTTTAATTGAATCTTGTTAGTGTTTAGTTTAGTAATGGTAATGTTTGAAGTGTTTCCTGGCTTTGTTGTAAAATATTCTTTAGGGCTTTCGTATGTTTGAGAGATGTTTTCAAGGGTGATTGAATAAGAGTAGGTTTCTCCTTTTGATAAGGTGTCTAAATCTAGTTCAAATGTGTAAAGAACATCTTTTGCAAAGTCTCCTTGTTTTTCGTCTGACAAAACAATGTGATTGTTTTTATCGTAAATGTTTAGAAGAGCTTTGTTAACATAAATGTTATTGTGTCCTGTTGAGGAAAGCTCAAAAGTGTAAAGACCTTTATTTTCTTCAATTTGATCAAAAGAAAAGCTTTTCATAGCTGGTGCTGGGATGACCTCTTTTTCAAAACTAACGGTAAATTTATGCCATTCATTTGCTTTTTGAAAGTAGTATGTGAAAAGTCCTTGTTTTTCTTGTTCAAAGTAAAGGTTAGGAGTAGTAATTAAATATTCTGTGTGGTTGTTTTCTCCAAATTCGTAGAGGGTGACATTGGTAAAGTCAAGATCAGAGGATGCGTATTCAAAGTAGAGTTTTCCTAAGAATTCTTTAAGGTTTCCTGTTTTGTGAACGGGTACATTAAGAGTGCCCTTGTTTGAAACTTCGGCAGTGTATTCAATGTCTTCAAAAAGAATGTGATACACAAAATCTCCTTTGTCATCAATTGAAAGTATAAAGTCTTGAACAGTTTCAAAAGAAGTGCTGTCTTTAAGTCTTCTTTTGATTTCAATGAGGTTTTCTAAGTCTATTAATTCTCCTTGGTTGTTTTTAAGGTTGTGCTCTGCATAAATGCCGTTCTCTTTAATAATGTATTCTTTGAGGTCAAGGAGTGCTGTTTGTTTTTGAATAATTGCTGGTATTTTGAATTCTTCTTTAATTTCATTTCCTGCATCATCTCTTACAAGCAATGGTACGCTTTTTTGCTTTCTTACTTTTTCAGCCACACTTCCTGTCATACTAATTAAGAATTCAGAGCTTTCCTCATTTTTGCTAATAATAATCGAGGAGTCGTCAAAACATAGAGAGTACTCATTTTTATTCAGAAAAATGTCAACGTTAATAAGTGTGATCCAGCTATATTTAGCTTCCATATTCCACCTAAAGTCCTCGATGCCATTATTTGAATAACTTTCTTTGTATAAAATAGCATAAAGATCAGGAGATAGTTCAATTTTGATATAGGAAAGAGGTTGATTTGCGTTTAGTTTATAAAAGTCTGCCTCTTCGCTACTATAGCTTTCTAGGTTTAATTCTAGAGGAATTGTGCTTGCAAGGTAGAATGGAGTTTCTACTTCTTGTGTTAATACTTGGTTTTTATAATATTTAGCTTTAAAGCTTTCTTCTTCTGCTGCCTCAACTTTTTTAAGAGTATTATTCTTAAGAGACATGATAAATAAGCACATTATAACAAAAAGTGCAATTAAAAGTTTTTTCTTTTTACTTTGTTTACTCATTGAATTATGTTTTAAGAATTATTGCTTAAAGATTAACATAATTTATGGGGTTTGTCAAGGAGAAGGAGTTCTTGTAGAAATGCCATGCCTAAAAGCTGACACAGGTTCAGGAACATGTTGTGCACTTTGAGTTTTTTGAAGATTGTGGTGTGTTGGGACGGGCTAATATATAACCAATATTCACAATTGCTTTTACCTTGGCTTAATGTTGTAATGCGTGCTATACATGCAAACTCCCCGATAATCATTGCCTTCTTTCATAATTATTTTTACTGTTCCAGTAGGGAATTGAGTGTCTTCATGTATACCAAGACTATTATTAGAAATATCAAAGCATTCCCATGAGCATGGTACTTCGTTGGTATGAGGAATAGACAATATTTGTTCATATGTTACTGGGTCTTTAAGCGTTACTGAACCACCGATAGGTCCTGAATAAATATTAAAATCTATGAAGAAATATCTTATAAATTTATCAAAGTCTGTGGGGAGAGCACTAACAGAAGTAACAACTGGTGGCTTAGGCCATATCTTTTCTGTTGATATCTCTCCATAAGAATTACTTACTTTAATATTACAAATTAAATCTTGTCCCATAGCAATATTTGTTAAATTGAATACAGCATACGATACTACATTTTGTTTAATTGAATAATCTAAAGTTCCTGAATTGCAAGAGACCTCCACTGTTGAGGACGGACCTCCAAAATTAACTGTAATTGTCTTTGATTCCTCTGGAATAAGGGGACTATTGATTGAAGCATCTAAGTTGTAAGGAGAGCCATCAATAGCAGAATCCTTGTAACAATATCTTGTATAATACCCACCTGCAGTTATAGATAATACTCCGAAATCTAACCAGCCCGTAGGACATGCTTCGGGAGTTACTGTTGCTGCAATAGGAATGACCATGTTTGTTCCTCCTCCCCCCATGAGTCCTAAAAGATCACTTGATGTGTATCCTCCTACCATCTCAACATCAAGATTTCCAACAACGGGCTTACCTTGTGCAACATCCTGTGGTCTATCACTCGTATTGATCGGAACAAGATAGCCTGAAGGCATAGATGTTGGCTCGCTCCAGCTAAAAGCAACATATGAAGTGATGACTCCAAAAAGGATAATTCCTAAACCAATGTATATTTTATTTTTCATATTATTTTACTTACTTATTATTTTTTAACCTTACCTATTATTTGACTTTTATTGATAAATCCATATTGTCTTGAATCTTCTGTATTTAAACTTACATTGTCTCCTAAGACTAAATATCCGTTTCTTGGTATACAATTATTAACTAGGGGTATGCTTAAGATCTTTTGCTGAGTAGAGTTTGTTTTATATTTTCTTCCTTCTGAATTAAGTACATACTCTCCATTTATCTTAATAAAGCCTTCTTCAAATTCTAATAAATCATTCGGCATTCCCCTTATTTTTTTTAAAAAATCTCCATCTCTTGTTTTGAAGTTAAAAATGACAATATCTCCTCTTTGTATTTCATTACAATCATAATAATTTTCATAAGTAGTCACCTCTTCTCCATTTTCAAAAAGTGGACTCATTGAAATTCCTTTAATTGTTCTTTGTTTTGTAATAAAACAATCAGTGTTCAAGCTTTCTGGTTCTTCTTGCTTAAAAAAGGCAAAATACAAAAGAGCGGAAACTCCAATGATTGCTAGAAGGAGTAGTAGAAGTTTTTTATTTGTAACTTTGTTTTGTTCAGGCATACTTTTAATTAATAATATACCATGTGGAAAATAATTGTGTCAACTGTGTAAAAGTAGTTGTAAGAGCAAAATACCTTAAATTTGGGAAGGCTACGTATTGTATGGCCCATATGTTGTGCACTTTAATTTATCTGAGGCTCATGTTGTATTGTATAAGGCTGTTAGAGCTTTTTCAATAAAAGCTCTTTAAAGTTAATCTATTCAAATTTACAAGTTTTATTATTAAAAAATAATTCTTTTAAAAACAAAGCGGCGTCTGTGTTGCCATCCCAATTTTTGCGTTCTTCTATGCATGACGGCATGGAACATTCAAAATCCTTACCAAGATTAAAGTGCCATTTATAAACGGAGATGCTATTTTTATTGATTGAAAATAAATAATCATCATTTATGGGAGTATTGAATATATTTTGAGCCTCAACAAATTTTCCTTTTTGAAATTGTAATAATTTGGGGTTATATTCTCCACAAACCCCACCATTGGGACAACTGCCATTAATGCCAACGACATACGAGGTCTGTGTGTTTTCACAGTAGAAATATCCCGTATTCATATAATGGCTATGAAGGTCGGGGCTAATACAAGAATATTCATCTTTTTCATAGCTAGATAAAAGATTTAGATTTTCGTTAAAAAGAGCAAAAACAATGGAATTGTCTCGGTAGTGTTCACCATTCCCTCTTAAAACAAAAAGTTTTTCATTTTTTTGCGGGGCACTAAATGAAGAAGATATCACTTCTTTAATAGTAAAATTATAACTTTTCCCTTTGCTTATGTTTAATAGTGAAACAGAGTTTTTGGAAACAACACATTCGGTTTCTTTAAAAATTTGTTCTACCATTTTCCTTATTTCTTCTGAGGGGATATCTAGATCTTGCTCTTGGATTTTTGCAATTGTTCCAAAAACAAATTCTTGATTTTCATTTTGTAATTTTTTATGCAGTAAGAGTTTGCTCATGATACAGCTTTTGCAGCCTCCATGTGATCCAATTTCTCCTTGTTCGCATTTGTCCACGATATAATTTGATAATATGTCAGAATTGTAATCGTAATAGGTTCCTGATCTGGGGCAATATGCTTCCGTCCAAAACTCAATAGATTCTGGTAAATTATTATTAACTATTTCTGTTGCATGAAAATATTCTTTCGCTTCTTCATTAGTTATTTTATTAAAAAAACTATATTTATCTCCATAAATTGTAACAAACCATTCATCCATTAAGGTTGTTAAAAAATCTTTATCTTTTTTGTTTTGAGTAGAATCTAAATTATTGGAATAAAAATTTTTAACTTGAATTTCTTCATTTGGTCCACTGCTGATATGCCTAAATAAATAATAAAGCTTTTTAGTTTGTGGATATAATAAATAAATCATATTAGTAAACCCTGAATTGCTTCCTCCGAAATCTTGAGAATAAAAAACTAATTCATTTTTATTATCGTTATTTATATCTAAAATTTTGATATCAATAAACGGATATTTAACCATGTCAAAATTATAATCATGATCAAATACTTCCATGCTGTATTTTCCTAAATCAAAATCCTTATACTTGAAGATTTCTTCTAATTCGCTGTTATTATTTTTTAAAATAAATAAGATTCTGTTATTCTTATCGGGCGAATAATTATTCCTACAAAATCCAACAATAGCATCGCTTGGTTCACTAAAATTAAAGTAATAATAATCTCCTAGTTCCAAGTTTTCGTTCTCATATTCTTGTGCACAAGAAGTGCAATAATTTTGTAATAGAATTTCTAAATTTTCTTCCGAGTTATTATTTTGACTTAAATGTTGTTGATTTTTTTCTTGGTTTTGATTATTTTTATTTACTAAGTAACAACCAAAACCTACGGTTGTAATTAAGAGCAGGCCAACTATTCCGATAATTACGCTGGAAATGATTTCTTTTTGTTTCATACCTTATTTTATCATAAAAATAAAATTAAGTGTAGGTCCCGAACATACTGTAAGAGCAAAATAGAAATGTCATACCTAAAACATTGCACAGGTTCACGAACATACTGTGCACTATAATTTGTTTGAGGCACATGTTATTTTGGACAAGCCTCTTTATAATAACTTAAGATTTAAATGCGGGGTTTTCTGGACGAAGTTCGAACATTTTTTGAACAAAATCCAGAATAATGATGTGCGTTTCCGCCCGCCTCCGCTCCGCTACGACAAACCAAAACAGATAAATCTTCTCTACATTTTTTATTTTTTTCTGCCCCCATTTTTTTCTTTTTGTAGGAGATGAACAATTTTCTGTTTTGATTTCCTCTTAATCAGAGGAAAGCGAAAGTGCTCTATTTTAATTCGGCTTTGCCCGATTTTTTTCGGGCATTTTAATTTTCTTTTAGTTGCCCTTGACCTACCCAACCTATTTATGGGCAACATTAAGGAACTCTCTAAAATAATATAACCTATTTTGGGATATACTACAATAGGATATACACTAAAAATAATATGAGCAAGTCAATTTATTCAAAAGAGTATAAAAATACTATTGAAAAGCTTAAGAAAGCCAGGATTGAGATTGGCTTAAAACAGGAAGAAGTTGCTACAAAATTAAAAAAACCTCAATCATATATCTCAAAAATTGAAAGAGGCGAACGCAGAATTGACATAGTAGAATTGCAAAATCTTGCAAAGATATATGAAAAAGAAATAAATTATTTTATTTAAAATATGTATTTAGAAAAATTTGATAAATTTTTACAAACAGTGCCACTAAAAGACTATAGGAAGAAATATAGTAGTATTAAGATTGTTGAAATGGATTTGCCAAAAGAGATACAAGCAATCAATCTTTTATATAAAGTTTATTGGGAGGAAAAAAAATTTATTTCTTTTGAAAAATTTTATGAAAGATATTTGGAAGAAAAAAAGGAACTGCTTGAAAAATTTAGAAAGAAAACAACAATGTGTCAGGATTGTTTTATTCGTGGTATAGAGGCTAGAATTTATAGAACTTGGGCAGGTTTAATAACTCAAATTCATGGCGGTTATGTTGCTGAGTCTGTTTTCGGTGAAGGAACGGTTAGTATGTCAAGAGAGTTAGATTCTTTGGGTGCTGATATAAGAGTTAAATATAAAAATCATATTTTAAATTATCAAGTAAAGAAAACAAGTTTTGGTGGAGTAATGAGCAGGGTACCACTTCCGAGAAAAAAGAAAAATGAAGGAGAAAATATAGATATAAAATATGAAGTGCCTGCTTGTTTATCTGATCCAAGAACAAAAAAAGGTAAGTTTAGGTTGCCATATTTAAGATTTTTAGAAGATAAACGAACAGCATCATTTGATAATGGTTTTGTTGTTTTTACAGTAGAAACTTTTTTACCCAAGAAAAAAGAAATAGATAATTCATCAAAATAATTTAGGAGTATATTTAACTTTTTCTATATATTTTTCTGCTAGCTTAATATAATCTGGATTTATCTCAAAGCCGATATAAGATTGTCCTAATTTTTTCGCTGCCACGCACTCTGAGCCTGTGCCAACAAAAGGCACTAAAACAACGCCATCTTTTTTAGGCATGGCAGACAATATTAATTTTTTTGATAATTCAAGGGGTTTCTGTGTTGGATGTTTAACTATTTCATGTTTTTTGTGGTTTTTTAACTCTCTTGGTTCAAAAACTTGATTTTTACAAGTTTTACAAATAAACCACCTTTCATTCATTCCAGCACCACCAGCTAAGGCTGGTATTTTTATTACATCACGAGGCAAAGCACCGCCCGCATGAGCATTATAAATCGTTTCTTTTCCACTACTAAATCTCCCAGCAGTTCCTTTCCTAACTTTGCCTGCGGCTCCATTTAAAAAACCTTTCGTGTATGGCTCTCTAATATCATCTTTATTAAAAATTGGGTTGTCTTTCCAAGCGCAAATTATAGCCTCGTGGCTTCTTTGCCAAAAATTAAGAGAAGCAACATTTTTGTTTGTATAATGCCAAATAAGCCAGCGCTTATTGATCGAAATTTCAACTGAAAGATAAGCGAGTATTTCACTAAACCCATAAATAAACATTGTTCCTGTGGGCTTCATAACTCGGATTGATTCATTTATCCATTCTTTACACCAAGCAACATATTCTTTTAATTCGCGTTTATCCAGGTTATTTCCAAAATCTTTTCCGATATTATATGGTGGATCAATAATAACAACATCGCAACTTTCATTTGGTAGTTTTTTTAATTCTTCTACGGCATCGCCTAAAATAATTTTATTCAAAGGAAGTGTTTGGCTTCTTTTTATTTCTTTATTTTCTAAAAGCTTTTCAGCTTGTATTTCTTCTTCGTTTCTTATTACATCAATAACAATACCTTGTATTGTTAGCTCTCTATTCTTTTTTATAATAATCGGTTCAATTGTTTTATTCGCAGGTTGTAATCTTATATAATTTTTTCCTTTATAAAATTTTTTCAAAGTAGCTTCATAGTTGTCCACAAGGGCAACTATTTTTTGTCCATTCTCGGCAGTGTCTTGTTGTTTAACTAAAACTAAATCGCCGTCATTTATATTTTCATCAATCATACTGTTGCCAACTACTCTTAAGGCGTAAAATTCACCATTGCGAGATATTTTACTTCTTGGAACGGCGATTGTTTCTCTATTTTGATTTTGTATCGCCTCAATGGGTTGGCCAGCCGCAATTAAGCCGAGCAATGGGATATTTACCATTTTCTCATTTTCATAAATATGAATTGATCTGGGTCTATTGTCTTGCTTTCCGATAAATCCCAAATCTTGCAATTTTTTTACATGAAAATGGGCGGTTGAAACAGAGGCAGCTTTAAGTTTTTTGCGTATCTCTTCCAAAGAGGGGGCATATCCCTTTTTTTTGTGATAAGAGGATATAAAATCTAAAACTTGTTTTTGTCTTTTTGTAAGCATAAATATTTGACTTTATTTTTTGTTAAATCATACTTATAGTATAATAGAAAGAAAATAGAAAGTCCATAGCAGATTATGTAAGAGTAAAATTGTAGGTCCACGAACATACTGTGCACTTTAAGTTTAGAATCTTTAAGGATTATGTTGTATTATTTTAAAGATTCTTTTCTATGAAGTGTGTGGGATGTTTGTCCCAATATTTCTTATACACTCTTTGTTTTTCCTTATCAAAATTTAATTGATACATTCTGAATGTAACTAATATGTTCTTAGGTTGCCATTGCTCTTTATATGAATACTTATAAGTCATTCCTAGCTTAGCCATTACTCTACCACTACTAGGGTTATTAATATCATGGGTGGCAGTGACATATGTAAACCCATCCTTTCTTGCTTGCTTTAAAACAGCATTGCAGGCTTCCGTTACAATTCCCTTATTCCAAAACTCTCTTTGTAATCCGTAACCTAAATCATGGCTGTCATCATCAGTGCCTATATTAACATATCCGATTGGTATGTTATTGCTTTTTAAGCATATTGCATATTTATATCCACTTGGTTGCTTATATACCTCTGTGTAATTATCTTTAAAGAACTTTTCAGCCTCTTCCAAGGTTTTTAAAGGGAACCATGGCAAATAGGTATTTACTTCTTTGTCTTTGAGGATGAAGAATAAAGGGATGATATCATTTTCAGTGAACTTCCTTAATATTAATCTTTCTGTTTCTAATTTTGGTGTATTGATGCTTTTCATGCTTTTGTCCTTATGGAGAATTATATTTTGGCGGTACCTTTTGGTTGAAATTCTAACTTTTTTTGAACAAAATCCAGAATAATGAGGTGCGTTTCCGCTTGCCTCCGCTTTGCTACGGCAAAACAAAACAGAAATTTTTTCATTACATTTTTTATTTTTTTCTGCCCCCCATTTTTTTTCTTTTAATAGGATTTGAAAAATTTTCTGTTTTGGTTTTCTCTTAATCAGAGAAAAGCGGAAACGCTCTAATTCTAATCGCAAAAGGGCAAAAATTCCTTCCCCCCAACCCCCTTCCTTTTTGCCCTTTTGCTCCGCCGTCCGTCCGAAAACAAATTGAATTTTTTGGGAAATTGGCGATTGCTAAATTTTTCTAATTTTATCAATCAAGAATTTTATGTAATAACCCTTGTCAGATCTAACTTGTACATATTTATCATCAACAAAATAATCGTGCATTTCTCTTACCTTGGTGTCATTACGGTACCAAAACTTTATCGACATATTATTTGCTTCTTGATTTTTTAAATAAGCAACAATTTCTTCCAGAGTATTTTCCCTTTGAAAAGTATCCTTTGTCTTTATTTTTCTAGAAAAAAGATTTTCAGCAACTCCGCCAGATGTCCAATTTCTACCACAGTCTTTACATATATATCTTTGCTTTTCATTTCTGAATCCTTTTTTCTCATAATTTGTAGAATTGCATGCAGGACATCTTGTTTCACTTTGTTTAATTTGTAGTTTTTGATGAATTTTTGACGTTTTTTCACAATTTCTACAAATTTTATTTCCATTTTTATCTATAACTATCGACTCAGCCTGACAAATTGAACAGATTTGACGGCTTCCTACGACCCTTTTAGTTGTTTTTGCAAAAGAATGTTTTCTACTTATTTTTTTTCTATGTTTATGCAAAATAACACCATGCTCGTTTTCATAACAATCTATACAGAAATCTACAGACTTATATGGGAAAAAAATTGCTTCATATATTTTTCCACAATAATCACAAGCCCTTTCGTTTCCTTCTTTTAGTCTATCAATTTGATTATGTAGATTTTCAAGTATTATCTGATTTTGAAGTTTTTTTTTACCAGATCTTGCAATCTACTATCTAATGTTTCTATTGGATTGTCTCCGATATTAAAACGATTTATTCGCAAGAATTTATAACCGTATCCCTCCAAAACTTTTTGCCTATAAATATCATCGTCTTTCATGTAATATTTATAGTTAGATTCGTTCACTTCTTCTCTTTCAACAAAATGTTCCCTGAAACCGTCATATTCTATGACAATTTTCAATCCATTTATAATTAACAAAAAATCAACTTTATAATTTGGGTGATTATAGTCTTTATTCAGTTGTCTCAAATATTTCCCAAGCTCAAATTGTGGAATAAATTCAATCTTTTCTTTATTTTCTTTATAAAATTTTGTGTTATGGAAAATTTCATCAATCTCATATTCCATTTTTGAATCAAGTTTTTTGACTATTCTCTTTTTTCCAATTTTTAGTTCGTTTTGATAATGTAATAGTGCATTTCTTATTTCTCCCTGGAATTCCTCTATTGGCTTACTTAATACAAAATGCACACATTCTTTCGCACGACTGAATCCAACGTTCATTCTTTGAGATTTAATAGTCCCGTCTATTTCATCGCTAATTGAAGAAAAGTCTTTCAAAAAAATCCAATTTAATCGATCTTTTTCTTTTGTTGCTACCATTGAGTAAAAAATATAATCCCTTTCCTCTCCTTGGCAGGTATCAAAAGTCATTATCTTTAGTTTACACTTTCCAAAAAGCCAATCTCTTTCTGGCAACTCGTTAATCTTGTCAAAAAGAAGCGTTACTTGCTCTCTGTGTGGCGTAATAATACCGAGGCTTTGTTCAATTTCATTTTCTTTAAATTCTTGAAGTTTTTTAACAATGTGCTTCGCTTCAAGTTCATTTGTATTTTTACTTTCATCTAATTTTCCGTCATGGTCTATAACTTCAATCTTAATTACATCTTCAATTTGTTTGCCCCTGATCTTCATACATTGAAGAGTGTTGTCATAAAAATATTTATCAGAATAAGAAATAATTTCTGGATAACATCGAAAGTGTTTTTTTAGCTGGCATTCATAATTTCTAATAAATCTTGAAAATTTAAGAATAGAATTTTTAATATCAAAATTTTCTTTTACTTTTGTGAGCCAACCATTTTTATCTAATCCGTTAAGTCTTTCTTCCAAAAAAGTATCTTGCACCCTTTTTCTTAATTCTTGATTTGTTACTTTGCTTGCATTATTTGCTTTTACATTTGAAAACTGCTTGTCATCACCCAATACTATAATTTGCTTTCCTCGTACAAGTGCAGGCAACGCCTGTGCAATACTAACTTGCGAAGCCTCATCAATAATAATCAGATCAAACAAATTCTTTTCCAACGGAATAAATTCTGCATAATCCCTAATACCTGCCAAAATACACGGAAAAGCCTTTTTCAAATTTTGAAATAATTCTTTTGGAAATTTTTGTTTTTTCCTCACAATATTTTTTAATGTTCCTACTTCATTAGCACAATCTTGAGTATATTCAATTATTCTTTTATCCAAGAAATAGGTCATTCGTGCGGTGGTCAAATCTTCAATTCCATTTATTGAATTCGAAAATCTATCTTTCGGTTGAGAATTAAATTGTTTCTCTAATTTTGATTGTAAAATTTTATGTTTTGAATATTCTTCAATTTCTTCATCTTCATAATCGGACAAAACGCTTGATGATTTATTTATATTTCTAGTTGAGATATTTAAATTTATTCTTTCTGAAAAATCAGGATAGTTCTCTTTTATATTCAAAATAAAATCAATGTCATCTTTCAATGCTCGGAGTTTCTCAATTGTCTGGATGAGCTTACTTAAAGATTTTTTTATATCATTTTCAAAAAACACACTACAATTTTCATCGCTGTTTATTTTTATATCGTCTGGAATTATGTCCGATAATTTGTGAACGACACGATTGATATTGTTTATTTGTGTGAATACTTCTATATTCCAGCCAACTTGTTTAATTTCATATTCCAAGTCATTTATTTCCACAAGCAACGGCTCTGTTGCTTCAATCGATTCTTTTTCGGTTACAACTTTCTTTTGCAGTTTTTTAATTCTTTGGTAGTCATCTAAATATTTATCATTGTTGTTATCCAACAAATCTATTAAAATTTTAACAATTGAATATAAGGAAGTATCTTTTTCTTCTCTTTCTTTGTATTCACTTGGAATATTTTCATAAATAAAATCAAACAGGTCAGAAATTTGTTGTATATCATTGATATAATTTTGAGGATTTTCTATCCCAAAATAACTAAATGTCTTTTTCAAGTTTCTAGTAGCTTTTTCAACCTCTTTGCTTTTAAATAAGAAGCCTACAATTGGCAATTTAATTGAATTTAAATTATCAATATACTCTCTTAACGCAACCATTGCTATTTTTAGGGTTACATCTTTTGGAATCTCAAAATTGGAAAAAATATCATAATTATCAAATTTTTCTCCTAAAAATTTCTTTGATTCAGAAAGTAAGTTAAGAGAAGTGTCTATGATTTCTGAACGCCATACTAAAACACCAAGATCCAATTCATTTGCTGGCTTGAATAAGTCTAAAATTACTGGCTTATCTTTATATAAGGTATTTAATTCAGATAATGTTGTTTTTAGAGAGTTTAAAGACTGTAGTGTGTTTTCATTATAAGGAGTGTGCTTACCAAATTCTTCAATCAATATATTTATATCAACATTTTCATTTTTCTCTTCAAAATTTATCTTTGACTCATTTAAAACATCAAGAGAATTTTTGTACTCATCCAAAAGTTTATAACTTGTATCACTCAATAAATTTCTATCAATTTCTAAATTATCATTGTATTTGTAGAGTTTCAATATTCCTTTTTTTATTCTCAATAGATCTATGTCGTATTCCTCGGGAGAGTTGAGCCAGTCAATAGTTGAAAATTTATCAAGATTTTGAAAATAAAATTCAATATCCTTGATATCTATCCCTTCAAAATAATCGATATTTTCCTTTATGTTTTTTTCTAATTCAAGAAGTGAGTCTTTTCTAAGTTCATCATACTCGTCCTTTTTATGTTTATAGGCGCTGTAATGTTCTTTAATTTTTTGAATAGTCTGACCCTGAACAATTTTATAAAACTTGTTTCCCGTTTTTCCAAGTCTCAAAATAGGATTCTGAAAATCATCCTCGTGCCTTATTTTATTTAATGTGCTAGAAATTTTATCCTCAACAACGTCAAGCGCTTCTTTTTTATCAGACAAAACGAGTACAGATTTTTCTTCTAATAACGCTTTGCATATAATTGCTGTAATTGTATGACTTTTCCCAGTTCCAGGGGGTCCTTCCAATATCATAAAATTGCAATCTGGTTTTTGTAGCGCAATTAAAACTTGTTTTTGCTCGTCATTAAGAGGAACAGGACTTTCAAAAATAAGCT